>Ga0268298_10001501_pt1 | contig 27390 bp, 26 predicted proteins | sample WWTPWeurt_MetaG_FD_194462 | JGI IMG/M metagenome (GOLD analysis project Ga0268298, IMG submission 194462) | Activated sludge microbial communities from WWTP in Nijmegen, Gelderland, Netherland - WWTP Weurt | ecosystem: Engineered > WWTP > Aerobic digester > Activated sludge | place...
TGCTGGTCGTCGCACAGCCTGTGTCTTCGCAACCGGGTCGGCAGTCGTTGTTTTTGTCCAGCGTCGGGTCCGAACAGTCTTCCTTGAGCGTGTTCGGCGTTTTTCCACAAAACAAATCGGCTGGAGGACCTGCGTCGATGACGACTTGTCCGCTCGTCAGCGATTCAAAGTCCCAACACCCAACAAAAATAAGCGACAAACAGGCAAGTTTTTTCATCTGGTTACTCCTAAGCCAATGCCCGGCAACGAAAACGATGAGCGCGCGATCGGCTTCAATTCGCTCTCGGTTTTCTTGCCAAGTTCAAAGTAAAGAAAAAGTCCCGTCAGAGCAGCGGTCGCCCCGGCCCCCCCAAGCAGACCGAAACCCGCATAGGATTGTTGCTGAAGAACAGACACGTCCGTCGGCGGACACGTCGTCACGCAAGTCGATTGCAAGTGCGCAAACCGACTGTTCACCAAACCGAGCGTTGCGATTCCAGCCACAAGCAAGCCCACCGTCACGCCACCCGCAGCCAAACTCTTGGCCGGAATGCGACGCGAAGAAGGCGTCACCGGCTGAGCGTCCTCGGCCCCCGATAGCGCACCATCGTTTTTTCCACGTCGTGCGATTTCGCCTTCCAGCCGAGCGATTTCCTGTCGAATGTTCGGTGCGTCGGAATCGTCCGGGTGCGCAGCAATAAATTGTTTGTAATGTTGCAGTGCCTCGACGGGACGACCAATCCTCGCCTCGCAACGGGCCATGTTGTTGAGTAGCAGCGTCTTGGGAATCAGTTGGTATGCGGAACTGAACTCGAGCCACGCCTGCGCATAACTTCCTTGCGAATACAGGTCCACCCCTCGAAAGAAATGTTCCCGAGCCGCAGCCTCTTTTGCCGTAGGAACAGCCGCAGGCTCTGCCGGTGCGACCACAGGCGCAGACGGCTTCGCAGACGACGCGGCGGCAGCTTGTGGCGGCTTGTCCGTCTTTTGGTTCTCTGCTCCGGGGGCCGGTGCCGGGCTGGGTGGTGGTTGCGCTGGCTTGTTTTCAGCGGCAGGTGGCGCGATCGCAGGTGGCGGCGTCACCGGTGCAGCGGGTTTTTCAGGAACCGCTTTTGCGACCGGTTTGGCCGGTTTGGCCGGTTTGGCGTCCGCGTTGGGCAACAGGGCCAGCGAGAAACAAAGAACACAGGAGGGGACCAGGATGCGAGCAGTCAGCATGGTGCAATGGACGATTTTATCATGCCACTGCCTCGGAAGGTTTGGTTTTGCGCGCGGGCAGCTCTCGATTCCTAATAGTGGTGTGAACTCGGGTCGGGCTCTGGGTCGGGCTCTGGGTCGGGCTCTGGGTCGCCGTTCGGTGAATCCACTCCATCAGGAAAAGCTGCGTCTTTGTCGGAAGCGGATTTCGACTCTACATAGGACTCCGCTTCAGGTTCGGCTTCCGCTTCTATGAGGTAGCTGCGCCAGTCTGTTCCAAGGCCAGGCCCTTTTCCTTTTTGCCCACCTTTTTTGGAGCGATCCGATTGGTTCTTTTTGTCCCGGTTGTTTTTGTCCCGCTTCTCGTCCGCGCCTTTGAGCGACGACAGTGGCCACAATTCATGCTCGACTTCCGCCAAACCTGCGTCAAGAACGGCCTGCACGACCTCTTTTGCGGATTTGTAGCACGGTGCCGCCTCGTCGATCGGCACGCGACCGTCGAGGTTCACCAAAATCCCGGCCTCTCGATATTCCGCATCAATCGATTTTTGGGAAAGCTGCCGCCGCGCCTCCCCTCGCGAAAGCTGCCGCCCCGCCCCGTGGTTCACCGAAAAACCCGCCACAGACGCCTGCGGAAGCGGTCGCAAAATGTACGAAAAGTCCTTGTTGCTTCCCGGAATCAGCACCGGATGTCCGGTTTTCTCCCAGATCGTCCCCAAAAGAGCCGGGTGCCCCGCCGGAAACGCGCGCGTCGCACCTTTTCTGTGGACCCACACCTCACCAAATTCGGGGTGCCATTCCTTTTGCACCAAGTTGTGGCTGATCTCGTACACAAGTTCGAGGTTTCGCCGGAACACCTGTTTGAACGCCGCCGCGATTTCCTCAAAAAGAATCAACCGATTCAAAATCGCGAAATTGCCGCCCGCAGCGACGGCGTTTAGGTATCCCTGGTAGTGTTTCGATTCCGGCGTGAAATAGCCCAAATCGATGTCCTGGAACTTGTCCGGTCGCTCGGTGCGCGCCAGCTCAAAATAGTTTGTCGCCAGGCCGTGCCCGAACCCTCGGCTGCCCGTGTGAACTTGCACGAACAGCGTCCCCGTTTTTGACGACCGCTGCAGCTCGATAAAGTGATTCCCGCCGCCCAAAGAACCAAGCTGTGCGATGCCCCGCTCCGGTCGTCCCAACCGTCCCCACGGCACGGTCCATTCTCCATCGATGGGAATGCGGTGTCGTTCGGCTCGGCTGCGGTCAAAACGCGCCCCGTATTTTCGGACGTAATACTCCGCGCCGCCTCGGATCAGCTCCTCAAATTCGGGACGGTCCAGGTTTGACAAACGAACGCTCCGTCCGCCCTGGCCCATTTCGATCCGTTCCATGACCGCCTGGTTGAATGCGCGCCGCTTTTCCGGCGTGGCTTTCTCGGCTTCCACATCTGATTGCGCGCTCATCATTCCGCACCCGATATCGAAGCCCACCGGACCCATCGCGACCGCGCCATATTTGATGTCGGTCAGAATCACACACCCGACGGGAACACCATAGCCGTAGTGCGTATCGGGCGTGATCGCGACCATTTTCACGCCCGGAAAACGCGCCGCATTCACAATCTGCCGATACAGCGTGTTTTCCGCCTCGTGAAGCAACTTCGGAGTCAAAAACAAACGAACCGGAATGCCCCACAAATCGTCGGTGACAAGGTTGTAGTAGCCCTGTTCCGTGCGGTGCGCGTGCAGTTTCCAATCCGAAACAGACACGAGCTTGTCATTGGACTTCATGCCTTTTCCTCCACGCGAAGGCGGACTTTTTCCACGAAGGCACGCGGTTCTCCTGAAACCGCTCGCCAAGCGTCCAGAATGTCGTCGGCAGGGCAGCGCCGCTCTTTGGCGGCCAAAAGCAGCGGGTCCAGCAAAGTCACGCCTCGTTCCGACCCAAGTTCCCGCAGGCCTGACCGAGCAATCTGCACCATTTCTTCGACGAGCGGACCGATGGGCTGGCCTTGAACTTGCGTCGAAAAGCCCTGTTTCGGAACGTCTTTGCGAACCTGGATTCGTTCCTCGACAGACCAGTGTTTGACCAATTCCCACGCGGCAAGCAGCGAGCTCTGTGAATAAAACAAACCGCGCCACAGCGACGGCAGCGCACGCACAAAATCGAGCGGCCCCGCATCGGCAGTCCGCAGCTCCACATACTGTTTCATTCGCGCATCGGGAAACAGCGTCGAAAGGTGCGTTTCCCAATCGGCCAGCGTCGCGCGTTCGTTTCCGAAACCCTCGAGCACAAAACGGCGAAACGTCATCCCGCCCGCCGGAGTGTACGTTCCCCGCCGATACACAAAAAACATCGGAACATCGAGTGCCCATTCCGCGTAATCGCGAAAACCGGCACCGTCTTTCCACAAAAAAGGCAGCACACCGCAACGATCATCGTCGGTGTCCAGCCAACAATGCGCGCGATAACTTTTGAAATCCGTCGGCTTTCCATCGACGAGCGGCGATGCCGCATAAAGCGCCGTCACGAGCGGACCCAACCCCACACCGACGCGCATTTTCAGAATCGCATCCGCCTCGCTCACATAATCCAGATTCGCTTGCACCGTTGCTGTGCGTTTCATCATCTCGACGCCCAGGCGACCTCGCGTCGGCAAATACTCGCGCATCACTGCGTACCGACCTTTCGGCATCCACGACACGTCGTCCCAAGTCCCGAGCGGCCTGAAACCCACACCCAAAAACGCAATCGACAGACGATCAGAAAGCGGCAAAAGCTCGCGCAGGTGTTCGTCCATGTCGTCCGCGCATTCCGTATCCAGCTCAAACGGACGCGCCGAAAGTTCAAATTGGCCGCCCGGTTCCAGCGTGATCGCGCCGTCGCGGCGTGTGAGTGCAATCGTGTTTCCGCCCTCGATGACGGCCGCGCACCCACAATGTGTGCAAAGCCCTGCAAACAGCGCCCGGATTTGAGGCCGCCCCGGCTTGTCCGCGTAAGGAACCGGTCGCACCGTGCCGTCTTCGTCCAGGGCCACGCCGATTTTCTCGTGTTCCAGACCTATTCGAAGCGGGCCGGTTTTGCACCCACGCTGAAAGTGGGCAACCAGTTGTTCGGTTTGGTTGATGACACTCGTCGGTGACGCCGTGTCCGCTTCTTTGCCTGATGGGGTCTGTGGGTTCATCGGGGGCTCCTTGGGCAAAAGAATCAGCCTAGAGAGCCCGCCCCACAGCGTCAACGACAACCTTTTGCAAAAAATCTCGTCGAGAAACTCTTAATTTCGGTAGCGCACGGCCCGCCTCGTGCAAGCCGAGTCGCGACCCAGACTCTGGGCGACTTTGTTCTCTGGGTTCTCTGGGTTCTCTGGGTTCTCTGGGTTCTCTGGGTTCTCTGGGTTCTCTGGGTTCTCTGGGTTCTCTGCGCTCTCTGGGCTCGCTCGCAAGCCCGCGCGCAGCTTGAACAGCGCGAAAGATCGCACGGCAGGCGCTGGTGTTTGCGCGATTTGTTCCGTCGCTGACACCACTTTTGCGCGCAACGTCTCGGCCAAACTGTGACCAAAAGAAGCATCCCGAGACAAAAGCACCAGACGAAGCGGTAGTTCTTGACGCCAAAGATGGCACCGCAGCAGCAAAAGCGGCCACAGTTCGCTGTCGAGACCGTCTGCAACTTCTTCCAAGTCCTCGACGACAACCAGACCCAAACTGTATGTAGCTGGCGCGTCGCTCGACAGCACTTCCGACGCTGCCTCGAGCGAGGCAACCGCCAAATCGAGTGCCGCAAAATCGGACACTTCCCCACACAGACCGACTCGCAGGCCGCTCACTTTGTACGCCTCCAGCCGCGCCACACATCGAGCCGCTGCCCGCAAATCATGTACCACCACGAGCACCCGCGTACCCAATAGTGCATGGTGAATTGCTGCAATCTCACATACGGTTTTTTTACCGGTTTTACTGCTTCCCACCAGCATCAAATCTGCGGGCCGTTCGCCGCTCGTTTGTGAGGCAAAAATCCCAGCGCGACACGCGTCTTCTTGCAAGGGCAACAGGTCAGAAAACCCTGTGGAATGCGCTGCTTCGATCAGACTGGGTACAACATCGAACGCGATCAGATCCTCACAACGGAGACGCCGGGGCATAGGGGCCATGCAACAAGCTCCTTCGGGGTTTGGCAGCGGTATTTTATCGATGGCTTACCAACAAAAACAATTCAAAATTTTGAGCGGTTTGTTTCCCGATGTGAACCGCGTGTAGAGATAATTCACGCGATGAAGCAAAACGGCTCGGATTTTCGGGACAGGCGACGGCAACTGCGCGTGCTGCATGTCGTGCCGTCGTTTTTTCCTGCGGTTGGATACGGTGGGCCCGTGAAAGCTCTGCTGGATCTGTGCAAAGCGCAGGTCAAGGCCGGTCTTTCCGTTCGCGTGTTGACGAGTGACGCCGATGGAAAGGCGCGTTTGCGGCATCTCTCGAATCGCTGGACGCGGGCGTATGGCGTGCAGACGTTTTACGCGCGCGTTCGCGTGGGCGAGGATTTTCCACCGGGTCTTGTCTATCGGTTGCCCTGTGAGCTTCTGTCGGCGGATGTGGTGCATGTATCCGGTCTGTGGAGTCCGACGAGCCTTCTTGGGCTTTTCTTGGCGCGCTGTTTTCAAAAAAAAGTCGTGTTGGCCCCGCACGGCGCGCTGTTGCCGTGGGCGCTCGATAGTGAAAGTGGGCGCGGTCGGCAGGCGAAAATGCGGGCGCTCCGGTTGTTGCGACCGATTCTCGACGGAGTTTCGGGTTGGCATGTGTCGTCGCAGCCCGAGGCTGAGGGCGTTCGGGCGCTCATGCGAGCCGGTGTTTTGTCCGACGACGCACCCATCGCGCAAATCGAATACGGAATTTCGCTGGACGAAGCAACTGTCTCCGACGCGGGTTTCCCAAAAAAGCGGCCTCAGATTCTCTTTTTGGGTCGAGTTCACAAAGTGAAAAATCTAGAACTCGCGATGCACGCGCTTGCAAAGCTTTTGCCGTCGGAACCGGAGCTTCAGTTGCTCGTGGCTGGGCCCGCCCAAGATGCGGCGTACAAAACCCAGCTCGAGCGTTTGGCTGATTCGCTGCACATCCGACACGCCGTCACGTTTTGCGGTTTGGTCGGCGCGGAGCAAAAAAGCGACCTGTTCCGTACATCGAAGGTGTTGTGGTTGTGTTCCCACATGGAAAGTTTCGGCATGGTCGTTCTCGAGGCGCTATTGCACGGAACGCCCGTCGTCGCGACGCTGGAAACACCTTGGGATTGTTTGCCACAGGCAAACGTCGGCGAACACGTTGCTGCACGCCCCGAGGCGTTCGCGCAGGCCACAGGAAAATACTTGCATCTTTCCGACGCTGAACAACAAGCGCTTTCCCAAAAATGCCAGCGGTTTGTCGTCGAAAACTTTGCGTGGTCAGGGCTCGAAAAGCGGTTGCGGGACTTTTACGAACAGATCTTGAAGACGCCAGCGTCGATCGGGGCAAGCGACGGGGCAGCCGACGAAGCATCCGCTCGGGGCGCGGGCTAAATCTCGTCGCACTCGCGCAAGAAACGCTTGAGCAGCCCGTCGATCATCAAATCTCGCTCTCGAGCTTCCATGCGGTTTTGCCTGTAACCCGTCTGGGCCTCGTCGAAAGAGGTCTTGGTTTTTTCAATCAATTCTCGAAAGCGAGATGTTTTGCTGACGATTTCTCGCTGGTGTCGCACGAAAAACGCGATGAGCCCAGCGACGGACACACCGGTCAGAACCAAACCCAGCGGCCCCGAAATGACCCGCGTCAAAATGACCCGCAGCGCAACCACGCCAACCGTGCCAATCGCGACGGTTTTGATCCCGTTTCCCGTCGAAAGAGCGTTTTTGGCAAGGTTCGCCGACTGGCCCGAGGCAATCAGCAACGCGACGAAATTGGGCCGCTGCCAGCCTCGACCGGCGTAGTCCCGGATCGCCGTCTGCAAAAAATCGTCGAACGAATCATATGTCGCATTTTGGGGTTCGTTTTCAGCCATGGAGGAAGCCTACTTGGTCTGGGAATCCTTTTGGAGATGGCATGCAACTCGAATGGGCGCGGCATCGCTCTTTCCAGACGAGAGCGTGACCAAATCGGGACGGTCCGTTCGACAAATTGCGGGTCGCCCCGCGTCTTCGTACAAACGACACCGAGGGTGAAACGCGCAGCCCGACGGGGGCGCAAGCAGCGACGGAGGCTCTCCACCCAGCAACAGCGTTCTTGGCCGAAAACCGATCGAAGAATCGCCCGGTCGGCTGTGAGGCAACGGCAACGAGCCCGGCGGTCTAGGAATCGCTGCAATCAAGGCTTGCGTGTACGGATGCAGCGGTTCCTCAAAAAGTTGTTGGGTTGTCGCCTGCTCGACGAGACGGCCCAGATACATCACCGCAACCTCGTCGCACAAATGACGCACCACTTTCAAATCGTGCGAAATGAACAAGTACGTGAGGCCGGACTGTTCCTGCACGCTTTTCAACAGATTCACAATCTGCGCCTGAATCGACACGTCGAGCGCGGAAACGGGTTCATCGGCGACAATCAGCTTCGGCTCGACGGCGAGGGCTCGAGCGATCACGATTCGCTGACGCTGCCCGCCTGAAAACTCGTGCGGAAAAAGGTTCAAACTTTGTTCGGGCAAACCGACTTGCGAAAGCAAATCGGCCAAGCGTTGTTTTCTTTCGCCCTCGCTTTCAAAAAGCCCGTGAATGTGCAGCGGTTCCGACAGCGTTTGCCTGACGGTCATCCGTGGATTCAAGGAACCGAACGGATCTTGAAAAATCATCTGGGCGTGACGACGAAACGCCGCCATTGCTTTCTTATTCAGTTGCGTGATTTGCGTGCCATCAATGGCAACAGTCCCCGACGTTGGCTCGACGAGGCGAAGCACCGAACGACCCAGCGTCGATTTGCCGCAACCCGATTCCCCGACGAGCCCGAGGCTTTTCCCTGGCTGGATTGAAAATGAAACTTCCTCGACGGCGCGCACGAATTGGGTTTTGTGCAAAAGCCGTTTGGAAAGCGCGTAGTGCTTGCACAATTTTTCGACGTGAAGCAGCGGTGTCATGCGCGCCCTCCGTGCTTGTCACCGTCGAGAGGATGGTGGCAACGCACCAAATGCGCAGAAGGAACATCGACGGCAGTGTCGTCGAGTGGACGAAGCTCAGGGCTTTCTTCTCGGCACTTGGCTGTGACAAAAGCACAGCGATCGGCAAAACGGCACCCCGACGGCATTTCTTCCAAACGAGGGACGCGCCCCGGAATTTCGGACAACCGCGCGGTTTCTCGAGCCAGTCGCGGCACCGCAGCCAAAAGACCGGCGGTGTAGGGATGTGTGGGTGATCGGAACAGATCTCGCGATCGCGCAAGTTCGACGATTTGCCCTGCATACATGACCGCCACGATGGAACACACCTCGGCCACGACGCCCAAGTCGTGACTGATGAGCAGAAGCGACATACCCAATTCGTGTTGAGACCGGGCGAGCAAATCCAAAATCTGCGCCTGAGTTGTCACATCGAGCGCCGTGGTCGGCTCGTCAGCGATCAGCAAATCCGGCTGGCACGCCAGCGCCATCGCGATCATCACGCGCTGCCGTTGACCTCCAGAAAGTTGGTGCGGATAGTCTTTTGAGCGCTTCGCAGCGTCGGGAATTCCCACGCTATCCAGCAAATCCGCTGCGGCAGAAAGGCTTTGCTTGCGCGACAGCGGCCTGTGTGCTCGCAACGCTTCGCCGACTTGATCGCCAATCGGATACACCGGATTGAGCGCGGTCATCGGCTCTTGAAAAATCATCGCGATGCGATTGCCGCGCAGTTTCCGAAGGGCATGTTGCGGAAGTTTCGCCAAATCCACCGGTTCGGCACGAAGCGAATGAGGCTGATCGTCGGAAATCGAACCCGACACGCCGTAATACAAAATCGATCCGTGTTCAATTTGCGCAGGCGGTTCGGGCAACAAACGCAAAATCGACAGCGCCGTGACTGATTTTCCCGAGCCAGATTCACCGACGATCCCGACAGAAGTTCGCTGCGGCACGCGCAGCGTCACGCCATCGACAGCGCGCAAACACCGCTTGCTTGCACCGGTTCCTTTCACGAAACCGACGGAAAGATCGCGGATGTGCAGAAGCGGCCCTTTGGTCATAGAAAGGGGAGCATGAGGACGCCGACGGCAAAACGTCAATTTTTCGGCAGCGGCTCTTCAGAGAAAACAGGCGAGAAAATCGAGGAGAGATTTACGTCGAAAAGAAGCGGAAACCCTGGCGGTTACGCGACGCGACGGACGTTCGATGCGAGAAGACCCTTTTCACCTTGGAGGATGTCAAATTCGACCTCCATGCCTTCAGAAAGCGTCCGATAGCCTTCCGAGAGAATCGCGGTGTGATGCACGAAAACATCCTGACCGCTTTGTGCACCGGGATCGCTCACCGAAATGAAACCGTATCCCTTTGAATCGTTGAACCACTTCACGTTACCCTTCGCCATTTGCTGCTCCTGCGACGCTCCGGTTGATAGCCCCGCAAGGAGCTGCCACGGCAGAAAGCCCGAAAACTGGGCACTCGGATGCGTCTGAAAGTTCCACGACGGCGTCTGCCAACACGCCAGAAAGTCGGCCAAAAGTCGTTTGCTTCTTGTTCCCACCCGACAATCCGGGCGGACCTTGCCGTTTCTATTGTTCAAAGTCAAGAAATTCTCTTTTTTCTGCAAAAACAACTGCACGCCGTGAAAACCGCCTGCCACGACGGAACGAAACCTTGACGCAAAGAACACGTTGGGACTAACGTGCCGCCCCTCGAGACACGTTTTTTCCGACGGGTTTTGGTCAACAAATGACTTGGAGGTCGTGTGATGCGTTCCCTGTTTCTTCTTCTTGCGTTCGTATGCGCCTCGTCCGGCTGTGTTCACGTCGCGGCAGTGCCGTCGGTGCAAGGCAAGGCGTATGTGGTGAAAAGTTCCCCATTTGGTGGATCTTTTTGGAATTGCGACGCCACGACCGGCGAACCGACTTGTTACAAAGTGACCGAAGTTCCCGCCGCGCCCGCCGCCAAGTAAGGAGCCTTGACCATGCGCAAAATTGCTTTTCTGTTTGTTCTGGGTGTGTCCTTGTCGCTGTCGGGTTGCGCCAGCGTCGGTTCGGCGATGGGCGGCAACACGGCCATGACCGGCGAAGCTTGGTATGTCAAGCAAACGGGCATGGGCGGGTGGATTTTCTCGAGCAAGGTGTTCTATTGCGCCCAACCGAACACGGCGGGCCCCGCTCAATGCAAAGAAGCCAAAATGGTTGAAGGCAAATAGCGGTTTTTCGAGGCCTTTTTTGCTGTTTGGCGCGCTCCCGTGAAGAAAGCTTCTTTCGTCGCTGCGATGGCCTCGCAGAAGTCGGCGCGTTTGCAGTCCGAGCGTTGTTTTCTCGAGCGCCAACCCGGCTCGCTGTTGCGCCTGCCGCTTGTGTATCCGAGTCCATATCGCGTCGGGATGTCATCCCTGGGATATCAAGCGGTTTTTCGGCTGCTCAACGACCCGAAAAGGCCCGAGATTTCCGCAGAGCGAGCCTTTCTCCCCGACGATGCGAAAGGATGTGAGCAGGCGAGGATTCCACTCACAACCTACGAGACTGATACTCGCGTCGGAGCGTTCCCCGCAATTCTCTTTTCCGTCGCATACGAGCTAGAAATCACCGGCTTGTTTTCTTGTCTCGAGCTTTCTTCGGTGCCGGTGTTTCGGACCGAGCGAGACGCGACTCACCCCATCGTGATTTGTGGCGGGCCGCTCACGTTTTCCAACCCGCTGCCGCTGGCACCGTTTGTGGACGCCGTTTTGATCGGAGAAGCCGAGGATGCCTTTCCCGCGCTCCTCGAGGCCATGCTTTGTCATGAAGTTGGGCAGGTGCCGCTCGACGAACAGCGACGACGGGCACTCCTCGCGAAACTCGCGCAAATTCCAGGCGTTTGGGTGCCCAGCGAGCACGGCGAGGTGCTTCCGAAAACATGTGCAGCTGCGACGGAAAAACTGCCTGCCACGTCCGCTTTTTTGACACCACACACCGAGCTGTCGTCGATGTTTCTCATCGAGACGGAACGCGGCTGTTCCAGGTCCTGCACCTATTGTGTGATGCGTCGGACCACCAACGGTGGCATGCGCCTTGTGTCGAAAGACCGCATTGTGTCTCTGCTTCCCGATGGAATCGAGCGGGTGGGGCTCGTCGGTGCTGCTGTAACGGATCATCCCAAGTTGCCCGAAATTTTGCGGCACATTGTGCTCGAACGTCGGTTGCAAGTGGGCATCAGTTCCCTTCGCGCCGATAGATTGACGGACGAGTTGGTTTTTCTGCTCGCACAAGGCGGATATCGCACGCTGACAGTGGCCAGCGACGGGGCAAGCCAACGACTGCGCGACATCATCCAGCGCAAAACGCACGCACGACATTTGCTGCGCGCGGCGGAATTGTGTGCAAAGCACGGCATGCGAACCCTCAAGGTGTACATGATGGTTGGCTTGCCCGACGAGACGGACGAGGACATCGACGAGCTGATTGAGTTTTCTCGCGAACTGTCGGCGCAAATCAGGATTGCGTATGGCATTGCACCGTTTGTGCCCAAAAGAAACACGCCTCTTTTCGGAGCGCCGTTTGCCGGACTTGCGACGGTCGAGCGACGGTTGGCTCGTTTGACAGCCGGTTTGTCCGGCCTAGCCGAGGTTCGGCCCACGTCAGCGCGATGGGCTTTCGTCGAGTACCTTCTGGCACAGGGCGGCAGCAACGCAGGACTTCGAGCCTACCAAGCGCATCGAAACGGTGGTTCTTTTGCTGCGTGGCGACGAGCCTTTGCGGATTTTTCGCCGCGTGCTGTTCCCAAAACCGAGGAAGAACCGGGCCGCCTTGCCGACACGCGCCTACATCTGCCCGTGCAGCAAACGCCCGCGCGGTAAGAAATAGACGCTGTTTGCCCGCTTGCGATAAGGTGCCTGCCATGCAAGCTGTGCCTCGGTTTTCGACTTCTGCCGCTTTTTACGATGTGGACGGGACGCTCATCAAAACCAACATCGTCCATTCGTTTGCGTATTACGCCCTCAATCAACCGACGCCTGTGCGGTCCGTCCTCAACGGGCTCAAAACCGCGGCGTCCATTCCGTTTTTTGCCGTCGCGGATCGCGTGTCCCGCAAGCTGTTCAACGAATTTTTCTATCGCTATTACGCAGGCCAGTCGGAAGACCGATTGATCATCTTGGCCGAGGACCTGTTCGAGGAAGTCATTTGCCCCAGCATCTATCCCGGCGCGCGGGACTTGGTGGAGGAATCTCGACGGGCCGGTGTCCGCCAGGTCTTGGTGTCCGGCGGCCTCGATTTCACGATTTGGCCGCTCGCCCGATACCTGGGAATCTCAAAAACCGACGTGATTGCGAACCGTTTGGAATGGAGCAAAGGCTACGCGACGGGACAACTGTGTCATCCGTTTGTCGGAGGTGCGACCAAAGCCCACATCATGCGCGACTTTGCCGAGCGACACGGCCTAGACCTGAGCAAGTCGTGGGCATATTCGGACAGTTATTCCGATTATCCCATGCTCGCGGCAGTCGGTCGTCCGACGGTGGTCAACCCGGATGTGCGTCTGAGGCTTGTCGCGCGCTCGTACGATTGGCCGATCATTGATTTGGGCGAACAGGGGAACGGCGGAAAACTCGGGAAAGTGTGGCCTTCAGTCAAACGTGCGACGAGTCGTGCAACTTTTCTCAAGTGACCTGCAACCGTCCAGGCGAAAGCACGACCAACGCGGCGTATCCCGTCGAGTCTGCGCACAAATAGCCGCGCGATTCTGCGGCCTCCTGATGCTGTTCACACAGACACCACAGCCCCGAAGCGGCACCACCTGGCGCATTCACCGTCGAGAATTGGCGTAAAATCCAGGCTTCTTTCGACAACGCCCACGTCGTTTCATCACAGCACCAAACACCGGGACTCGGTTTTGTCCGGGCCAACACCTGCTCGACGGCTTTTGCAGGTGCTCCGTCTACAAAAACTTCCATCGTCGTCACGATCTGCGGGCTCCCGTCCGTTGGTTGGTCGTCGATTTTGGACAGCCACAACGCAACCGCCGCGTCTCCGACCTCTTCCTGTGCGAATGCCGGGTCCGCAACTTCAACCGCGACGACCAGACACGCCGAAACGTGGCCGGAAGAAAGAAGTCTCGCGGCCTCAGCGACGGCATTCATCCCTGAGGTCCGGCCCAACGACAGCGTAAACCCGGCCCCACGCAAACGATGCCGAATCGCCAATTCTCCCGACGGTGCCGACGGCAACGTGTACGCAAACAGGCGAGGACTGGGCTGCCCTTGCAGGTACGAGACGTAATACTCCTCGTCGGTCTTGTGACAGCCATAGGCCGTTCCGACGACAATTCCCACGTCGGCAACCGAAAAATCCTGTCGCAGCGACGAATGCTCGGCGAGCAGCTTCTCGACGACGACAACCGACAGACCACACAACCGGTCCATTCGCAAAAGCAACGGTTTGAGTTCGGCCTGCGCGGCCTGCGGTGCGACGGGCAAAAGCGGTTCGTTTTTGTTCACCCGCAGCCGGGCTGCCGCTCGCACAGCAATCATGAGGGTCGTTTCCCCATCGAAGTGTCCGTCAACACCACGGCAGCGTTTTCGCCGCCAAACCCAGAAGCCGTCGAAACCACACAGCGCACGCGAGCTTCACGCGGTTTCCCACAGACCAAATCGAGCGAAATCTGCGGATCGACCTCTTCCAAACCCACCGTCGGAGGAATCACCTGATGAGCCAGAATGCAAACCGTGACCACGGCCTCGATCATCGCGGCAGCCCCAAGACAGTGTCCGACGGAACCCTTGATGGAATGCACCGGCACGTCCAAAACACGATCGCCGAGCAGCCTCGCGAACGCTTGGCCTTCCATAAGGTCGTTAAAGGGCGTTCCGGTGCCGTGGCTGGACAGAAAATCGACGCTGCCGCTCGAAAGTTCAGCGTCGAAAAGGGCGCGCTGCATCGCCAGGCAAGCGCCTCGGCCTTGCGCGTCCGGCGCGGTCATGTGATGCGCGTCTTTGGACAAACCTGCGCCCGCCAAACACGCCAGCACACGCTGCCCACGCGACGCTGCGACGGTTTCTTTTTCCAGCACCACACACGCTGAGGCCTCACCCAGGTTCACACCGCTTCTCCGACGGTCAAATGGCCGACAAACGTCGGCGGATTGAGCCCGCAGCGCGCGAAAACCGCTGATCACAAACGGTTGAAGGACATCCACGCCCGCACAAACCACCACATCACACACATCGTGCCGCAGCCAGGACAAACCGAGCGCCAGCGCGCTGTTGCCCGAACAACAAGCCGTGGAAATCGCACTCAAACGCTCTGCACGCAGATGTTGGGCCAACTGCCTCGCCAAGAGCCCGCAGCCAAAAAGAACTTGGCTGGGCGCGTTTCCTTGCGCTTTTTGCGCAAGTCCAAACAGCCACGGAGCCTTTTCCCCAAGCGTCGTGCCCACACACGCACCGACACGCAGTCTGTCTCGCGACGAGGGCTCGAACAAACGGGCCTGCCGCAACGCCTGTTCCGTCGAAAACGACAAAAACCGACCTGCTCGCGGTTGTTCAGAAAGAATCGCCTGCCCGTTCTCGTTGGAATCATTCCCGTCGCTGTCCGGGTTTCCGGGCAAAGACGCCGCCGCTAGCGGGCCCACGTCGATCGGCGTACCGATCAGGGCAGGCAGCCGTCGCACGCCCGTTTCCCCGGCCAGCAAGCGACGAAACAGCTCGTCGGGAGACGACCCGAGCGCAGACAGCACGCCCAGACCGGTGATCACGACCCGTTCCATTACCGCCGAGCCGTCCCAGTCGAAGAAAGCTGCTGTCTGAGCCTCACGTATTGCTCCAAAACCCCAAGCCAGAAGCCCAAGACTAGTAACAGCGACCGACTCTCTCGTAGCCGCTCATCGGATGACACTCACCCAAACCCGCAGCGCACATCACCCGTGTCCCACCATCAGGCGGGCTCCCACCATCGGGAACTTCGGGCAATACACAGTATGGGCGACACGTCAAGTCTTTTCCGCTTTGCGTCGTACACGCGAAACCGCTCTGGCAATGCCACGACCGTTCGCACGGTGCATCGAGATCGCCCGTCGAAGTTCCATACGGCTGACGCGGCCAACACACGGTTCCGGTGTTTTTGTCGTCGCCGAGCACGTAACAGGACAACGAAGAACCGTCCTTGGCTTTGCCGCAACCGCGCTGGGGAAAAACGGGCTCGCAGGCATCCGGCGGGTTGCAAAATCCGATGCCGGACACGGGCGACGGCAAGACGCACATCTCGCTTTTGCCGCATTTTCCGTGGGTTCGCAGCGCGCACAGCCTTTTGCAACGCAGAACGCCGTCTGCCGATGGAACACAACCCAGGCCCTTGCCGCATCGATCATACTTCCGAGGCGGATCAGTCGCAGGCGTGGCGACCACAGACGGCGAACACACATCACCTTCTTTCAACGGCGAAGCCTCGTCGGGGATGCACTGCGTTTTGTATCCCTCGAAACCGGCGTTTCCGACGACAACGATTCCACAGTGCAAACCGCTGGCGCAGACGACATCCGAAAAGCCGGCACCGTCGGGCGTACAGTCCTCAAATTTGTTCGCAACGACGATCGGCACACCCAAATCCCGGATGGTGTCGGGCATTGGTCCATCGTCGGGAACGGGCGGATCGTCGGCGGGACAGCCAGCCGAAAAAAGGACCCACACGACGCAGGCCCAAAAGCCTGGCCAAAAACGGTCATAGGCGCGTCGAAACGTCATGTTGCTATCCAATCTTGGGAACGCACATGTTGCTCACACAGCGAAATTCGGATGGACACTGGCTGTCGGTGTTGCACACGACATCCGTCGTCCAAATCGCAGAGTGATTGCCAGTGTTGGGTTCTTGAAACGGCAACCAAATCGGCTGGAAACTCGGGTCGCCGCTGCCGGATCGAGCCTTGTCGAGGTCGATTCCGAACATGAACAGTTGGGGCTGGCTGCCGCCGGCAAAACCATATTTGAACCGTGCCGAATACACGACGAAGGAATACCGACCGCTTTGCAAAAACGGCGCGAATTTCGGCCAGTTGTTGGTGTTGTTCGGCAGATGCGTGCCAGCAAGAAGCTCGATGGGCGAGCCTTTTTCGAGCGGCTGCCCAGAATCGTCGATGGCTTTGACCAAACGCAGCCTCGTTTGAACAGCGTTGTATTGCTGACACGACCCCGAACAAGTTTGCGTGTTGAACACAAGCCATTTGCTGTCGGGAGACCAGCTTGGGAAGAAATGTGCGTCTTTTCCGACGGAGGCTGCGACCACGGTGACGGCTTGACCGAAAGCGCCACCGTTGTAAGGCATCACCACGATGTCGCCGCTGTTCACGAGTTCAAAGTCGTAACTGGAATGGGCCGTGTAACGCACAAACGCGAACCACTTGCCGTCGGGAGACCATTCGGGCATCGCGCCCAATCCCATTCCCCCGATTTGCGCTGGCTGGATGGTTTGAAGAACTGCGCCGCTCGTCGCATCTCGAACCTTGAGACTGCCGCTCCAGTTCGTGATGATTTTGTCGCCGCCCGGATTAAACCAGGCAAAGTTCCAGGCGACGGAAGAATTCAGTGGGAACGACCGCGTTTTGGGTGCCAGGCCATCTACCACGGTCGATCCGACTCGTGTTTGCCCCGACCCAAACTCGACGGCGACTTTCTTTCCGTCTTTGGATACGGCGTGGCAGCCTGCGCAGCCCGTTTCGTCCCCGTTGTTGATGAAATCAACGGGCTTGCTGGCCCCAAGTGGCACCCGTTTGATGCCTCGAATCGTCGGTGAGAAGTAATAAAGCCCACCTTTGATTTCCTCGGGCGCAAAGCTGACAGTCGTAGGTGGGGAAGAACCATACACGGCACCACGTCCCGACGAACCCGATACGACAATCTGCACATCCTGTCCCATCGCCGAGTGCCCGACCGCGCTCCAGAGTTTGTCGTCGATGCGATAGGTGCATTGACCCGACGGACACAGGCTGGAACCGACATAGAAAGACCGTTCATAGGTCGGCCCAGCGACGTGAATCCGAAAGACGGTCTGGCCTGATCCGGCACGCCACTGCATCGCAAGTTGCAACACATTGGCGGCCATGAGGGTTTTGTCGAACGGATACAAAAAATCGGGGGCAGGCCCTCCGTTCGCACCGGAAAAGTAGTCTTTCGCATCGACGGGCGCTGAGGGATCAACTTCGTCGGGTGCAATCAGTTTGATGAACAGAGGAACGGACGCCGTAACGCCGCGAAGGCTGGCATACACTTTGTACGCTCCGCCCTTCGTCAGCGTCGGAGAAATCGAGAGTTTTCCAGCGGTAATCACGCCCACGCTGCTGTCCGAAATCGTCCAGCTCGCCACATGTGTGACTTCCCCAAGCTGGCTCGACATCGCCCGGAAAACCAAGGTCTGGGGTGTTCCGTTGACCGTGATCGTCGGATTGCCGGGCGTAATGGTCAACATGCCCGGCTTTTTTTCGTCGTCGTCGCCGTTGCCCGGCGTTGTGTCCGACGAAATGTCATCGTCTCCCAATCGCAGCGGCGTGCAGCTTGCGACCCCAAGCGAAAGAGCCAGCGCCAAAAACGCCGCACTCCGCCTACGAAACCGCGATCCCAGCGTCTCAAACTTCATGACAGCCTCCATTCAAGATGGATGTGTAAAGAGCCCGGAGCGTATCCGCCCGGAGCGTATCCGCAAAGAGAAATGGACAAGGAAATGGACAAGGAAATGGACAAGGAAATGGACAAGGAAATGGACAAGGAAATGGAGTGAACAAGTTCCCATTCGCATTTCACGGAAGAAGCAGAAGACGGACAGGTCGCGCTTCACCACTCACCTTGTGCGCAGACCTGCTACTGAATGGCGGTTTCAAGTGCAAACCACAGCGCCGGAAGGCGGGTTTGTCGCGCACGACTTGCTGGGGCAAACCGTGATACGATCGGCGAGCGGATTTTTGTCCTCTGCGTGCTTTGCGCAGCCAGGGCATGCGTCGCGCTGCTTGATCACTTGGAGGTACCTACATGAAAACACTTGCTTCGCATTGTGGTTGGCTGTTGGGAACGGTTTTGGCGTTCTCGATGGGGTCGTGCAACAACACACCGGTCAATGGAGACGATGTGAACCCGCTCTGCCTGAGCACGGGTGACGCCGACGGGGACGGAGTGACCGATGAGGTCGAATGCACTGACGGCACCGATCCGAACAACCCCGATTCCGATGGGGATGGTGTGACAGACGGGGTCGAAAAGGCCTATCCGAAGATTTGTGTCGCAAACGACCCGGCGCTTCAACGCCGACCCGTGGTCACTTGCGAAGACGACACGAATTGCGGCGTCGATGAGAAATGCAAAGGTCTGGACCCGCTGAAATCGGATTCGGACGGCGACGGCGTGCCAGACAAGGAAGAAGATCGCGATTTCAACGGCACCGTCGATCCCAGCACAGGAGAAACCGACCCGCGTCTGGGTGATACAGATGGAGACGGAAAAGGCGACAAGGACTCAGGCGTAAAAATCTGTCGTTCTGATGGTTTGGCGACGGTGAATCAAGTGCAGATTCCGCAAGCGGGCTTCCAAGTCGGACACGATCCGGTGTTCGGGACCGCCAGAACAATCACGGGAACCAGCTCGCGGAACGCGATTGTGGTGGAAGAGGCGGCGACCGGAACGGCAGCAATGGTGCTCGTGCGGCCCACCTCTGGTGCCGATGTTCGGGCGGACGCCACCAAAGCGGAAGCGGATATTGTAGCAGCGATCGGTGCGGGCGTCACGTCTCTGTTGGTGGGACGCGCGCTCAAAACGCACGAGGGATACGATGCGGTCACTTCGTCGTATCGCATCTTGCAAAACACAAGCGCGTCGGCGTTGCGCGACAAGTTGCAGACGCCGCTTGTGGGCGGCACAGCCCCGGGCGGAGGGACCGTGGGGACGTCCGGCGAGTTTTTCATGGACATCACGACGGTTCGAGCCACGTCTGGCAACCAAATCATCATCACGATCGCGCCCAAAACGCTGTACGAAGACGCCACCAAATCCACCGCGATTCGGGCAAACGATTTGTACAACACGTCAGCAGTCGCGCAGGGCTTCAAGGAACTCGATTTTGCGTGCCAGGGCTTTGTGGCCAATCGCAGCTCGATCGCCGACTTCGTATGGACGGTGGACACTTCCGGCTCCATGTCGGATGACCAAGCGCGGCTCGGCAATACGTCTAACAAGTTCTTCAGCCGCCTTTCCGGGGCAGGTGTGGATTTCCGAGTCGGCGTGCTGACCGCCGGGGAAAGCAACCTCAATTTGGACAGCCCAGGTTTCGCGTTCATCAACGGCACCGATACGGAAGGCCCCAAGAAGCTGTGCCACCAAGTGACGTACAGCACCTGCACGTTGTTTCCGGGCGATGCTTCGCGACCGTATTACATGGGTGGCGGAACCGAGGAACCGACCGCTGCGGCAGTGCTGATGTTCGCGGAGCTGAAACGGCGCGCCTCGGTCAACGAAACCAACATGAACCGCCGTTTGCGCCCGGGTGCCCTTCCGGTGGCGTTCTTGGTCACGGACGAACCGGGCTCGAACGACTTTAGCCGCTACTTCCAGAATGCGAAGGACCCCGACACGTTGCAGCCGTATGGAAGCACGTACAACGCGACGACCCTCAACAACATCATTGCGTACTTCAAACGCAACTCGATCCAAACGTTTGGCCTTGTGCCCGTGACCACGACGCCTTGCGGTCCCACGCCCAATGTGTACGACCTGCCCCGTTGCGTGATTCAGGGCAACGGTGGCGCGTCGATCGACATCAGGACCGCGCTCGACGCCGAAGTCGCCGCCGCCATGGATCGCATCGTCGATGCCGTCGCGGGTGCCTCCAGCCAATACAAACTGGTCAAGACGCCGATCACGAGCACCATCAAAGTCAACGTGCGCAACATCGATGTGCCCCGGTCTCGCAGCGACGGCTTTGACTACGACCCGGCCAGCAAGTCGATCATCTTCTTTGGCAGCACGTACAGGCCCAAGATTGGCGACAACGTGGTCATTTCGTATCGCACGTGGAAGGGCTCGATTGGGTAGCGCGGAGTTTTGGCCGTTTCCGAATCCAAGAAAAAGAGGAGACAACATGTCCTGCGATAAGAAAAAAGGGCCTTGTGGAGCGAGCTTCCTCCATGCGTGCGAAAAAGCGATGAGCCGACGGCAGGCGCTGGCGCTGGCGGGCAGTGTCATTGCATCGGGCTTGCTCGCCGGTTGCGACAGCACCCAAGAGGGCGAAAAAATCGGAGCGTGCGTGGGCGCGGGCAAAGGCATCCAGGTTCCGCAAGCCGGCAGCCTGCAAGTCGGCCAAGCCGCCATCTACCCCGAAAAGGAGCAGTATTTCATCATCGCCCGCGACGAAAAAGGGTTCATGGCGATCCGCAACTACTGCCCGCATGCAGGTGGACCCATGACCATTCAACCCGACAAGTCGTACCTGTGTACCCTTCACGCCAGCGTGTTCACGTTCGATGGTTCTTACGTGTCTGGTCCCGCGACCAGGCCGCTTGACCACATCGCACTGTGCCGCCGACTCGCGGACGGCGTGCTCGTGGCGGACAAGGGAACGATCTTGCCGGACCAAAAAGCCCGCGTGACCTAGTACGTACCCAACCCCGACGCTTTTCTCCCTCACATCGTCTTTCGTTTTTCCCCTCGTTGACAGCCTGCGCTGGCCCGTCTCATACTCCGCGCCATGTTCGTCGGGCTGACCCAGAATGATTTTGCGTGCTACGAGCCGCGCAAGTGGAAATCCAACGTCTTTAACCGAGAGCGCCTCGAGGTTCGGCAGAAGCTTTTGGCGCTGGGCCAGGCGGTGTCCGGTTCGCTGCTCGGGCCTGACGGCTCGCCGCTTTTCCTGGAGGCGTCCGTCGAGCATCCGGCCATTTGGAACCACAAACAGGTCGAACACCAAAGCATCTACTTTTCTCGCCCAGAAGCCGCGCGCAAACAGCTTGACGGGTTCATTGACCGTCAAAAACCGATGGCGTCTCTTTTGGACGACCCCACTCCGCAGCGCAACCACCTGTTTTTGGGCGTCACCGTGTCGCACGAATCCCTGGAGGTCGTGCTGAAAATTCACCCGGATGCCTTGGTTGATCGCCAAAATCTCGAGCGGAAACTCGAAGAACACTACGAAGCCGAGCGGTTTCTGGGTCTTTTGCAAGATCTCGACCCCGCGTTTTCCATCGGCGTGTTGCCCGTGCTGCACCCAGTCACCCCCGATTTTTCGATGGAACGCCTCGCCGAGATCGTCGGCACGCTTCCCTCGGCGGGCGGTCTTGCGGTGCCAGGCCAGCCCGTCCACATGTTTGCCCTCACCCGAAGCCTTCCCGCAAAAGAGGCTGCGGGTCTTTCGCCGTCCGAACAGCAAGCGTTTGTGCAGACGACCCTGCTCGCGCTCTTGCCGCTGTATCGGTTTGTGGTCTGGACCCGTGAAAACGACTTTGTGTCGATGGCCGAAGTGCTCGACAAGGAGAAAGTCGTCCGTCGGCAAAGAGGCCTGCAAAAGGGTGATCGCGTCCGAGTCGTTCGCGGTATGCTGACGGGCAAGGAAGGTGTCGTCGCCGAGGCCGATGCCAAAGGCCATCTCAAGGTCGTCGTGGGCAAACTCGCGCTCAAGATTGACGCAGGCGACGTAGAACGACTGCATGCATGAAACGCTGACCCGCCTCGGACAAATCCCCCTTTACCGCAGACTCGTTGGCCTGTTTTTGTTTGTGGGCCTTCTCGTCGCATTCCGCCACCTCGCTTTCATCGGCATCACCTGGATCGTGTGTGTCCGTGTCCTGCTGGCCTTGGGCGGGCGCATCGGGTTGCGCCTTGGAAAAACCGAGCGTTTCGGCATCGGACTGTGCCTGGGCCTGTTCGTGCTGCTCCTCGGCCTGCTCGGCTATGGCCTGGTTCACGTCGGCACGCGCTACTACGCCGAGTTTTTGGCGCTCCGCTCGGGCCGACCGTTGCAAGACTTGCTCACGGAGCTACAGACCGAAACCCTGCACCGCATCCCCGATTGGTTCCACGTCGAGGATCTCAAGGACAAAGTTCCGGCACTGGTGACGCCTGCGGTCGCCTACTTGCGGGCCACGGGGCGTGTGCTTCTGCACATGCTCTTGGGTTTCATCTTGGCGGTGGTCTATGTCCTCGACCGCAAGCCCGTCGATGCCATGCTGGCCGACCTGTCCCCGACCGGCGTGCTCGGAGCGTTGCGCCGTTACCTCAGTTTCCTGTCCGAGGCCGTTGTCATCACCATCACCCTCCAGGTCGTCGTCGCGCTCGTGAACACCCTGCTCACCCTGCCCATTTTGGTCGCGCTGCGGTTGCCCCACCTGCTCGGTTTTACGCTGTTGCTCTTTTTCTCGTCGCTGGTGCCCGTGGTCGGCAATTTGGTCTCGGGCGTCGTGCTGATTTTGGCCGCCTATGTCTACAAAGGTCCTGTCGCGGTAGGCGTTTTCTTGGTCAGCACCTTCGTTCTGCACAAAATCGAGGCCTATGTCCTAAACCCGCGCCTCGCCTCGCGGCACGTCAACTTGCCGCCCCTCATCCTGATCGTCTCGCTGATTCTGTTCGAGCACGTCTTTGGCCTTGTCGGTCTGTTTCTGTCGTTCCCGGCGCTGTATGTTGCCCTGAACATCGCCGCCGATCTCCGCACCGCTGAAGGCCCAACCCCCGCGTCTGCCCAAAGCCCCGCTTCCGCCTCTCCCCCAAGTCCCCCTTCCGACCCCTCTCCCGAGTCCCCAGTCCCGACACCCAAAGCCCCTGAACAGCCCAAGTCCCCCCGCCCCAAATATCCGCCCCCCAAAAAACGCAGGTAGCCAGGTCCCATCGAGAAAGTGTGGCGGTGGGTGCTGCCACACGCTCCTAGCTGGTAAGGCCGTTGCGGACGGCGTATTGGATGATTTCGGCGTTGGTGGTGAGCGACATCTTGTCCAGGATGCGCGTCCTGTAGGTGCTCACCGTCTTGACGCTCAGGCCCAACTGCTCGGCGATTTCCGACACAGACTTGGCCGCCGCGAGCAGCAAAAAGACCTCCAGCTCTCGGCTCGAAAGGATTTCGTGAAGCTTCCCCTTTCGGTCTTGCGCCAAGTGATCCGCAAGCTGTTCGGCCAGGGCCTCCCCCAGATAGCGCCGCCCCGCGCACACCGTCCGAATCGCCCGGAAGATCTCCTCGTCCGCCGCTTGCTCTTTGGTCAGATACGCCGACGCTCCCTCGGCCAGGGCGCGCGTGATGAACTGCCGTTCGCCGTACATCGACAGCACAATGACCGGCAATGTCGGACACGCCGCCTTCAACTTCGGCAAAGCGTTCAGCCCGTTCTCGGCACCCATCGCCACATCCAGAATGACCACATCCCATCGGGCCGACTTCACCTTGTCGAGCAGGTCTTTGCAGTTTGAGACTTCCCCCAATGCCACGCCCGGAAATTCGGCCTCGAACATGCGTTTGAGACCCGAACGGACCACCACATGGTCATCGGCGATGAGGATTCGCATCATGTTGGCTCTCGACTCGAAACGGAATCTTCAACGCGGGGAGGGTGTTTGGGCACGACCACATGGACCGTTGTGCCACGGTCGCGCTCTCCATGCACATGAAAAGAGCCGCCCAGAATGTGTGCTCTCTCCCGCATGCCCAGGATGCCCAGCGAACTGAGTCCTTCGGTCATGGCCGGGTCGATTCCCTTCCCGTTGTCATGGATCGTGAGCGTCAAGGTTGTTTCGCCCGCCACCAAGTCGATCGTGACCTCGCTGGCCTCCGCGTGTCGAACCACGTTGGTCAGCGCCTCCTGCACGATGCGGAACACCGTCGTAGAAACCAGCCCATCGATGGGTTCCTCGAGGTTCTTGGCGTTCACGACGATCGCGGGCCCTGCCTTCGCCTCGCAGTCGCGCGCCAGCCAATCCAGCGCCGCCGCCAGCCCCAGCCGATCCAGCACAGGAGGATGCAGTTCCGAAGACAGACGGCGCACCGAATCAATCGCGCTGTCGATCTGTTCGCCCATCTCGATCATCGCGCGCTCCGCAGCCGTCGAATGTTCCCCGCCTTTGCAAGCCCGACGAACGCGCGTGAGATCCATCTTCAGCCCGGTCAGGACTTGGCCGAGTTCGTCGTGAAGCTCGCGCGCAATCCGACCCGCTTCCTCGTCCCGCACCGTTTGCAAATGACGTGACAGCGCCCGCAGTTGTGTCTGCGCATCCTGCGCTTCCCGCTGCCGCGCGGCCAAGGCGTCCGCCATGTTCGCAAACGAAACCGCCAGTTCCCGCAGCTCGCCGTGGCTGCCCGGAATCGGGGCCCGCGCCGCCAGATCCCCCTCGCCAAACTTGCGCACCGTGCGCGTCAGGCCCCGCAGGACCCGCAGCACCGAGAACTCCGCCGCCAAAATCGCCGCCGCAATCGCAAAGATCGTGACCAGGATCAGGCCAATCAGTGTCCGGTAAAACGCTCGGTTCGCCATCGTGCGCACCCGTTCAAACGGCAAGCCCGCCACGACGAAAACCCCCGGAGTCCCTTCCATCGGCGTCGCCACCACATACTTCGCCTGCGCCGGTGAACCGACCTCCAGCACCGCTCCATCGGGCCGACGGAGCATGTGAGCAAGCGCGTGCAACGACGAACCCTGCTGCGCGACCAAATCGTGCGAGTTCGATCCCGAACGGGCCAAAACATGTCCCGTCCGGTCCGCGATGAGCAGCGAGTAGTCCGCCGGCAAATTCGCCTGCCGAGCCAGTTGGTCCAGCCACCCAAGTTCCACCGCGACGAAAGCCACCCCACAAGGTGCCCGCTCCGCGTCCCGAATCGCATACGCGATGTGCAGCACCGGACGCCCCACGAAACCGATCACATACGTCCCCGTTTCGACTTCCGAGGAACCCAGGGCGCGCTCGAACGCCGCGTTCGTTTTCAGGGTTGCATCTCGCTGGATCGACACCGCGCTGCAAATCACCTCGCCCTGCGGCGTGGCCACCCCGATGTTCGCGAACTGCGGAAAACCGCTCAGCAACGGTGGCAGGTAATTCGGGCACGCGGGTCGAGTGCCCGGCGGTTGGCTTTCGCACGCGACCGCAGCACCCAGGCGGCGAAGCAGGTTCCGTGCGCCCTCGATCTGGTGCGCGTGTTCGCGAGACGCCAGCCCCCCCAAGTGCCGCGCCTCGCTTTGCATCCTTCGCAGCGCCGATTCGCGCTCCTTCGCCGCCACGAAGAAAATGAACAGGATCGCCGGGACCGTCGCGAAACACACCAGCAGAATCAATCGCCCGCGCAGGGTCAGAAACATGCTGACGATGGATCGCATCGTCGAAGCTCGTTTGCTCTGGGTCTCTGGGTTCATGGCCTTGTGCGACGTTGGGGCTTACGCGTCGCCTTCCTCGCCTTCGTTGTCTTCTTCGCCAAACAGGATGCCGACGTGGAGTTCCACCAGGTCGAAGGGGGGCGCGCGGAGTTTGTCGGCTTTTGTGGCGGTACACAGTTCCTCGTACCGGCCTTGGCGCAGCACCATCACGGTGAGGGTTTCGCGTTCGGTGTCGAGCAGCCAGTAGTGCGGCACGTCATGCTCGGCGTAAATCCGCAGCTTCTGCACGCCGTCCCGCCGCCTCGCGTCCCCGTCAGAGATGATCTCGCACACCCAATCCGGGCGCAGTTGGATGGGATATCCCGCAGGCCGTCGCGCCATCCGCTCTCGCCGCCACCCCGAGACATCCGGCTGCACCACCACATGCCGCGACAGCTCGATCGTCGCCTCGGTCGCAAACCACCAGCCGCCAACCCGCGAGCCAGGTCGGAACTGGCGCTGATAGTCCCGCAACCGCATGGCCAAGTTGCTCTGCGAAAAGCCGTGTTCCCCCCGAGGCGACGCCTTGCGCAGCACTTCCCCCTCGAGCACCTCGTGGAACCGGTCCCCTTCGGGAATCAGCAGCAAGTCGTCCATCGTTGCCAAAGGAGCCGTCGGTGTCCGAGCCGAAACAAAACCCATGCCCGGAACCTACCATCCCCCATAGCCCAAAGCCAAGCCCCGCCACACGCCCCGCCCGTTCCCCAAAACCAGAAACCGCCTTCCCGCCTGCGGAAGCCCATCACGGGGGGCGGCTGCTGCCTTGACTTCGCTATTGTCTTGCACAACGCTCCCCCGCCATGTACGCGGTGCATGACTTTTTCACCAAACATATTTTGGAGGAGGCCTTTGATCCTCTGTCCGTGGTTGAGCTGGAGAAAGTCATTTCACCTGCTGATGAACAGCGCGCGGATGTGTACTTTGAGCCTCGCCCCGACAGGCCCCCTTACGCGGTGGTTTCGTACCTGGGAACGATCTATCGCATGGCCGAACGGCGAGGACTGGTCGAGCTGTTCTCGTCGTCACCATCTCCCGATGAGGTTCGCCGCTGCCTCAGAAAGCAGCTTCAGCTTCATCAGGTCTTGCAGACCAAAGCGCAACAGGCGCAGCAACAGGCCCAGCAACAAGCCCAGCGACAGGCGCAAGCTCAAATCCCCGTGCCTGACCTATGGTTGCTGTGCGCCGGACGGCCCGATCGCGCCCTGGCCGAATCCAAGGCTCTTCCGGCCCGAGATTGGCCAAGCGGGTTTTATGTTCTCAGGGGGCTGTTCCCGCTGTGGTTTGTGGTGCTGCCGGAGCTTCCCCTGGGGCCGGAAACGAGGCTGCTGAGGCTGTGCGGCAAACCTGCGCTGCGCGACGCGGCCATCGCGGAGATCGAACAGCTCGAACCGGACAGCCCGGCTCGACACCGTCTGTTGTCCGTGATACTGGTCATGCGAAAACTCTTTCGGCCCGAGCCAAAAACCCAAAAAGACACCCAAAACCAGGAGGCCCTTCTCATGACCGAAGCCAGACGAAACTTCGAGCGATTCCGACAAGCCGTGTACCAAAAGGGCATCACCCAGGGCATCACCCAGGGCGTCACCCAGGGCATCACCCAGGGCGTCTTTCAAGGAAAGGCGGACGACATCCTCGGCATTTTGGTCGCCAGGGGCCTGCCGGTGAGCGATTCCGTGCGCGACCGCATCCGCCTGTGTACCGACCTGCACACCCTGCACACCTGGCTCCTCCGCGCCGTTTCCGCCACCACCGCCGAAGAAATCTTCACCGCCGCCTAATCCCTGCCCACCGCCG
>Ga0268298_10001502_pt1 | contig 27371 bp, 18 predicted proteins | sample WWTPWeurt_MetaG_FD_194462 | JGI IMG/M metagenome (GOLD analysis project Ga0268298, IMG submission 194462) | Activated sludge microbial communities from WWTP in Nijmegen, Gelderland, Netherland - WWTP Weurt | ecosystem: Engineered > WWTP > Aerobic digester > Activated sludge | place...
AAATGAAACCGGACCTTTCCTTTTGTATAGGACCAAGTTTCCCGACTGAGAATTTTTGTCTCGAAGGTTCCCTGACCATAATAATCGCCATTATCGGTTAGTGACCAGTTCAGTTGCTTCACTTTCAACCAACGCTGATCAGTGTTGGCAAAAAGCCGAGCATAATCGTCAAGGAGAAAATCACGTCCGCTCCCTTCGGTAAGTTTACAATTATCGGAAAACGGACGGGTGAAGGCTTTGAGATCGCCTTGGACGAAGGCACGTTCAAGTTCGGTAATGATTCGATTAAGCTCATGCGTGGGGACAGCGGATCGAATAGGTTTCATATCCCCTTTGGAAATGGAAGCCCGAGCACTCTCTCGCGGCTGCGATAGTTCTAGGACCCCCGGTGATTCAGAGATCTTCTTTTCCAACGGCTGGGGGAGAACGATATCTCCTTCAGAACGGTGAGTCTCCGTCGATATGGTGGGCAAATCGGCTGGCAAGAGCTTCATTGAAGTTCTAACCTGCTCTCCATGATTCGACTCATATCCGAAGCCGTTTATTTTAATCGGCTTAGTGTCGAAACCCTGTTGGGATGCAGGCATTTTGGATGGTAATGGTTTGGTCCCTTCGTTCCCTACCATTGGAGAAGGGCTCATGGAGGGAGGGGAAGTTGTTGCAATTACGGTCTTCACCTCTTTATCCGCCATTAGGCGAGGAGCATGAGCGGTCTCCTTAGCCTCATTCAGGGTTTGATGTGGGGGGATGTTTTGCGCTTGCCCACCTTGGCGAGCGGCCTTTGTTACTTCCATAGCAAGGTATTTTCCGATGCTTTCGGGCGATTTCCTGATTCCATCTTGGCTGAGGACCTTGACTGGGTAATCAGTACCTATCTGCCCTGACGAATGCCTTGAAAGGTCTCTTACCTGTCCTTGTTGGGTCGGTCGCTGGCCAGCGTCCATCGGCGAATCCTGCTTGGATGGGGAAGTGGTGTTATCTTTCGGAGATGAGATGTTAGGCGATTTCCCCTCAGAGCGTCCCCACCCGATTGGCCGTGCTTCCACAATTTGATCTTGAGTCGGGAAAGTAGCGCTGGGGATCTGTGACCTTGATTCCCCGGGAACAAAGTAGCCAGCATTTATCTCGTAGCGCGACAAAGCCCGCTGGTTTGTTTCGGCGACGCGAAGCATCGGAGGCGATTGGATTAACATCCAGACAAGTCCCATTGTTCCCATAATCAGGCCTAGCACAATCCATCTGGCGGATGAACGATAGATTCTCGCCCACTTCAATGGATGAAAAGGTTTCAAAGCATCCGAGATCCCTCGCTTGGTTGGAAACCGTATTCGATGGCTCTGTATTCTTGAGGCGAATTTCTCAGGAACATCACTTTTCTCATACGCTAATTTCCTGACTGATCGATCCAAGGCCCCACGATAAAGCACGCCATAGGCCACATTCAAACGCGCCGAATAGGCCTCCACATCCTCGGTGGCCGAGAAATTGGTGTCCGGATGGAACACCTTGATCAACAAGCGATAATGGGCCTTTATTTGCTGTCGGGAGGCGTGTTCACGCACCCCAAGCACACGGTGATGGCCCCCTTCCTGGGTAAATAGTACCTGCCGTAGAAAGAAAAAAACCGCTTCTTGGAGTACATCGACACTGACAGCAAAGTCTCTGGCCACGAGGGTAGCTCTATCCCGGGAGAGGACACAGTCTAATACCTCATCAAGCGAGTCGATGACAGTTGGCAGAGGACAGCGCGCATCTTTCAGATCCGGAAAATCCAAGGGATGCCGATAGAATTCCAATACCAGATAAAAAAGATCCTTGACCACGGCAGAGGTTTTGCGAGATTTTAAGCGGCCAAGCCAAATGACTCAGTCTCAAAGAAACCGTATTTCCATTGGGCGGATTGATAGCCCCACCGATAACAATCCATTGTTCGCATGACAAGGGTGGGTGTCATCCAGATCCTGATATCGAATAAAAGATCATAGAATACAGAATCGGCCAACTATAGACACCATCATGCGATCTTTCCTTCGATATGACGTTTATCCGAATGAGTGGGAGCGCCATACCCATAGTGATAATTATAAGAGTAGCCATAACCGTACCCATAACCATAGCCGCCGCGCCGTTCACTGACCATGGTGAGAACGCTGCCCACTAATTTCACCCGGGTTCCGAGCAGTCGTTTGATAGCACCTTCCAAATGGATTTTTTTCGTCACACCGGCTTTGGCGACCAGGACAGTTCCCTCCGCCAACTGAGACAGTACAACCGCGTCTGCCAAGCCCAACAAAGGCGGTCCATCGATCACGACATGATCAAATCGTTCACGGGCCAGGGCGATCAGGTCCATCATTTTGGCGCTGGTCAAGAGTTCCACTGGATTCGGGGGAATAGGACCGGATGTAGCCAAAAACAAACGGGGTACAGTCGACGCCTGGGTGACCTCCGATGGCCTCGCCTCCCCGGCCAAGTAATTCGTCAGTCCAAGCGAATTGGGGACTTCAAACGCCTTATGCAGCGAGGGATCTCTGAGATCGGCGTCGATGAGTAAGACTTTCCTTCCCGTTTGGGCAAAACCAATCGCCACATTAGCCGCAGTTACAGATTTTCCTTCACTGGGACCGGCGCTGGTGAGGTGAAGCACCTTCGGAGCCCCCCGAGCTGTAGAAAAGGCCAGCGCCGTTTGCAGCGATCGGTAGGCCTCGGCCAAGTGGGAACGAGGCGCGGTAGCGCTGGCCAAAGCCACATCAGCCAAGTTGCTGTCATCCTCATCCGAAGAGGCGTAGGGGATCACGCCAAGAACGGGTAAGGTAAAGCGCCCTTCGATATCTTTGACCGTCTTTACCGCGTCGTCGAGCGCCTCAAACAGAAAGGCGAACAGGATCCCCACAAACAGCCCCAAAGCGATGGAAATGGCCAGATACTTGGTGAGATTCGGTTTGTATCTGAACCGTGGAACCTCGGCGGCATCAACCACCGAGATATTGTTCAATCCGGTGCCAGCAACCACTCCCACTTCCTTCAGTCGCTGCAAGAGCCCGTCATAGAGTTCACGGTTGGTATCCACATCACGTTTGATAATCTGGTAATCCCGACTCCCTTCCTGCAAGGAGAGGATTTGCTGTTTGGCCTCCGTCAGACTGGCCCGCAATTTCGCTTCCCGCTGCACCTTGGCCTGATAGGTCGCCTTAACAGCCGAACGAATCGCCGACATCTCGGATTCAATCTCTTTATTGACTTCGAGGATCTGTTGCTCCAGTTGCTGCATACGCGGATATCCGGGTTTGAATACCTTCAATTGCTCTTCGTATTCCGTCTGCAGAGCGGCCTTGCGCTGCTTCAGCGCCTGAATCACCGGGCTTTCCAGGATCTTGGAAAAACCCGTCCCCTTGACTTTGTTGAGTTGTTCATTTTCCGCTTCCGCCTCGATCCGCTCCCTTTCCGCCTCGACCAACAATCTATTTAGCTCCTTGATCGTCTGCATGATGATTTCTTGTTTATCCTCAAGATTGATGATCTGCTTTTCCTTGGCGTAGCTGATCAACTTTTTCTCGGAATCCTCAAGCGCCGTTCGTACCTGTCGTATACGCTGTTCGAGGAAGTTTTTCGCATAAGAAGCGGCCTCGAAGCGACGCTCGAGGGAGGAGTTGATATATTCCTGGGCAAGTGTATTGGCAATCTGCGCGGCCTGTTTAGGATCCGGGCTATCATAAGAAATCCTTACCAGCCTGGAGTTTTTCACCGGCTCGATGGTGAGGCTGTCCAAAAACACGGATTCAACATCCGGTTTCTGAACCTGTTCTTGTTTGGAATTTTGCAACCAGCCAGATATGGTGGCCCGCAATTCCTTGATGAACGAGGGTGTTGGATTCTCGGCCTCCTTACTCGTCAGCTCCATCCCAAGCCTGTCTATCACCTTGCGGGCAAGATTCCGACTTCCCAAGAGTTGGTATTGAGTCTGATAAAATTCTCTGGAGTCCCAGCCACTCTCCTCAGCTGGCGCGACCTCCTCATACTTCTTCATCACCTTTCCCGCCTCGCGCTCAATCTGCAACACCACGGTGCTTCGATAAATCGGCGTCATCAGAAAAGTGATCAATACCGTGACGACCATGGCTATCGACAATATGGAAAATACGGTCCATCTCCGCCGCACGAGTACCCGCCAATACTCAAGGAGATCGATGGTATCCTCATTCTCGGTCGACTGGACGGGTATCGGCGTGGATCCCGCCACCTCAACGGCTTTATTGAGCACAGGAATGATAAGATTCCTATTGCCATCGCCCCGATCGTTGTTGTGACTGCCCTCTACCAAATCGATCTCCTCATAATTGGCCGGCAAAACGCGCGCTAGCGAACCGCCTGGGAGGGAACGAATCCCCTCAAGGTCTCCGTCAGTCCCTTGATAAAAATACGACTATCGGATTCTGGTACGATGATGCGATCGTCCCTCGACAACAAGGGGTCCGCCCTGTCACCACGTTCGATCTCGCGAAAATCCGCAATATAGATGCGGTCTCTCCCTTCCGTATCCGTTCGGAGAACAATCACCTCATTGGTACTCGCCAGAGAGGTAGGGCCACCGGCCAAAGCAATCGCCTGAAGCAAAGTAATCGCCCCCGCGATCGGGAAAACCCCAGGTTTGGTCACCGCGCCTGATACCGTAACCCGCTGACTTGTCTGCTCTTCGATATATACATTCACTTGCGGTTCCTGTAAAAAACCCTGCTTCAGGCGCTCACCGATGAGATTTTGTGCCTCACCCACCGTCAGGCCACCGACCCTGATTTGCCCGATCAGGGGCAAGGTGATCATGCCCTGGGAATTTACGCGCTTTCTGCTTGAAAGTTCATTCACACGAAAAATACTTACTTTCAACAGATCATTCGTACCTATCCGATACTCCCATGAATCCGGCAAGGATTCCGGCAATGGGCCAATATTATTTATTTCGGAATCCCTATTCTCCGTGGCCGTTGAAGGGAGGTTGCAACCAAAACAAGCGATCAGAATTGACCCCATGAAAACCAAATATCTGAATAGCATACTATTACCCACTACCCCCTGGTACTTGCATCGCGCGAGACTATTTGGCTCCACCAAGCACATAGACTCTCATCAATCACGGAGACATCACAGCCAGGATCATTCGCTTTGCCTTCTCCGTTCACCACCTTTTTTCGCCATCCATAAACGCTTCCCGCATCACCAAAAGCGAATAAAACCACGCAAGGTATCGGTAATACCCTTGATGACCGACTTTGCCCCGGATTCAGGAACGACGATACGATCATCCGCCTGTACTTTGGGGTCCGCCTTCTCGCCACGCTCGATTTCTTTCAGATTGATCAAGTAGATTATGGGCTTACGCTCCTCCGAGGTACGGAACAGCAATATTTCTTCGGGATTCGCCACCGGATTGAGACCTTGAGCCAAGGCAAGCGCCTGAACCAATGTGATCGGACCCTTTATCGGGTAGACACCGGGTTGTTTTACCGATCCGGTGACAGTGACCCGCTGGCTGGCGTATTCTTCTATATATATATTCACCTGCGGGTCCTGGAGAAAGTTTTCTCGCAGCTTATCCGCAACAATGGCTTCCGCCTCGACGGCACTCAGACCACTTAGTCTGACTTCACCGATAAGCGGCAGCACTACGTTTCCAGCCGAGTTGACACGTTGCTTAGCCGATAACTCTTCTATTTGAAACACCTCGATGGTCAGCAAGTCATCCGGTCGAATCCGATACTCTTCTCGGGAGCCTGAATCCATTAACACATCTTTCAAGATGCCGGAGGATGAACCCGCCGCTGGAACAGATGAAGGTGGGAGCCTTTCAGGCGCTGTCGTCGATCTATTATCGAACCCCATCTCGCTAAGATCTGCAGAAACCGGACAATAAAACATCAAAGCAAGAATCACGAGGGAGATTCTCGCGGCCAAGCCTCCATTTACATATAATCTATATCCAAGCAAGCGGCAATCCGACATATAGACTCCATCTTTTGCCCCGATCTCTTGATCAATCCAGCCATCAAACGATTGGGATTGAAGTCGCGCATACAGTCTTCCAGGATCGAGACTGTTCCCGGTCATAGTGACAGCAACTTCACAATCTCATCTATTCGTCCAAAAAAGGGTTCTTGATTTGGTCGATGGGTAAGGCTGGCTTGGCCTTTACAGCATCTGATACGAGAGGATCGGGAGGTGTCGTAGCAGCACCCACTCCATAATCACCTTCTACCTCTACCCTTGTCGTTTCCGTGGTACGCCGCCTTCTTCTTACTGGAACGAATGCTGGATGGAAGAATATCGCGGTCCAGAAGGCGAAGAAGATCATGTTGGCGGGAGTGCGCAAATTGTAATCAACCAATTCGTGCAGCATCAACAACAACAACCCGATACCAGCCCCGGCGCGGGCAAATTGCTCCCGGCTCCACTCGGCTGTCTTCCAGACGTGGTACCAACGAAGCGCAAAAAGCCCTAACCAATAGATAAAAAGTATGACGGCCAAAATCCCGGCTTCAAATATCCATTCGAGATAGTCGTTATGCGCTCTATTTATTACCCATTGCCCCAGGGCAACGGGTTGATAAGAGGCAAAGACCTCTTGAAAGCTTCCCGGCCCGAAGCCCAAGGGAAAACTTTGCATAATGGCCGTGAGCGTCCGTGAAAATATATCCCAACGCGCATCGGCTACGAAATCCTGGGTGGTAAACCGATCGAGTACCGGCGCAAGACCGATGACGATAGAAAATCCAAGGCCCATCGCCACAATGGTGCCGGTCGCACCAAAGACATTACTCCCGCCGAGACGCCGGGAAAATCCGAGCGTAACCAGTACTATTCCAAGCAGAACTAAAGTGTTTCCCGCTCTGGAACGGGTAAAAACGGCGCCTAATAACAGCAACAAGGCAATCACCGCATACCAGGCCGTCTTGTGCCCTTGCAACGACCCGAAAAAGGAAAGATGTCGACGCCACTTTTGTTTGATCGCCCGTGACGGGCGGCGACGACCAAGATTGGCTATGAACAGGGCTATCGTGACTGGCAGCACCAACTCCATCAGGCCAGCCAGGTGATTTCTATTCATGTAGGTCCCCACGGCCGCATGGGACTGAGGATGTGATACCCCCCAGAACAGGAGGCTGTCAGCATCGGAACCAAACTGCATCAATCCGATCAACGCCTGGATCGCGGCCATCCCGATAACGAGATGAATGAGTCGCCATACGGCCTCCAGGTCAAGGGTCTTCACGCCGACAAATACCGCAATCGGCGGGATGAGGGCGAGGAGCGCCTTTTCGGTCTCGAAGGGCACAACGGACAATTGTCTGAAACCCCATGGCTCGCCTGCCGACACCAGGCTTTGAACATCTCTAAAGAGCGATGTGCCCGGGAATACTTCGGCGATGTAACCTGGTATCGGGACGAGATAGAGGATCGGCACGACCACCAAGGCCGTAATGAAGATACTCTGACTTGGTTCGCCTACCATGGAGGATCTTGGATTCCAGATGGCGACGAAAAGCAAAACGATGCCAAGGATTTCAAGCAAGCCTAGGGCAAGAGGAAACATCCCTGCTCGAAATACCGGTCCCAGGATAAGCAACACCGCAACCAAAGCATACGTGACCTTGGTCGCCAAACGTTCCATCATCAACCTCTACTCCTAAAGCTTCCTTGAAGCTTCCTTGTACATCATCTCGATCAACCGCCTGGATGCGCAATTGGCCACCTTAACGGGATCACCCAGGGGCTACGATTAGACGACAGAGTACATTCTGGATCAAGCCATCTTGCTCGGGAGATGGAACAGCGGTTGGCAGATACCCCCTCGATTGGGCAAAGCACTGGTGAGAAGCCCTTCGACTATGAGATCCGGCGGCAGAGTGATGAGATAAGTAGTTCTTTGAGCCCAGTAATCCGTCTTGAAAGCTGTTTGGAAACCTTCGCCCTCCGGGCATCGACCGAAAAGGCCCGATTTTCGTTCTCTTATTAGCAACAAATAAAGAAACAAAGCCGATATTATTCTCTTTATGAGAACAATAATCGCGGGAATAGACCGCGGCCCCGAGGCACGGAAGCGGCTTGGAACGACTCGCTCCAAGCCTGGCGAGGATCATCGGCTCGCTGGTCGCCAAAGAGCCGCCGCGATCCAGCCACTGTTAGAAAGGCAGACGTCGCAGCCCCAAACGGTTGATCACCGCCACGGCGATCTCCTCGATGGAACGGGTGGTGGTGTTGAGATAGGGAATCTTTTCCTGGCGGAAGAGCCGTTCCGCCCACTGGGTCTCCTGGCGACACTTGGTAAGCGAGGCGTAGTGGCTGTTCGGCCGGCGTTCGGAGCGGATATGGTGCAACCGCTCACTCTCGATACTGAGCCCAAACAGCTTGTGGCGATATTTCTGCAATTCGTTGGGCAGACAGGGATGCTGAAAGTGCTCATCGGTCAGGGGGTAGTTGGCGGTAAAGATCGCGAACTGCATGGCCAGGTAGAGGGTGGTCGGCGTCTTGCCGCTCCGCGACACCCCGAGCAGGATCACCTCGGCCCGCTCCATGCTCTCGACACCGATACCATCGTCATGGGCCAGGGCGAAATTCACGGCGGCCACCCGCTGATCGTAGGAGGCTTCATCGTGAATGCCATGGGTTTGTCCGGCGGCGTGGGTCGAATCCACCCCGAAATCCTGTTCCAGACTGGGAATGAAGGTGGCGAAGAAATCGTAGATCTTGACCTCGCTTTCCTTTAGCAGACGATACAGGGGGACGTCCACCAGGGTGGAGAAGACCACCGGGGGAGCCCCCTCCTTGGCCTTGGCCGCGCGGATAAGTTCGACGATGTGCCGCATCTTTTCCACCGTATCCACGAAGGGAAAGGCGAACCAATCGAATTCCTCGCCCGGGAATTGGGTCAGCAGGCTGTGCCCCATGGCCTGAACGGTAATCCCGGTCCGGTCGGAAATAAAAAAAACACTACGTTTGGCCATGGCTATGGGTGGAGAACTGGAGTTAAGGAAGTAAAATCATACGCAAAAGTCTCAGCCTGTTTCACTATATTCAAATAGTCCCATGATGAAGCACCTCGCCCTGGTCTCCCTGGTGGCCTATGGCGTGCTCCAGAGTTTCAACGAGACCCCCGTCAAATCGGCCGGCGGGCCGCTTGCCCCTGGCCTTCCCTATCAAGTCTCCATCGCCTCCGAGCCCTTCGAGTACAAAGGCTACCTCATCGTCCCCCTGGCCAGGATCGATCTCGAGGCCAGGGTGCTGGGCAAGGAGCGCTACCGTTTCGATCGCGAATCCGACTTGGCGCCCATTGACCTGGCCCTGGGTTGGGGCCCGATGTCGGATAACCGGGTTCTGGATCAGCTCCATTTGAGTCAGCGGAACCGTTTTCTCTACTGGACGGCGGAGCAACTGCCGATTCCCCGGAATCTGGTGGTGCGCTCCGCCTCGAATATGCACATCATCCCTTCCGGACAATCCGTCGAACGTCAACTGACCAGGGTGTGGCCGGGCCAGGTGGTAAAAATCGGCGGATTGCTCATTCGGGTCGAGGCACCCGACGGTTGGCGCTGGGTCAGCTCACTCACCCGCGAGGACAGTGGTCCCGGCGCTTGTGAATTGGTATGGGCGGAACGACTTGAAGTCATCGAGCCCGGAATTTGATCCTCCTACAGGAGATTGTATTGTTATGAGCGGATACGTGCTGTGGCTCCACGAGTTGGGCATTGGTGATGTTGAAGAGGTCGGCGGGAAGAATGCCTCGCTCGGGGAGATGATCCAGCACCTGGCCGCGGCCGGGGTGCAGGTGCCCGGGGGCTTTGCCACCACGGCCTTCGCCTACCGGGAATTTCTCGCCCAGCAGGATTTGGATCAACGCATCCATGCGGAACTGGCCAGACTCGATATCGAGGATGTCACCCATCTCGCCGCGTGCGGCGCCCAGATCCGCCAGTGGATCCTGGACACCCCCTTCCCACCCGCCTTGGAACAGGCCATCGATGCCGCCTTCCAGACCATCGAGGGCCAAAGCGGTGATCATCTCTCCTGGGCGGTACGTTCCTCCGCCACCGCCGAAGATCTGCCCGATGCCTCCTTCGCCGGTCAGCAGGAGACCTTTCTCAATGTCCATGGGCTGGACAACGTCAAACACGCCATCAAAGAGGTGTTCGCCTCGCTGTTCAATGATCGCGCCATCGCCTATCGGGTGCATCAGGGGTTCGAGCACAGCAAGGTGGCCCTGTCCGCCGGTATCCAACGCATGGTCCGCAGCGACGTCGGCGCCAGCGGGGTCATCTTCACCCTGGACACCGAGACCGGCTTCCGCGACGCCGTCTTCATCACCGCCAGCTATGGGCTGGGCGAAATGGTGGTGCAGGGCGCGGTCAACCCGGACGAATTCTATGTCCACAAGCCCACGCTCGCCGCGGCCAGGCCGGCCATCCTCAGACGCACCCTGGGCAGCAAGGCGATCTGCATGGTGTACGCCGAGAAACGGGAACCCGGTGAGCGGCCGGTCTGCATCGAGCCGGTCCCCGAGGATGATCGCGAGCGGTTCTGTATCACGGACGCGGATGTGGAAGAACTGGCCCGTCAGGCGCTGATCATCGAGCGTCATTACCAACGGCCGATGGACGTCGAATGGGCCAAGGATGGGCTGGACGGTCGCATCTACATCGTCCAGGCGCGTCCGGAGACGGTGCAGAGCCGTAGCGGCCGCCTCATCGAGCGTTACAGTCTGAAAGTCAGCCCGGGCGAGCCGCTCACCTCCGGGCGCAGCATCGGCCACAAGATCGGTGCCGGTACCGCCCGGGTGATCCTGAATGTAAGCCAGATGGAATCCGTGCAACCTGGGGATGTGCTGGTGACCGACATGACCGACCCGGACTGGGAGCCGATCATGAAGCGGGCCGCCGCCATCGTCACCAACCGCGGCGGTCGCACCTGCCATGCGGCCATCATCGCCCGGGAGATGGGGGTACCGGCGGTGGTCGGCTGCCATGACGCCACCGAGCGGGTGGCGGACGGCGCCGAGGTGACCGTCTCCTGTGCCGAGGGCGATACCGGTTTCGTCTACGCCGGGAAACTGGAGTTCGAGCGCTCGGTGATCGAACTCGACCATATGCCCCAGATCCCGGTCAAGATCATGATGAACGTCGGCAACCCGGAGCGGGCCTTCGACTTCGCCAACATCCCCAACGCCGGAATTGGCTTGGCGCGGTTGGAGTTCATCATCAACAACATGATCGGCATCCATCCCAAGGCCCTGCTGGAATACGACCAGTTACCCGAGGCCTTGCGGGAACGCATCCGCCCGCGCATCGCCGCCTATCCCGATCCGGTGGAATTCTTCGTCGCCAAACTCACCGAGGCCATCGCCACCCTGGGGGCGGCCTTCGCGCCCAAGCCGGTGATCGTGCGCATGTCGGACTTCAAGTCCAACGAATACGCCAATCTCATCGCCGGTGACCGCTACGAGCCCCATGAGGAAAATCCCATGATCGGCTTCCGCGGCGCCTCCAGGTACATCTCGGACAGCTTCAAGGAGTGTTTCGCCCTGGAATGTCGGGCCTTGCGACGGGTGCGCGAGGACATGGGGCTCACCAACGTCGAGATCATGATCCCCTTCGTGCGCACCCTCGACGAGGCGCGGGCCGTGGTCGAAGCCCTGGCGGCCAATGGGCTGAGGCGGGGCGAGCACGGACTCAGACTGATCATGATGTGCGAACTGCCCTCGAATCCTCTGCTTGCCGATCAGTTCCTCGAATACTTCGATGGCTTCTCCATCGGCTCCAACGACCTCACCCAACTCACCCTGGGGCTGGACCGGGATTCTGGCCTGGTGGCGGAGAGCTTCGACGAGCGCAACCCGGCGGTGCTGCATCTTATCGACATGGCCATCCGCGCCTGCCACGCCAAAGGGAAGTACATCGGCATCTGCGGCCAGGGCCCTTCGGATCACCCGGATCTCGCCCAGTGGCTGGTCGATCGGGGCATCGAGAGCGTCTCCCTGAATCCAGATACCGTGGTCAACACCTGGCTGATGCTGGCGGGTCAGAAGGTGTAAAACCAGTCCAACGAGCCTGTGGGCCCAGGACGCCCCAGGCAGGACGATGGTGCCGGTAGATTCTGGCCGCCCCGGATCCCTAAAACCAGCTATCCCCCTGCTATCACCGAGAGCCCTTGCGCCCCAAGGGCTCCGGACAGAGGCCAGACATGGCCGCATCAAAGCAAAGACCGCTCAGAAATTGGCCTCGTCGTTCGGTTGTTTCGGGCATCGGTTGGAAACAGCCATTTTCCGTTCTCATTTAGAGAACAATAGGCCAATATTAAAGGCTTTGTTCTCTATTCGAGAACAATAAATCAGGGAAAAGACTTCAGGCCCGGGAGCGGCCCAGCGACGCCCGGGTCGAGGGAGGCGGCTGGCGGGGCGCGAAGCGTCGCCGCCCAGCGGTTCAGGTCCTTTCAGGCGCCATCCCTTCAGCGCCGATTACGGATAACCTCAGCGGTTCCCGTTGTAGCTGAAAATGATTTACAAACAAAGACTTATAAAAATCCGTTTCGTAAACTATTTTTTACGGATTTTAGTTAAATCAATAAGTTAGGTCGCATTCTAGCGGGAGCCGCTGGGATAACCTGAGAGGACTTGATATCAGACGAGGATTCTTTTCGACAGCGATCGCTCTCTATCGGTGTCGAACGGCGAATCAAACGACGGCATATCTCATCCAGGGTTCGGCATGAATTCTTTCCCCTTCATGGCCTTATAAATTTCAATGCCTCTCTACCATGGGAGATAGAAGGTAGAATTGTGCACTGGCACCGACTATAGAGGTTGATTGTGATTGGGAATAACCCAATTCACTCATGTCAACAGGAGGGAATTGCCATGCATTATGCTGATATCGTCGTACATATAGATGAAGAACTGGATGACGATCGTATTCATAGCCTGGAAAAGACCATCAGTCATGAAGAGGGTGTGCTTTGTGCCTGTGTGCATGAATCCAGACGTCATCTGATGCTCGTTGACTTTGACCCGGAGACCGTTCGTCCGAGCCAGATCCTCAATCGGGTCCGTCATACCGGCCTCCACGCCGAGATGATTGGTTTCTAGACTGCATGCGGCCCCATCCCTGAGTTTGCCGTTCGGGTCAGAGACGGAAGGCATTCACGGAGGGAAACCATTTCCTTTGGTTATTCCTATCATCCGATAGCCCTCGCGGTAACTCGGATATTCCTATGGCCTATCCCTGGTGGATTGGCCAGGGCACCAAGATGATAGATAACCCGTCAACATAATGAGATGCCGTCCCGAGTTTAGACTCCTGTAGCCTATCTACTTTCATGGAAGTGGGTCGGGAGCCGTTGCGAACCCAGTACAGCCCCATGATCGGCACTCTTGGCTTTGATGAAGTCATTTGTACAGGTACCGTCCAGCAACCCTCGGCTTAAACCCCTTCTCACAGCGAGACCAAAACATGGCCTGTAACATAGCGGAATTTATACGCGAATCCCTGATTACCCTGGATGAGTCCGTGTCCGTGACCCAGGGCGTCAAGCAAATGGCGGAGCGGAATCTCGGCTCCATCATTGTGACCAGCGCCGGTCAGGTGATAGGACTCTTTACCGAACAAGATCTGGTGAAACGGGTGGTGGCCCGCAACCTCAATCCCGCAGAGGTGCGGATTGGAGAGGTATGCTCCCGCAACCTGGTGTCGATATCCAGTAGCGCCACCTGCCGGGAAGCGGTGATGAAAATGAGTGCCAATGGATGCTTCCGGTTGTTCGTGTACCGGGGTTCCAATTTCCTGGGGCTGGTGAAATTGCATGATCTCGCTCAAGGCATGGCCATCCAGGACTCTCGAGGTGACTGGCTGCCCAATGCCATTGTCGGCGTGACGCTGGCCCTGATCCTGAGCGTCATTGTCATGCTGATTATCGAATTTCCGGACATGCTGAATATCGCCAGACAGGTTTCCAGCTTATAGCGGGGATAAAGCTAGGAAACGAGGTCGGGTTTTACCTCAATCCTCGCCTATTCGAGATAGACACCAAAGTCCCGGGGTGACGTAAAACGTCACTCTTGTGGCTAGGAATGTCACCTTTTCCTTCCATCAGGATGCCAACCGGGCCATACCCTATCGACTCATGGCCTTGATCCGCCGGCCGTCAGGCGTCAGTAGATCAGAATAGTTCCGCCAATCAGTAGCCTGCCACCGGACAGAATAGGGGGCGGCAAACTCCTTGCCCCGACTCTGGGGCATCCGCCGTATTGGCATCATCCATGCTGTGTATTTTCCATCCTTGGCGCCATCTTGGGCGGATTGTCGTCACCAGCGTCCCGACAAAGGAGTGATCGGCCATGGCAAAGGAATTGTGATCCACTTCTTAGCACCCGGACGGGGAAAAGTGGCATCTAAGACACAGCATTTTTCTTGATCGAGAAAGCGGCCATGAGAATCCTGAAGAACCTGTTCGTTGTGACATTGGGGGCGGCGCTCTGGTTGAGCGCGGCTTTGGTCGGGGCGCAACCTCCCCAATCCTCTGAATTCCAGTTCAGTTGGGCGGATTTTCCCAACATCGCCCGACAGCTTCCTCTCGGTGGACTGATGAAGTTGTTCGGCATCGACATCGAGGGAGGGCTTCCCGCCGATCTCGAACTGGAGCGGTTTGAAGTCTTCGCTCCAGATGCCGAGATCCTGCTCGACGACGATCAGAGTATCCCGCCGCCGGACCACGCCTATTACCGCGGCAAGATCGCCGGCCAGCCGAATTCCCGGGTCTTCCTCACCGTGCCGTCCCAGGGCGAGATACGCGGCCTGATCCAGAGCGCCGCCGGGATCTGGCTGCTGGGAGGAGACAAAGGCCAGATCGGGCGCGGTCTACGTTCGAAAAAGGTGGATGTGGCGACGGAACTGGCGGTGCGTCCCTTTGAGTGCGGCACCGAACACCTGCCCATTCCTCCCGCCGAATTGGTCCCCGCCATCAGCGCCAGCAAGACGCCAGACATCGCGGCCCTGGCCGCCAATGTGCAATACACGGCACGCCTCGCCATCGAGACCGATGCCGAGTTTCTTGGTCTCTTCGGCAACAGCACGAGTGCCGCCCTGGATTACATCGGCGATCTCGTCGCCTACACCTCCACCCTGTACGAACGTGAGGTCAATACCAACCTTGTCGTCAGCTACAGCCGTCTCTGGACCACCGGCACCGGCAACGACCCCTGGACCGCCACCAACACCAGCACCGCGCTGGATCAGTTGCAAAGTTATTGGACCAACAACATGGGGGGAACCAGCCGGAGTACGGTCCACATGCTCAGCGGCAAGAACCTCGGTGGTGGCATCGCCTATGTGGGGGCGCTCTGTGACAACAGCTACGGCTATGGCTTCAGCAGTTCGCTCAGTGGCAATTTCAATATCGACAATCCGAGCGTGGTCTGGGATTTATTGGTTATCAGTCATGAGCTGGGCCACAATTTCAATTCGCCCCACACCCATTGCTACAAGAATATCGGTGGCAACAGCAATCCCGTCGACGCCTGTTACAGCGGCGAGTCTGGAAGCAGTTGTTTTTCCGGCACCACCTCGCTTCCTGGCCTGAATAGTCTGACTGGAGGCACTCAAGGCGCCGGCAACGGCACCGTCATGAGTTATTGCCATGGTCTCTCCCCGGGTTACAGCAACATCTCCTACACCTTCGGGCTCAATCACTCTTATGGGATCGCCGCCAATCGCGTCCCTTCACGCATGGCGAGTTATGTCGCCAGCCAAGCTTCTTCCTACCCCAGTTGCCTGAGCCTGCAAGGGCAGTTCTATAGTCTGACCGTCACCAAGGCCGGCACCGGCTCGGGCACCGTTTCTGGAACCGGCATCAGTTGTGGCAGCGATTGTTCCGAAAACTATGCCCAGGGCACCCAGGTGACCCTGACGGCCGCCGCCGCCAGCGGCTCCACCTTCGCTGGCTGGAGCGGTGGCGGTTGCTCCGGCACCGGCAACTGCGTGGTGACCATGAACGCCAATCAGAGCGTCACCGCCACCTTCAATAGCAGTGCCCCGGTAACCTATAGCCTCACCGTCGCCAAGGCCGGTACCGGCTCGGGTACCGTCTCGGGGACCGGCATCAGTTGTGATCCCGACTGCACCGAGACTTACGCCCAAGGCACCCAGGTGACCCTGACGGCCGCCGCCGCCAGTGGCTCCACCTTCGCTGGCTGGAGCGGTGGCGGTTGCTCCGGCACCGGCAACTGCGTGGTGACCATGAACGCCAATCAGAGCGTCACCGCCACCTTCACTCTCAGCGGCAGCTCAGAAAACACCCTGGCGAATGCGGTGGACAATACCAACTTGACCTGGACCAGCGGCGGCAACGCGGTCTGGGCACGGCAGACAACCACCACCCACGACGGTTCCGATGCCGCCAAGAGCGGGACCGTCGGCAACAATCAACAATCCTGGATGGAGACCAGTGTTACCGGTCCCGGCACCCTGAGTTTCTGGTGGATGGTGTCTTCCCAGGCCAATGCCGACTACCTGCGCTTCAGTATCGACGGCACCCAGCAGACCCAGATCAGCGGGTCCGTAAGTTGGCAGCAGAAGACCTACAACATCGCGGCTGGCACTCATACCCTGCGCTGGACTTATATCAAGAACTGGTACGGCAGCTCCGGCAGTGACGCTGCCTGGGTCGATCAGGTCCAGTTCCCCTAACCCCTCAACCGCATCCTTTCCATCACGCCGCTCCCAGGAGGAGCGGCGTTTTTTTATCCACATCCCCTACCCTATCCGAATCCTAATACCATTTCCCAATAGGTATTATTGATATTCGTAGGCTGGCGTTGAGGCGCAAAGCGCCGAAACCCAGCTTCTTGTGCGAACAAGCTGCTGGGATTCGCTTCGCTCATCGCCAGCCTACCCATGGCTTTCTGCCTGCCTTCTATGATTCTGCCGTCTCAGGCGGCTCAGGCGCTCCCGTCGATTGCGGATAACCTAATAGGAATTGGTATAACCCTTGACTCCCCTCGCCCGCCTACGAGAGAGGGGATGGCTATGAGCGCTGAGTGGCTCCGGGCATGGGGCGAAAATGGCCTTTCTCTGTTCTCATTAAGAGAACGAGTAGTCAGTTGTAAGGACAATTGTTCTTATTTGGAGAACAGAAAACCGGATCGAAGCGCCCCGGCCCGGAAGTGCCGAAGTTGAGAGGCCAGCCTCAGAGTCTTGCTGAACCCGGTTCAGGGTTCAGCCATGCACAGGGTTCGCTTCGCTCACCACAGCCTCGAAGTGAACACAGCCTGGGATGCCGCGAGGTAGAACCGGGCAAGGCGACATCCCCAAGCCGCCGATGGGGAAAAACCCGACCAGGATGGTATCAGTGATACTTTTCGGTGGTGATCTGACCGGGTTCATGCCGCCGATGTCGGCGCAGGCCACGCGCCTCCAAGACCGCGCAGGTATCCTTGATCATCGCCGAATTGCCGCACAGCATCACATGGCATTGAGCGGCGCCGATGGATTGACCCAGCCGCCGTTCCAGACTGCCGTCCAGCAGACGATCGGGGATGCGTCCGCTCATCGCCTCGGCGAAGTGTTCCCGACTGACGATGGGGAGAAAGCGGAACTGCTCCGGATAGAGCTGCCGGAAGCCCTGGACGGTGTCCGCATAGTTGAGCTCGCGGGCATAACGCACCGCATGCACCAGCAGGATGCGGCGGAATCTTTGCCAGGGTTCCTCGGTCTTGAGGATGGAAAGAAAGGGGCCAAGGGCGGTGCCGGTCGCCAACAACCAGAGCGACTCGACGTCGGGGATATCCCGCAGGGTCAGGATACCGCTGGCCTTCGGCGTCACCCAGAGCTGTTCCCCGGGTTGGATACGGGCCAGGTGGTTACTCAGCGGCCCTTCAGGGACGGTGTTGAAGTAGATCTCCAGTGGCCGTTCCTGGGGCGAGTTGACCAGCGAATAGGGGCGCCCCACCCGTTCGCCTTCGATATCCACCGCCACCTGGGTGAATTGCCCGGCGACGAAATTCTCCACCGGCGCCTCGAAGCGCAGGCTGTGCAGGCCATCGGTCCAGCGTTTATTGTCGATGACCTTGGCGCTAACCCATTCCTTCATTGAAAAAACCCTTTACACAACGATTACAACCCAGTTCAAGCTGCGGGCGTCCCCGGCCTTTATCAAGGCTTTTTATTACCGCGCCATGGAGGGCGTCGATTCAGGGTCCAGCAGGCTGATCCAATGCCGCACCGGTACCCTGGCTCGGGTCGCCAGATGGGCCTGACAGCCGATATTGGCGGTAAGGATCATTTCAGGTTCACCCGCCTGCAAAGCGGCCAGTTTCTGTTCCAGCAGGCGTTGCGAGATAGGCTCCTGCAAGATCGAGTAGACCCCCGCCGAGCCGCAACAGAGATGGCTCTCCCGCACTTCCACCAGCTCATGGCCCAGACGACGAAGAATCGCCTCCACCATCCCTTTGAGCTGTTGCCCATGTTGCAGGCTACAAGGAGGATGGAAGGCGACCCGGCATGCCGGTTGGGTGGCCAAATCACTCAAGTCCTCCCGGGCGAGGATCTCGCTGAGATCCCTGGTCAAGGCCGAGACCCGCTGGGCCTTGGCGGCATAGGCCGGATCCGCGGCCAGCAGACGGCCATAGTCCTTGATCATGACCCCGCAGCCGCTCGCCGTGACGACAATGGCCTCGGCCCCCTGTTCCATGGCGGGCCACCAAGCGTCGATGTTGCGCCGCATCAGCCGTTTGGCCGCCTCGGTGGCATCGAGGTGATGCACCAGGGCGCCGCAGCAGCCGGCGCCCGCCGGACGCAGCAGTTGGATACCGAGCCGATCCAAGACCCGGGCGGTAGCGGCATTGGTCTCCGGGGCCATGGCCGGTTGCACGCAGCCCTCGAGGATCAACATCTTGCGACCCTGAACGCGCCTCGGCCAGCGACCGGGGTCGACCCGAAGTGGGATCTTGGCCTTCAACCTGGACGGCAACAGGGGCCGCGTCAACTGCCCCAAACGCAGCAAAGGCGTAAACACCCGGCTCCGGGACAGGCCTTGGTGTAGCAGCCAGCGCAGGAAACGCGACCCCGGCGGACGCGGCTGTTGTTCGGCGAGGATCTCGCGACCGATATCGAGCAGTTGCGCGTAACGGACCCCGGAGGGACAGGTGGTCTCGCAGTTCCGGCATGTGAGGCAACGATCCAGATGGAGCTGGGTGTGGCCGGTCGCCACCTGGCCTTCCAGGAGCTGCTTGATCTGATAGATGCGACCCCGTGGCCCATCCAGCTCATCGCCCGACAGGAGGTAGGTCGGACAGGTGGCATTGCAGAAGCCGCAGTGCACACAGGCACGCAAGATAGCATCGGCCTCCCTCCCGGCAGGGGTGTCGCGGATGAAATCGGCCAGTTGGGTCTGCATCGGGAGGTTCCTCTCAAAAGGCCGCGTACATACGCCCGGGATTGAAGATCCCCTTGGGATCGAAGGCATGCTTGAGGTTTTGATGGATGCGCAGCATGGCCGGGGTCAGGGGCTGGAATACCTCTTCCCCCGCCTCCCGTCCCAGAAACAGGGTCGCATGGCCCCGGGCCTTCATGGCCAGGGCCCAGATCACCTCCGATGGGGCCTGCGTAGATAACCAACGCACCCCGCCACCCCATTCGATCAAGAAGGTGCCGGGTATCTCCAGGGGAGGCGTGGCGGGCGGGACCGAGATACGCCACAAGCGCCCGGGCTGGATGAAAAAGGCATGGGTCTGTTCACGGATGGAGGTCCAGAAGGCCTGGCCATCGGTCATCTCTTCTCCGCCGATGATCCCCGCGGCGCTCCGCACCCCCCGCTCTCCCCCGGCCAGCCGCAGATAGAGATGCTCGCCGTCATGACAGGTCGCGGTGATGGGGAGGGGCCGCAGGCGCCACTGGCTCAGACGTTCGATCGCCGGGCCGGGAGCCAGTTCGAGCCTCAGGTTGACCTCCCGCGCCGGGCCGGGTTGGAGCTTGAGCGAGACCTCCAGGATCACCCCCAGGGTGCCCAAGGCCCCCGCCATGAGGCGGGAGACATCGTATCCGGCGACGTTTTTCATCACCTGGCCGCCGAAACTCAGCACCTCGCCCTTGCCGTTGATGATCTTCACCCCGAGCACACCATCCCGAACCGCCCCGGCATAGGGGCGACGCGGTCCGGACAACCCCGCCGCCACCATTCCACCCAGGGTGGCCCCCTCACCGAAGGCCGGTGGTTCGCTGGGGAGTTCCTGCCCATGCTCGGTGAGCAGGGCCTGGATCTCCCGCAATGGGGTACCGGCCCGGGCGACGAGCACCAGTTCGCTGGGCTCATAGCTCAACACCCCGAGATGCCCGCCGATCTCCAGGGGTCGCCCGCCGATCCGGCGCCCATAGAACGCCTTGGTATCGCCACCCCGGATATGGAGCGGCGTCCCCTCGGCCAGGGACTGGAGTACGACTTCCCGGATGGCTTCGGTTCTATCCTCTGTCGTCGTCATCGCTGTGCCCTTAAAACCTTGGAAGATCGGGATGCCGGAGCTGTCCCCGGGACACATGCATGGCCCCCAGCTCGGCGCAACGGTGCAGGCTCGGCACCGCCTTGCCCGGATTGAGTAAAGCCTCGGGATCGAAGGCGGCCTTGAGGGCATGAAACTGGGCCAATTCCGCCGCCCTGAACTGGGTACACATCTGGTCCAGCTTTTCGACCCCTACCCCATGTTCGCCGGTGACGGTGCCGCCGACCTCCACGCAGAGTTCCAATATCCGCCCACCGAAGCGTTCGGCGGTAGCCAATTCCCCGGGCCGGTTGGCGTCAAAGAGGATCAGGGGGTGGAGATTGCCGTCACCGGCATGAAAAACATTGGCGACCTGCAGACCGAATTCCCCGGATAGCTCGCCGATGCGCCCGAGCACCCGCCCCAGATATCGCCGCGGGATAGTGCCATCCATGCAGTAATAATCCGGCGAGATCCGCCCCACAGCGGGAAAGGCCCCCTTGCGACCGGCCCAGAACCTGGCCCGCTCCGCCTCGTCCCGGGCGGTGCGCACCTCGAGCGCGCCACTCCGAAGCAACAGCTCCCGCACCTCCATCACCTGTTCCGACACCTCCTCGTCGGTGCCGTCCAGTTCGCACAGCAGAATAGCCTCGGCCTCGACCGGATAGCCGGCGTGAACAAAGTCCTCGGCGGCGCGAATGGCGGGATTGTCCATCATCTCCAGCCCGGCCGGGATGATACCGCCGGCGATGATGCGGGCCACCGCCTCCCCCGCCAGTTCCAGGCTGTCGTAGGCCGCCAGCAGCACCTGGGCCCGCTCGGGCTTGGGCAACAGCTTGACCAACACCTCCAGGACGATCCCCAGCATGCCTTCCGAACCATTCATCAGGGCCAGCAGGTCATAACCCGGGAGGTCGAAAGCGCCGTTGCCCAGTTCCAGCCGTTCCCCCTCGATCGTAAGCACCTTGAGCCCAAGGACGTTATGGACCGTGAGCCCATACTTGAGGCAATGCACCCCGCCGGAATTTTCGGCCACGTTGCCGCCGATGGTACAGGCGATCTGGGAAGAGGGATCCGGGGCGTAGTAAAGACCGAGATGGGCCACCGCCTCGCTGATCGCCAGATTGCGCACCCCGGGTTGAACCCGGGCGATGGCGTTGCGCGAATCGATCTCCAGGATCCCTTTGAGTCTGGCCAGGCTCAACAACACCCCCTGGGACAAGGGGAGAACGCCGCCGGACAAGCCAGTGCCCGCCCCCCGGGCAATGAGGGGGATGTGATGGCGGCGACAGATCCGCACCACCGCCTGGACCTGGTCCGGCGTCTCCGGCAACACCACCAGCATCGGCAGGCGACGATAGACGGACAGGCCATCGCATTCGTAGGGCCGCAACTGCTCCGGCTGGTCCAGTACCGACTCCGGCGGCAAGACCGCCCGCAGTTCGGCGATCAGCCTCTGGCGCTGCTGGGGATCGACTGGTTTCGATTCGTCCGCTAACCCGGTCATGACCGCCCTCCCCCGGCGTCGAGCCGCCGGTATACCTCCGCCAAGGCCTGATCGTCACCCACGTTGCCAGGGAAGATCACCACCGGCAGATCGGGAAAGCGCGGGTGATCGGACGGACAGCGCACCACCGAACAACCGGTCAGGATCTGGCCCAGGACCCGGGAGGCGCGCAAGGCCAGGGCCTCGGCGAGAACATCGTTGGAGGTGATGCCGCCCTTGCTGATGAGATAGCCGATGGAGGCGGGCAACCCACGGACCACATCCATCAAGAGGGCGGAGACCTGTTCGCCAAAGGCCAGCCGGGTCTGTTGATCGGGGAACAGGCGTTCCTTCCGGCTGGTGTAGATGACCGGCGTCTTGCCGACCGCATGGGCCTGGGCCGCCGCCGCCAGGGTCGCCTGCAACAGGGCCGGTCGATTGTTGGAGATCCGTTCCACATCCACCTCGATCGCGAACGTTCCCGCTTCCAACAACAGTTGTTCCAATTGGCGGCTGGTCTTGCCGACATGGGAACCCACCACCACCGCCCCCGGACGGCCACCGCGCACATAGGCGCCCATGGCCGCGTCCGCGACCGGCTGGGGCGGCAAGCGCCCGAGGGCGGTCAAGAGACTTGCGGCACTGCGAAACAGAAATCGCTTGCCTTGCCCGGCGGCGCTCAACACCGCCGCGGCGAAGCGATCGAGGTCGGCGGGGAGTTCGGCGTCCACCACGCAGCAGGCATTGCCCCCTAATAGCCGCAGATCCTCGACCAGATCCCCCTCCCTCAAGTCTTCCAGCCGGAGGCGCTTCACCTCCTCGGCCCGAATCCGCCCACGGGTCTTCTCCTCCACATAGTCCGGCAAATAGCTGTGACGATAGCCAAACACCGAATCCCGGGCGAACTCGGTCTCGTGCACCGGCAACGCCCGTCCATCCTGGAACAGATAGTGGACAGAGTCGCGGGTGAAACGCCCGGCCTCGAGAAAGGCCGGCACCAGAAAATGGGCGTCGAAGGGCCCCAGCTCCTCAGCGATCACATCCGTTTCCACCGGATAATGACCACGCAGGGTCGAGTCCGAGCGGCTGACCAGCAGCGGATGAAACAACATCCCCTGCCCTTCCAGCTCGGTCATGGCCTGGCGCAAGCCGACACAGACCTCCCGCGTCACCGTCGCCGCCCGATCGGCGTCCATGCCCCGGGTATTGGTCAGGATGAAGACCAGTGGCGAGGCATCGGTCAGCCCCTGTTTGAGCGTCTCCACATCCCAGCGGGTGAGCAGCAAACAGGAATGCACCGTCTGGGAGCCCGTGGGGTCATCGTCCAACACGAGGATCTTGGTCTGGGTCACGGCAAGGTCCTTTCGTTATGGGTAAAGGATATCGGTCTCAGGCGCCCAGGAGCTGCTCGACCCGTCTGACCATGGCCTCGGCGGTGATGCCGTTCAAGGCCAACAGCTCGTTGGGACCGGCGGTGGTCTCGCCGCGCTTCCAGGCAAACAGCTCCCGGCGCGGCGCCCGGGTCCGCAAGAGCACGGGTTCGAGGGAGGCACTCCCACCGCCCGTCACCCCCAGCAACAGATCGCCGTCGCACAGGGCATTGAAATGGTCGTCGTCCATCAAGGCGTTATCCGGCTGGGAGACAGTATCCCAGGCCAGATCACCGGGGCGATACAGGCGACGTGGGTTGGCGATACAGAGGATACGCACCCGATAACCGGCGGCTTCCAGTTTGTCCCGCGCCTCGAACACCGGCAACAGCACCATGTCGCCGGTGACGGCGAACACCACCAGCGCCCCATCCTGGCCCCGGGTTTCGTACAGGCTCACCGCCCCCTGCTCGATGCCCTGCCTGGCCATTTCCAATGTAGTGTAGACCGGCAGCGGACTTTTGGAGGCGAGGATGATCACCCCCTTGTTCCAGGTGTCCAGCGCCCATTCATAGGCCGTCTGGATCATGTTCGCATCGCAGGGAAAGAGCGGATAGACATTGCCGTTGCGCATCATGGCGGCGATGTAGTTCTCGATCTCCGGACGCTGATGGGTCCAGCCGTTACGCCCCTGCTCCAAGGCACCGGCGGTGAACATACAGATCAGCGACGGCGTCCGGCGGCGCAATTCGGCCATGGCCTGGGTCACGGTCTGCACGATCGGCCAGCCATTGATGGCGAAACTCTCATAGGACAACCAGAGCGAGCGGGAGCCGAACAGGGACAAGGCCCCCGCCAGACCGGCGCAGGCATCCTCGTTGAGCGGCTCGTAGACCTGCCCCCAGGGCTCCTGGTTATAGCCCGGGTCCTGGGTCGGATGGCGGATCTTGAGGGCATCGTTGATGTTTTTCATCCCCGAGGCCTCGTTGCCGTCGGCGTTGGTGACCACGAATCGAGGATCGGTCCGGCCCACCGCCGCCGCCAAGGCACCGAAGGCCGTGGAAGGCACCTCCTTGTCGCCCGGGGTGTAGGCCGTCAACGGCAATTTCCCCAGCGGCACCAGCTCCAACTCCCGCTCGGTCACCAGGGTACGCACCGCCGGCCCGCCGCCGGCGCGGGCAAAATTCTCCCGCACCAAGCCCCAGGCCGCCGGGCAGAGCGCCCGCCGTTGCAAGGCCTGGCTGATGTGGGGCTGATCCAGGGTGTCCTTGGGATAGAGGTTGTGCGACCTGGAACCCAGGGTATGCACCCCGGCCCCTTTCATCTGTTTGACGATACACACGGACAGCCGACCGCCGAGCGCGGCCTGGGCGGCGCGATATATCCCCGCCAACACCGCCGCCGTGAACGCCAACCGCTTGGGCAGGGAAAAGACCGTGCTGTCCACATAGGCCCCTTCCTGGTCCGCATCGTCGAATTCCTTGGCATCCACCAACACCACCTCGGCGAAGCCATGACCACGCCAGTAGTCGAGCATGCGCTCATCGCTCCAGGTACTGCACATGGCATGGTGCTCCTGGCTATAGCCGTTCCAGATCAGTACCGGCAGGAAATTCGTCGCCTGCGGATAGGCGGTGTGGAAATGCATCATGGCGTTGAGCACATAGGGCTCGCCCATGCCGCCGTCGCCGATGGTCACCGGAAAGAGCACATCAGGATGGAGCAGCGCTCCCGCCATGGCAAAGTGCTGCCCCTGTCCCAGGGGTCCGGCGGGGGCGAGGATGCCGGGAATCGCCCCGGACAGGTGGCCGAGCAGACCATGACGCTCCCGGAACCGATCGCGCATCTCCTGCACCGTGCGGATCCCCATCTCTTCGAGCGAGGTGTCGAGGAACATGGCGCTGTAGAAGCCCGGGGCATGGTGCCCGACCTCGGTGAGGATATGGGTATGTCCCAGCATGACCAGGGCGGCATAGGCCTCGGCGCTGGAGGCGAAACCGCCAGGATGACCCGAACCCTTGGCGCCGGTCACCTGCAAGGTCAGGTAGCGCAAGGCATCGGCGGCAAGAAGCGTCTGATAGACGGCGGCCGGATCGGTGACCTCGCTGATGGCCTTGTGCCCGGCGGCTATCGCCGGGGTCGAGGCGAAGCGCTGAAAATCCGGCCAGGGCTCGCCGAGGTATTGAATACCCTCGCAAAAGGCCGGGATGCTGGACGGGGCGGCGATCGTCTCCGCGGTGTGGCTCATGGAATGACTCCTGATTCAGAGGCTGTCTTGGATGGGATTGCCATCACCTTATCCGAGCAGGCATAATTTCACAATAAGCAATCGTTTTCATAATGTGAAATATGGGCACCAAGATAACGACCTCCATCCAGGTCATCGATCGCGCGGCGGCCTTGCTCGACGGCATCGCCCGATACACCCAGGGGGTCAGCCTCAAGATCCTCTCCGCCGAGACCGGTCTGCACCCCTCCACCGCCTTCCGCATCCTCGCCTCCCTCAATGAAAACGGCTTCGTCGAACGGGATGAGGCCGGTGCCTATCGCCTGGGGAGACGACTCCTGCAACTGGCCGCCCGGGTCCGCAACGGCCTCGATCTGCGCGCCGAGGCCCGCCCCATCATGGCCTGGCTGCGGGATCAGATCGGCGAGACAGTGAACCTGACGCTGCGCGAAGGCGACGAGGTGATCTATGTGGAACGGGCCATCCCCAACCGCATGATGCGGGTGGAACAGATCATCGGCAGCCGGGCGCCGCTCCATGTCACCGCCGTGGGAAAACTCCTCCTCGGCGAGGGCGACGCCGAAGGGCTGGAAGCCTATGTCGCCCGTACCGGGCTACCCGCCTACACCCCCAACACCATCAAGGACAGGGATCGGCTCAGTACCGCCGTCAACCGGGCCCAGGCCCTGGGATACGCCTTCGACGATGAGGAAGCGGAGATCGGGGTCGGTTGTATCGGCATGCTGATCCGGGATGCCGGCGGCACCGCCGTGGCCGGGCTGTCCATCTCGGCCCCCATCGAACGCCGCCAGCAGGCCTGGGTGGAGCTGCTCACCGAGGCTAGCAGACGTATTTCAGAACGATTGGGTTCCGTCTCCAGGGTTTCGCGCTCGACCTCCTACCCTTCCAGCCCCTGATGGCCACCCCCCAGGGTTTCTCGTCCGGAAGGAAGTCCGGGCCATGGCGAAAAAAGCCGATTTTTGTTCTTCATCAGAGAACAATAAGCCTGTTATTGTTCTCCATTTTGGAACGTAAATAGGGTCGGACCTCCCCGGCCCGGAGCCGGGCGAATTTTACTCCGGCCAATACAGATCATCCAAAACCTGGCCCAGCGCGAAGGGCGCCGTCTCGGGAAAGATCGCTTTTGGCAAATTCGTTTCGCGGACAGCGATCAAACGCGCGTCCGCATAGGCTTCGACAAAGGCCTCGTCCAGGCAGGGCTTGAGCCCGGGGTTTTTCCTCAACAGGCGCGCGATCCGCTGCCGCTGTTCCTCAATCGTGGCGATCCAGCTATTGCCGCGCCGTTCCGGCTGCACGATCCATTTCAGCAGATGCGCCATCAGCACGCCCAATCGGTTCTCCAACTCCCGTTCTTTGGCCGCCCCCATGTCTTCCAGCTCCTCGGCGATATACTCGCAATCGATTTCCACCAACCGGCCTTCCCGCAACAATTCGGCGTTGTGTCTGGCCCAGGTGTAGAAATCCTGGTCATGTTGGACTCTGGTTGTCATCGCGCTTCTCTCTCTATGAACATCAGGCTAAAGAAGCCCGGTCGATTGCCACACGCGGCGTGCCGGTAGCCATACCTGCCGCAACCAAGCCGCGATCTCGATTACCGCCGTCCAGGGCGTTTGTCCATTGGCCCCCGCTCAGCTCCCAGGGCAATCGCGCTATGTGGGTGGTTGACAAGCGGCGGGAGGCCACCTATTTGGAAGCAAAGCTCGCACTGGATGGAGACCTTTATGTTGCCACGTCTGCTCGACCCACGTCCCTATTTTGCTC
>Ga0268298_10001503_pt1 | contig 27352 bp, 26 predicted proteins | sample WWTPWeurt_MetaG_FD_194462 | JGI IMG/M metagenome (GOLD analysis project Ga0268298, IMG submission 194462) | Activated sludge microbial communities from WWTP in Nijmegen, Gelderland, Netherland - WWTP Weurt | ecosystem: Engineered > WWTP > Aerobic digester > Activated sludge | place...
TCAATTCCGGGACGATCCTGGTGGGCTACCTGCTCCACCGGCTGGGCGTGGACATCGAGTTTAAGATCTCGGTTTTTGTCGGCAACGACAACCCCTACGCCGGGCTGTGGACCCTGCTGGCCGCCAAGCTCTTTGCCCGCGATGACGGCACCTCTGCCCTGATCGGTTTCAACTGGGGCAACTCGGTCAACAACGAGACGCTGGAGATCACGGCCGAAGTGCGCAAGCAGCTCGGTTTTGAAGAGGTGATCCGGTTTGAACACCACATCACCGAGTGCTACAAAAGCATCGTGCGCCAGCCCTACGACCGGCGTTCCGAACTGGTGGAATTGGCCCGCAGCGTGCCCAACATTTCTGCCAAGCACGAAGGCGGCGACCCGGAAGTGGACAGCCTGCGCGCCCACCCATCCGATATTCTGGATTACTTCCGCGACAAAAAAGAAATCATCGCCAGCGGCGATTGGGACAACCTGGCGTTGAACTTCCTGGACAAGTACGATGCCACCAACCACACCGCCCGCGCCCTGACCGAAAACGGGCTGAGTTTTGTGGCTGCCCGCAACCTGCACAAATAAGCTCGAGGTTTGGTTTTTTGCTGCAGGCAGCAGCCTGCAGCAAAAAACCAAAATTCTATCTGGCCTGGCTGCGCAGTTCGCCCACCACATTTAAATCCATAATATAATTTGGGCAGAATGCTGCCCGAAGTTACACCCGACATTTATACTGCCGAGCTGACCGCTCTGGAACCACCCTATCGGATCATCATCCACAACGATGATGTCACGCCGATGGATTTTGTGGTCCATGTGCTGCAGCAGATCTTCTTTCTTTCCCCACCCGAAGCCCTGAATGTGATGTATGTCGCCCACTTTCGGGGCTCAGCCCACGTTCAGACCTGCGGTAAATCTGAAGCCGAAAAGCGGGTTGCCCGGGCCCACTTTGCCGCCGGCCTGGAAGGGTATCCACTCCATTTTTCAATAGAGAAAGCGTAGCGCTGATGGCAATCTGGTTTTCACCCCCCGACCTGAAAACACTGAGTGAATATTCTCAAAACACCCTGATAACACACCTGGGGATCGAATACCTGGAGGTTGGCGCCGACTATTTCCGGGCGCGCATGCCGGTCGATGAACGCACGGTCCAGCCGGCGCGTTTGCTGCACGGCGGGGCATCGGTAGTCCTGGCAGAAACCCTGGGCAGCCTGTGCGCCAACCTGGTGGTGGACCCGGAGAAAAAGGTCTGCGTGGGGCTGGAGATCAATGCCAACCATGTGCGGGCGGTTCGCTCTGGCTGGGTGATCGGAACAGCCCGCCCGCTGCACCTGGGGGGCAGCACGCAGTTGTGGGAAATCCGGATTGAAGATGAACAGGGCCGCCTGGTGTGCATTTCGCGCCTGACCATGGCGGTCCTGGACCGCAGTAATAAAGGATAACGCCATGGGTTCAAATTTTCCTCTCCCCCAAAACCGTGAACCACTTCAGCCAGCCGCATTCCTGGCGTTGCCACTGGGGGCCGTACGCCCGGCAGGCTGGCTCCTGAACCAGTTGAAAACTCAGGCCGAAGGATTGACAGGCCACCTGGATGAATTTTGGCCGCATGTCAGCAATGACTGCGACTGGCTTGGCGGGCCGCTGGACAGTTGGGAACGCCCCCCCTATTACCTGGATGGTCTGCTGCCGCTGGCCTATCTGCTCCAGGATCAACGCCTGATCAGCAAAGCCGCCAAATACATCGAATGGGCGCTCAACAGCGCCCGGCCCTCCGGCCAGTTTGGGCCGAGGCGCAACGACTGGTGGCCGCGCATGGTGATGTTGAAGGTCTTTACGGCCTATTACGAAGCAACCAACGACCAGCGTGTGATCGATTTACTGACCAATTATTTTCGCTATCAGAACCAGATGCTGCCGGTGCGGCCTCTGGAAAATTGGGGCATGGCCCGCGCTGCCGATAATCTCTTAGCCATCCACTGGCTGTATAACCGGACCGGCGAAGCCTTTTTGCTGGAACTGGCGGAGCGGATCGCTGCAATGACCCTGGATTGGGCCACCCTGCAGGGCAAGTATGCCCTGGAAGAGCCCTTGAAAATCAAAGACCACCTGATGAACATGGGCACGCATGTGGTCAACAATGCCCAGGGGATTAAGACACCGGCGGTGCTGTATGTCCAAACCGGCTCCGCCTGGCATTCTGCAGCCGGGCGCAAAGGCATCGAAAACCTGATGCAGCACCATGGGCAGCCGAATGGAATCTGGAGCGGCGATGAGCACCTGCATGGCACAGACCCCACAGCGGGCACCGAATTATGCGCCGTGGTGGAATATATGTACTCCCTGGAAGAAATGCTGCGGATCGTCGGCGATCCATTCTATGCCGAAACACTGGAGAGGGTGGCTTACAATGCACTCCCGGCGACCTTTACCCCGGATATGTGCGCCCACCAGTACGACCAGCAGGTCAACCAGGTCAGCGCGACGGTGGCCAAACGGGGTTGGACGGATAATCTGAATGATTCCAATATTTTTGGGCTGGAGCCCAACTTCGGCTGCTGCACTGCCAATTTCCACCAGGGTTGGCCAAAGTTTGTGCGCAGCCTGGTGATGGCAGCGCCAGAGGGAGGGCTGGTTTTTTCTGTCTATGGGCCGTGCACTGCTGAAGTTGAACTGGGCGATGTTCTGGTTCGGATCAACGAGGAGACCAATTATCCTTTTGATGAACACATCAAAATCCAGCTTTCACTGAGCAAGCCAGCCCGGTTCCCGGTTGTGCTGCGGATTCCAGCCTGGGCCTCAGGGGCCACGGTTCAATCAGATCGGGCAGCGCTCCAGGTCCAGCCCGAAGCCGGCGCCTACCTGCGGATCGAAAAGGACTGGCAGGACGGTGAGAGCCTGCTGCTGCACTTCCCGATGCCGCCGCGTGTGGAACTCGGTCACGCTGGTCTGGCTTCGATTTACAGCGGGCCGCTGCTTTTCGGCCTGAAAATTGGCGAAGAATTCCGCAAGCTCAAAGGCCAGGAACCCTTTGCCGATTGGGAAGTCTACCCGACCACCGCCTGGAATTATGGCCTGCAAATCGACCCGAATGCGCCCGCAGCCGGATTCGTCATCCAGCGCTCTGCCCCTGGGTCACAGCCATTTGATCCGGCTGCTGCGCCGGTGACCCTCAGCGGGCATGGGCAGCGGATCCCAGAATGGCAGCTGTACGCAAATTCTGCCGCCCCAATTGCGGGTGGGCCGCACAGCAGCGGGCAGCCGGTTGAACCGATCTGCTTAATTCCATTTGGCTCCACCCATTTGCGGATTGCAGCTTTCCCTCTGGTGAAACCCGCCGATGAATGAACTGCCAGCTGCCCTGATTAAAGTAGAGGACCCATTCTGGTCTCAACGGCTGAAAATCAATGCCAGCCGCTCAATTTTCCACCAATATGCGATGCTGGAAGCCAGCGGCTGCATCGATAACTTCCGGATCCTGCTGGGAGAAAAAGAGGGCTTCCGCGAAGGCTGGTTTTTCGCCGATTCGGATGCGTACAAGTGGTTGGATGCGGCTGCCAGAATCAGCCCGCCCGACCCCAAACTGGACAGCTTGATGGATGGGCTGATCGACTTGATCCGGCGGGCGCAAACCCCGGACGGGTATATCTACACCTACAACCAGATCCACTTCCCCAATCTGCGCTGGGTGAACCTGCAAATTGAACACGAACTGTACTGTCTTGGTCATCTGATCGAGGCGGCGGTCTCGCATTTCCAGACAAGCCAAAAGACCAGCCTGCTGGAAGTGGCGCGCCGGGCAGCCGACCTGCTGGTAAAAGATTTTACCCGGGGCGGCGCTCTGGATACCTGTGGACACGAAGAAATCGAAATTGCCCTGCTGCGCCTGTTCCAGGTCACACAGGAAAAATCTTACCTGGAACTCGCCCGGGCCTTGATCGAACGGCGAGGCCGGTCGATCTTATTCCCAATTTCGATTTTTCAACAAAATTCCCGCATGGAGTCGCGCAAGAAAATTGTCCAGCAGCAGCGCCGGGTTTACGCCGCCGCCCATCCCGAATATGCCGTCTCCAGGGTGCCGCCGGGCAATTTTGCCAAAATGCCGCCCGATGCAGAACGTCACCGGGTTTTGAATTCGCTGTTCGGAAAATATTTTCAGCAGCACGCCCCCATTCGCCGCCAGACCACGCCTGAAGGGCACTCGGTGCGGTTTGGCTATTTTCAGACTGCGGCGGCAATGCTCAACCGCCTGCAGCCCGACCCCAGCCTGCTCTCTGCCATGGAGCAGGCCTGGGAGCGGATGGTGACCCGCCGGATGTATGTGACAGGCGGAATTGGCTCGCAGCCCAGCACCGAAGGCTTTGGCCGCGATTTTGAGCTGGACCCCGAACTGGGCTACAACGAAACCTGTGCGGCTTTGGCGGTCCAGTTTTGGAGCTGGGAACTGGCCCTGACCACCGGCAAGGCGCAATACAGCGACCTGTTTGAATGGCAGCTGTACAACGCCTCGGCGGTGGGTATGGGGCTGAACGGCGAGTCGTACCTGTATAACAACCCGCTGGAAGTCCACGGCGGCATCACCCGCAAAGCCTGGTATGCTGTACCATGCTGCCCGTCGAACCTTTCCCGCACCTATGCCAGCCTGGGCAAGTATATATACGCCGCCGGCCAGGATGGGGTCTGGGTTCACCAATATATCGGCAGCCGGGCTGAGATCAATTCGGGCGGGGCCCAAACAATCCAGATCGAATCAAAGCTTCCCTGGGCGGGCAAAGTGCGGATTCAGACAGCCACGCTGACCCCGGCTGAGTTCAGCCTGCACTTGCGCCTGCCATCCTGGGCTGACGCCAAACCCGCCATCGTTCTCAACCAGGCAGGCAAACGGCAGCCGCTCCAGGCCGACCTGGTCAGCCAGGGCGAGAACCCCACAAACGAACCCACCGCCCAGGGGTTTGACCCGCGCCAGAGCCGCTTCCTGAAGCTGCGCCGCGCCTGGGCCGCCGGGGATGTGGTCGAGATCGACTTTGGCATGCAGATCCGCCAGCACAAAGCACTGCCCCAGGTGAAAGGCCATGCCGGCAAGGTGGCATTAAGCTGCGGGCCATTGGTTTACTGCCTGGAAAGCCTGGACAACCCCGGCGTGGACATCTTTTCGGTTCGCATGGGCTCCGAAGCAATGCAAAGGGAATACCGCCCGGACCTGCTCGGCGGCATTTATGTGCTGACAGCCAAAAGCCAGAACAACCAGCCGCTGACCTTCATCCCCTACGCTCTGTGGGGCAACCGGGGAGAATCGCAAATGGTGGTCTGGATTCACACACTGGAAAGCCCATAAGTTTCTGGCACCCATCTTGCACACTTATCCGGCATGAGTGATGCCGAATTAGCTGCATTAAACCTGGCGGTTGACTTTATTACCTGGCTGCTGCCCACCAGCAGCAGATTCCCCCAGGCCCATCGCCAAACAATCACATTAAACCTGCTGGCCTCGGCGCTGGATTTGCACGAACGCCTTGAGGCAGCCAGCGTTGCCCAGGGATCGTCGCGCCTGGCAACACTGATTCTGGTGGTGGACGACCTGGGCAAGGTGCGCCTGTATCTGCGCATGGCTGCAAAACTGAGCTGGGTGAACCAGACCGAATACCTCAAAACCGTCCAGCTCCTGGCGGAGCTGGACCGGCATTTGCAAACCTGGATCAAAATCACCCGGGGCGGCGTTCAGGACAGCGCCCAAATGTCTCTTACTTCATTTACCGTCAGTTCGTGATAAGAGATTTAAACAACCTCTTTTCGAACTAACCCGAACTGGCGTTCATTTACGGGCTAATTCAGCGCGCATGGCGCGGTGGCGCTCCCGGTCGATGGGGTAACCCCAGGCGAACAGGATTGAAAGCACGAGCAGCACAGTCGGCACCGGACCGGTGAACAGGCGAATGGCATTGATGACGGCTTCCGGCTGGACAGGCAGCGGCACCTCAACGGTTGGGGTGATGTAGCCTGTAACCGCCAGAGCCTGGCCCATGGCCCAGATCGCCAGGGCTGTCGCCAGTTTTTGAAAGAACGAAGCAAAGGCATAATACTCACCTTCGCGGCGCTGCCCGGTCTGGAGCTGATCGTATTCAATAATATCGGGGATCATGGACCAGGGGATAACAAAAGCGGTCGCCAGCCCGGAGCCGCCCAGAAATGCCAGGATGTAGGCCAAAACCAACTGGTCGGCCGGGATCACCGAGATCGCCAGCAGGACCACAATCCACGACAGGCTGCCCAGGATGAAGGCGCGCCGTTTGTCCAGCTTTTGGGCGACCCACACCCAGAGCGGGATGAACAAGATCGCCGAAAACTCAATCAGGAGCACAAAATAATTGGCCTGCTCAGGCACCCGCAGGTAATAATTGGCAAAGTAGATCAAGACAGCCGCCAGAATGCTGGCGGTCGTCCAGCTCAGCAGATACAGCCCCATCACCATCCAGAAAGGCCGGTTGCTGAGGGTGATCAGGATAGATTCCTTGACAGGCAGGGCAGCCGGATGTTCAGACGCAGGCCGTTCGGATGTGACCCGAAACACAATCCAGGGTGGAATGATGGAGACCAAACCAAGCCCAATGCCCAGGATCATGAACAGCAGGCGCTTATCGCTGATGTACCAGCCAAGGACGGTGGAGAAGATGATCGCCCCAAGCGTCCCGGAGATCGAAAAGATCATCCGGATACCGTTGAGCGAGCTGCGTTCATCATAGTCCTGGGTCAGTTCGGGCGTGAGGGCGTTATAACCGACATGCACCAGGGTGAAGACACTGTCAAAGATCATAAAGGTGATGGCATAGTAAATCATCAATCCAATTGGCGGGAGCGGCGGCACCATCCACATCAGCATAAACGACAACCCCAGCGGCACAGCCCCAAACAACAGCAGCACCCGGCGCCGTCCCCAGCGGGTGCGCAGCCGGTCCGAGATCAACCCCAAAAGCGGGTCGTTGATCGAATCCCAGATTTTGCCAATCCCAACCGCCCAACCAGCCAGGTCGGGGCGCAGTCCGGCAACATCGGTAAGGAAAAAGAACTGAAAAAACATCAGCACAGCCAGCGGAATGCTGGTAGCCAGGTCGCCGGTGCTGAATAAAAGCTTGGTGCGCAGGGGCAAACGATCCGCAGGCTGCATGATTAACTCCGTTTGGGGCAATAACCGGGTGTATTTTGGCGAACGCTGCCCACCCGGATGGATGGGCTGTACTTAAATCCGCAAGAACATATCCTGGCGAAGCTCTCCGCCAGGCTTTACCAGCAGAAATTCTGGACCTGCCTGATCTGGATTGTGGGCAGCTTCGACAAGCTGGGTGAAATAAGCAGGTGCGCCCAACACTTCTTCATAACGCATGCCAAACCGTTCACAAAAGCGGGCCACTTCCAGGGCCTGGGGCCGGTATTTCTCCAGATCTTCCTGGGTGTGGGCCACAAAAGCGATCCGTTTGTAATTGTGGTACATGTTATCGATGAGCCAGTCGGCCTGCTGCTGCCCATATTTCAGAACATACTTGTTGTATTCCTGCAGGGGGTTGCTGCCGGCTTCGAGCCAGCCTTTGGTCAGATAATAGGTGCCCGGGTTGTTATCAAACTGGCTCTGATAATTGGCGTACGAGCCCAGAAAAACGGCGATGCAGTCATCGGCGCGCGGAATGAGCAGCGTGTGCTGGCGGGCTTTGATACCGTTCAAACCATTGCCGCACAAACCATAGCCCAACACCACCAGGCTGGGCTCGACCAGGGCATCAATCTGCTGCTGGACAGCCTTTGCCAGGTTACGCGGCTGGCTGTGCAGCCCGTAATCCAGAAGGATAAGTTGCTGGGCGGCTTGATCTGGGAAATGACGCTCAAAAAGATCCTGAAAGACCCGGCAGGCCAGAATAACGATTGGCGGCAGGTTGGAAGTTTGGCTCATCGGTGTTAATAACTAAGGCCGGAGAGCAAACTGCCAACACCCAGGCCAAACATGGCCAGGGTTGCCCACATGCAGCCTGTAAAAATCGCCATGACAATCATAACCACCAGCCCCGCCGGGATGGCTGCCACGGCCAGCTTAATCATAAAGCCGACCAGGTTCCAAAATGGAATATCAATCTTGCTGATCACAACCTGGTTGGAGACAGGTTGGCGGTAAACTGGCTCAACATAAACAGGGCCCTGGGGTGGTGGATACGACATGGCGATTATCCTTTCACGAATTTTTGAGATTTGATGGGATAATTAATTCTACATCAGATCGCCCATTTCTGCATGGAATCGTGCCTGGCTTTAACGTTCAAAGGCCAGGCAGGCAAAGAATCAACCGGATGGAATTCGATCCGGCCCACAGCCTCATTGATCATCAAGGAATCTGCCATGACCACTTCTTTTATTTGGCCCACCTTCCGACACGACAGCCGCAATACCGGCTGCAGCAGCTTAGCAGGGGTATATAGCGGCGGCGAACCCTGGTTTTTCCAGACCGGCAAGGGCATTTTTTCAACCCCGGTCATTGACGACAGTGGTGTGGTTTATGTCGGGTCGGCGGATCATTATTTTTACGCTCTCAACCCGGACGGCGGGCTGCGCTGGAAGTACAAGACCGGCGAGATCATTGATTCGGCTGGCGCCCTCAGCCAGATCAACGGCGAAGCGCGCATCACCTTTATTTCTGGGGATGGCAGGATGTATAACCTGAGAACTGCGGACCTTGAGCTGGAAAAGCGCAAGGTCTGGGAGTTTGAGGCCCAACTGCGCAAGGGGATCAGTTATAACCGCTGGTTTGAGGGCAACGTGGCGGTTGGGCCAGATGGAACCCTGTATGCCGGAAATACCAATTTTATGTACTATGCCGTCAGCCCGGACGGGAGCCTGAAATGGACCTATGCCACCGGGAGCAACAACTGGTCGCAGGCAGCCTTTGGAGCGGACGGCAGCATCTATTGGGGCTCGCTCGACACTTTTATCCGGCGGGTGACTGCCGGCGGCGCAGAACGCTGGCGCAAGCGTACCCTGGGCTTTGTGGCCGCTTCAGCCGCCATTGGGTCGGATGGCACGGTATACATCGGTTCTTTCGATTCCAACTTCTATGCCCTGGAGGCAGCCAGCGGGCGAGTCCGCTGGAAATTCGCAACTGGCGACCACATTTACGCCTCGGCTGCCCTGGCGGCAGACGCAGCCGGGCAAACCTGCGCCATCTACATCACCTCGACGGATGGCATGCTGTATGCGCTGCGCCCAGACGGCTCACTGCGCTGGAAGTACGATGCCGGCGACGCTGTGCGCTCTTCACCCGTGATTGGCAAGACCCCCGATGGATCGGCCGACATCATCTATTTTGGCTGCGGCAATGGAATTCTGTATGCCATCAACGAAAATGGCTCGCTGCGCTGGCAGTACGACACCAACGCAGATGATCCGGAGCTGATTGACCGCAACGACCTGAACGGCTCGCCAGCCCTGGGCAAAACCGGGGTGTATATCGGCGGAGAACACGGGCGGCTGGTATATGTACCCTACGACTACCCGCTCCAGCCGCAGCTCGGCCAGGGAGGCCAGACCCAGCGCCGGCAGGCAGAACAGCCGGCTGAGTTTTGCGGCCTGTACTATGTCAGCCCGGGCGGCAACACCCAGCCAGACTTCCCGGCCAGGCTGCCAGCCTCGGCCATGCTCACCCTGCGCCTGGTGGTGCGCCAGAACGGCGAGACGCTGCCTGCCCGGCTGTACAACAGCCCCCTGGGCACCCCACAAGATGCCCTGACGGTGGAGCTTGAACCTCCCGTCCGGCTGGCGGTGGAGCACTCGGCTGACGGGCGTTACATCTATATCCGTCCGCTGGATTTCCTGCAGCCGGGGGCGAGCTATACCCTTAAGGTCTCCGGGCGCTATTACACCGGCGGGCTGCGCCTGGGGAATTTAAGCCTGGGCGGGCGCTTCGCCGGGCGCTTTGCCAGCACGTTCCAGTTTACTGCCCGGCAGGGGGCGGCAGATTTGCCGCTCTTCACCAGCAGCCAGGCCTGCAGCGGGCTGGAGTGGACCCGCCTGGCGGCGCCCATCCCTGCGATGCTGCCCAGCCTCAACCAGATTGGGTTTGACTATATCGACTGGATGATGGCCCCGGTTTTGATCGCCCCACCGGACGAGAGCGGCCAGGGAAAAATGGTTCTGTGGGCGATTGGCGCTAAACAGGCGCCCGACGGCAGCCTGATTCCTGACCCGGCGAGCGATTTTTGCCTGCCGCTGAGTGGGCGCTACCAGGGCTCGGACTTTGTGCTGACCAACCGGGGCTTCCCGATGGCGATCACCGGGATTACGATCCCCTTTAACCTCTTTGAACTGCGCGGCTCGTTGAACGAAAACGGAACCACGCTTCTGCCGGCTGCCTTCGCCGATACCCAGGCGCTGTCGATCCCCACTTTTGGGCCTTACCTGGTGATTGCCGGGCTGGCCAATAACTGGTACCAAAAACTGCTGGTGACGGGCACATTTGTGACCCGAAAATACAGCGGGCCGGGCTGCCAGCGCCCGCCGGGGGTTGAGGTGGAACGGATCTCGCTCCAGGCGCCGACCGGCACGAGGCAGGGCCAGGCCACCGCCTGCTTCAAGCTGCAGGCCGGGGCAGATTTCCGCCTCGCTGACCACCGCTGCGGGCTGCTGCTGATTGATCTGGATACAAGCGAAGCGCTGGCCCTGGATTATCACGCCAACCTCTCCACACAACTGAATCCGCAGGGTGGGCTGCAGTCCGTGACGCTGAACATCCCCGCCAAAACCCAGCTCCCCAAAAACCTGCAGATCATGGCTGTGGTGGATGTCTTCCCACTGGCGAGGGAAAACATAAATCTCTAACCGAAGGGGTGGGGCCCGACAGATCAACGGCGCCTTGCCATTATCGATGACCCGACCGGGGAGCGCCCAATACAGGGCAGGTTTTCGTTGATGGCGTTTTGGCGTGCCCAACCAGGCACCTGCCCCATGGCCAACGGATTCCTGGGTAGGTGATTTTGTTCGCAGCTTTTTATAAGTCCTCACAGGGCAGAGCGCCCTGAGACGCCAAAACCCAGCGGCAGATGTGATTTTTTCGCAATTTCTGGGTAGATCAATTACTCTGGACCCGGGAGTACCCAAATTCAGCGATTTAGGGTAGGATAAGTGCAAAGAAATCAACATTTCAGGAGTAACATCATGCCTAATCTATACGAAGCCCTGCGCAACCAACAATACATTTCATTAACCACCTACCGCAAGACCGGTCAGGCGATGGCGACGCCCGTCTGGTTTGTGGATGCCGGCAGCGTGATTTACATTTGGACTGAAGGCTCCAGCGGGAAAGTGAAACGACTGCGTAACAACCAGAAGGTGGAATTGGCAGCCAGTGACGGCCGGGGGAAAATTTTGGGGCCTGCCTTTCAAGCTACAGGGCGCGTCTTTAACTTAGAAAATGACCCTGCCAGCTACAAAAAAGCGGATGACGCCATGAAAAAGAAGTATGGCTTTGGCCTGGCAATGTTCCGCTTCATCGGCAAATTGAGCGGCAAGAAGTATGTCTTCATTGAGGTCAAACCAGCTTAATTTATCATCAGGTCGAAAAGAGGTTGTTTTGGGTGGCTACGCCACTCAAAACAACCTCTTTAAAACGAACGGCTTAATTTAAAGTGTAAAATATCACCCACCCTCACGTTTTGAATCACCCAACTGCATGACATTCTACATGCTATAATTTTCACAATACCCAGGCTCCCACCAGGATTGTTTTAGCATGAAACGCCCTCTCATTATCGCTCTGGCTGTTTTTGTAACGCTCTTTATTGGCTCCGCTTTTGCCTTCGCAATCTTCCAGCCAATAAAAGTTTTACCGCGCATCCGCTTATCCCCCGGATTTGCCATGCTTGACCAAAACGGCCAGCGAGTGACCAACGAGAGCTTACGGGGGAGCATTGTGGTGTTCAGCTACACCTACACCCGCTGCCAGGAAAAGTGCGTATCCAGCCTTCAAACCCTGGGCGAAGTGCAAAATGGGCTGAGCAGCCTGGATACGGGCGGGATTCCGGTCCAGCTTGTGACTATTGGGCTTGACCCCGAACATGATACAACCGAAGCGCTGTTGACTCTTGCCCAAAACAGCCAGGCAAAGCCAGATCTCTGGCGTTTTATCACCATGCAGGACACCCAACTGCTTAAAACGATCGTGGGCAGCGGGTTTGAAGTTTATTATAAGTCAAACAGTGATGGTCAGTTTGAAATGGACCAGGTATTTACCCTGGTGGATGGCTGGGGAATCATCCGGGGAGAGTACCGATACAACGGACTCGTAACAAACCCCGATCGGATCCTGACCCATATCAAAGTCCTGGTGGATGAAGTCCATAAAAGTGTTGGCGCCGCCCGCCTGGCGTATGAAGCCGCCCACCTGTTCATGTGTTATGCGCCTTAGGAGCAGAACTTAATGTTAAAAAAAGCCCTTCTATTATTAAGCGTTCTGGCGGCAGCCTTTCTGGGGCTGTTTATCGGGGTGGCTTTTCTGCGGCCTTATGCATTTCACGGAACAGTCCTGCTGTCCGAGCAGCCGGTAAATGACTTTACCCTGACCTCAATGAACGGCCAGCAGGTCCGTCTGAGCGATTACCGCAGCAAAATTGTCATCATTTACTTTGGCTACACCTACTGCCCGGATGTTTGCCCGACCACGCTGGCCGAAATCAAAAAAGCTATGGGCTTACTTGGCCCGCTTGCGAGCGACATTCAGGTCATCATGGTTACGGTTGACCCAGAGCGGGATACACCGGCTGTGCTCAATTCTTACATGACCCAGTTTGACCCCAACTTTTTGGGGCTGACTGGAACTGTCAGTGAGATCCAGAATGTCGCCGCACCGCTGGGCATTTATTTCGCCCGGCAGGAGGGTTCGACCGGCAGTGACTACCTGATGGAGCACACAGCCTCCACCATGGTGATTAATCAGAGTGGCTTGCTCAAGCTGCTCTGGGCATATGGAACCCCAGCCAGTGATATGGCTGAAGATCTGAAGTATATGCTGCGTTGAGCAATTTTTTTGGAACCAGGTTGCCACCTTGCGCAACGGTTTACTGATTTTGTTGTTATCTTAAAGTACTTTGAAAAAATATTGGCTGCTTTTTGGAGTGAGTGTCGGGATCGGAATGCTGATGGCATTTGCAAGCTATGGGCTTGGCCGGATGCTGCGGCCCGGGCTGCACCTGAATGGGGCTGAAGTCAACCCGCCGGTTCCGGCGGTTGGTTTCAGCTTTACAGGCGCAAACGGGCAGGCGCTCGAACTGCAAGGGCTGCGCGGCAAACTGGTGCTGCTGTATTTCGGCTATTCTCGCTGCTCGGTGGACTGCTCACTGATGCTGCAGCGGCTGGCTGATGCACGCAGAAGTCTTTCACAAAAGGCAAACCAGGTTGTGGTGATCTTTGTAAGCATTGACCCGCAGTACGACACCCCGGCTGTCTTAGAAGCTTTTCTGGCAAATTACGGTGAAAGCTTTTATGGTGCAGTGGGCACTCTCCAGGAAACGCACGATCTGGCTGCAAGCTACGATATCGGTTATGCCACCGGTGCCGAGGAAGGGGTTTCGCATACCCCACTGGCATTTTTGATCGATACGGCGGGCTGCAAGCGGGCTATTTACCCTGCGGCGCTGTCCGCAGACCAGATCGGCGCAGACTTGCAGGCACTGCTGCAAGAGCCGCCAGACGCCAGCCCCTGCGCAGTGGGGCTTACCCAACCGTGAATAGGGCGATTACTGGGAAATCGCCTGTTTCAGTAGTTTTCAATCAATTTTCAAAAAGTGAGGAGGATCCGTAATGGCAAAAAACAAACCAATTAAAGAAGAAGAGTTCAAACCCAAAGGGACGGCAGCGGTATTGGCGATATTCATGGTCGCGCTGATCGCCCTGTGGGGCTATGTTTACTACCTGCTGGTCTCTAGAGGAGCGACAATATGAGCGGGCAGGCAAACACCAGGCTGCACATTGACGCTTACGAACGCAACTGGATGATCATCTCCGTCGTTTTGCTGGTGGTCTTCGTGACTGCGGTCAGCGTGGCAGGATTTATGATGGGCATTAACGTTCCGGCACCCCAGAACCGGGTTAACCCAAACACAGTTGCTAAAGAAGGTCCATTTTCAACGCCGGGTCTGCGCGAATTGGGCGGCGGCAAGTACGAAGCCTATATTTTGGCTGGTAACTGGAAATACGATCCCAAAGAAATGTCGGTGCCGGTCGGGTCGTCGGTGACATTCTATATCACCAGCTCGGATGTCCAGCACGGTTTCAAGCTGGCAAACCTGGAAACAGGCGAGGCGACCAACTTGAATGTACAGGTTGTGCCCGGTCAGGTTTCCAAGTTGACCATCAAGCTGGATAAGCCAGGTACTTACCAATATATTTGTACCGAATACTGCGGTGGCGCTCACCCCACCATGTTCGGTACATTAACTGTCACCCCCTAGCATTTGCGGAGGCAACATGGCTGCGTCAAATTATGAAATGTCTGCTACTGACAAGAAATTCATCGCCTGGCATATGTTTGTGGCGGTGGCTGCTCTGTCGATTGGCGCTTTGTTTGGCCCTCTGCAGGCCATTGAAGGCGTCGTTCCCAATCTTTACGATTTTCTCAAGCCGGTCATTCAATCCTATTACCAGGGTCTGACCCTGCACGGTGTTTTGAATGCGCTGATTTGGACAACCTTCTTCATCACCGGCTTCCTGACCCTGACCACCATTCACGGTCTGCAGCGCCCCCTCAAGTATCCCAAGCTGAATTACGTTGGCTTCGGGTTGATGGTCGCTGGCCTCTTGATCGCTGCTGTGCCGATCCTGCTGAACCAGGCGTCTGTCCTGTATACCTTCTACCCGCCGTTGATGGCCAGCCCCCTGTTCTACCTGGGCCTGACCCTGGTCGTGGTTGGCAGCTGGGTTGAAGGCTGGGGTTTCTATTTCACCTACAACGCATGGCGCAAAGAAAATCCCACCGCCCGAACCCCCTTTGTGACCTTTGGTGGTCTGATAACCATGGTTCTCTGGCAGTTTGCCACCATCGGTATTGCCGCCGAAATCTTGACCCAGCTCCTGCCGTGGTCTCTGGGTCTCCTGCCGGGCGTCGATCCTCAGTTTGCCCGTACTGAGTTCTGGTTTACCGGCCACCCGCTGGTTTATTTCTGGCTGCTGCCCGCTTATATCTCCTGGTACGGATTCCTGCCCAAGCAGGTCGGCGGCAAGTTGTTCAGCGATTCGCTGGCCCGCATCGCCTTCTGGCTGTTCCTGGTGCTTTCCATCCCACTGGGCTTCCACCATCAGTTTGTGGATCCTGGCGTTCCCCCGCTCTGGAAGTTCATCCACGCTCTGCTCACCTATTCTGTGTTCTTCCCGTCCATGATGACGGCCTTCACCGTAATCGCTTCGCTGGAATACGGCGCTCGCAAGAACGGTGGCAAGGGTATGCTGACCTGGATTCGGGCCCTGCCCTGGAAAGATCCGTCAGTGGCTGCCCAGCTTCTGGCTGGTATCCTCTTCTTCTTTGGCGGCATCGGCGGCATCACCAACGCCTCCTACAACATCAACCTGGTTGTGCATAACACCGCCTGGGTTCCCGGCCACTTCCATCTGACGGTTGCATCTGCTGTAACCCTGTCCTTCATGGGCATTTCTTACTGGCTGGTGCCCTACCTGACCGGCAAGAAGCTCTGGAAACCCCAGTGGGCTGTCATTCAGGCCTGGCTCTGGTTCGTGGGTATGTTGATTTTCTCGAATGGTATGCACACCCTGGGCCTGCTCGGCGCCCCCCGCCGGACCCCATTGGGCATTGCACCTTACATCCCCGATGCCTGGAACGGTCGTCTGCTGCAAAACGCCTTTGGCGGCGTCATCCTGCTGGTTGCTGCCTATCTCTACATCGTCATTCTGGCTGTCACCGCCTTTAATAAGAACGGCGAAAAAGCCACCACCCAGATCCCGGTTGCCGAGTCCATTCAGGATCCGGCTGCCTCGCCCGCCTGGCTGGATAAATGGATGCCCTGGTTGATCGCAACGCTCCTGCTGGTTGTCATCGCTTACGGGCCGCAGTTGGTTGCACAAATCTCTTCCATCCAGCTCACTTCGCCTGGGTTCCCCTACAAATAACCCTCCGTTCAAAACAGTTTTATAAAAAAATGGGCTGTATGGCAGTTACAAGCTGCCATACAGCCCTCCGCTTCTCACCCAAAAACAAATGAAAAACAGCAGTATCAACTGGAAAGAACGACAGAACAACCTGGTCCGGCGAGCGCTGAACCTGCTTGAGCGAGCCAACTTGGCTCTTGAAGGGCCGGTAGGGCGCCTGGTCAAAGACCCGCGTTACAATCCCTTCTACCATACCGGCACGATCAGCGTTTTCTTGCTGCTGGTGATTCTGGTTACAGGGGTTTATCTGAGTTTATTTTATCCATTCGGGTTTGATATTGCTTATCAGACAGTTGCGCGGGTTGAGGCCAATCCGATCGGCAGGATTATGCGCGCCTTGCACCGCTACGCCTCGGCGGCGGCGCTGATCACGGCGCTGCTGCATGGCTGGCGCACCCTGTTCATGGACCGTTTCCGCGGGCCGCGCTGGCTGGCCTGGGTGACGGGTGTTGTGATGGTCGCAGCAGTCTGGGCTGCCGGCATCACCGGTTACTGGATGATCTGGGATGAACGCGCCCAGGTTATCACCGACAGCCTGCTGCGTCTGGTACAGGGCTGGCCGGCTGCTCTGAGCTTTTTATTGGACAATGTACTCACGACGCGGGCTGACAAAGGTTGGTTTTTTGTACTGCTGACCGAAATTGTGCATGTTGCCCTTGGTTTAGCCATCATATTTTTCTTTATCTATCATATTAAACGTCTTAGCCGGGCTAAGATCAACCCGCCTCGATATTGGGCGGCTGGTTTACTCCTGATTTTGGTTTTAGCCGCCGCTTTCTTCCCCGTGGGGATGCTGCCTGCCGGGCCTCTGCCGGGTGGAGATGTTCAGCGGGTACCGGGGCAGTTTCCAATCGATATTTTCTTCCTGTTTTATCTTCCCTGGGCGTTAAAGTCTCCCGGGGTGTTTTGGGGCGCAGTCACCCTGCTGTTTATCGGCGTTGGGGTTTTCCCCTGGATTATCCGCCGTAAGCCGCTTGAGGTTATCAAAATCGATGCGCCGCGCTGCACTGGCTGTACCCTGTGCGCCGCCGACTGCCCATACAAAGCCCTTCGCATGGACGCCCGCAGCGATGGTCTGCCTCACAAGTTTATTGCGGTATTGGATCCGGCTCTGTGTGTCAGTTGTGGGGTTTGCATTGGCTCGTGCCCAACACTGGCGATCACCCTGGGCGACCAACCAGCCGAGGCCATCTGGGAACAGGTAGTAACCCAGGCTGCCGCACAAGGCCAGAAGCCCATTTCGGTGGTATTTACTTGTGAAAGGCATGTTTTCCAGGGCGCTCAAGGTCAGATTGGCGCAGACGGCCAAATTCACTTCCCAGCTGCCCCCGCAGCCGAAAAACTGGACAGCGACATCCGGATCATCCCCATGACCTGCATTGGAATGGCTCATCCCGACCTGGTGCAGCGCGCCATGGCAGCAGGCGCAGCCGATGTCCGTTTTGTGGGCTGCCCACCTGAAGACTGCGCCAACCGCGAGGGCAACCTGTGGATGCAGCAGCGGCTGGAGCGCAAACGCATGCCGCGCCTGCGCCTGGAAAAAAGCGGCGGGGCCTCTCACAGCCCCGCCTTCCAAACGATCTGGACGGCGCCCAATGATTTCTGGCGCGGGCTGCGGGGTAAGGCTGCCTCCACACCTGCCAGCGCCTATGAAGAAGAGACCAGCTTTGACCGGCAGCGCCTGCTCCAGTTTGCCCCAGCCCTCCTGTTGATGGCTGGCATCCTGGCGGTTCAGCTTGTGCTGACCAATGTGCCATTCCAGCCCTATCCGGGGGAACAATCGGTTGTGGAAATCACCCTGGAACATGAGAGCGGAGGGGCGCTCGCCCTGACGGCTGCTGATCCTGATGATGAAAACACCCGCCTGGTTATCTTGATCGACGGCAAGCCCGCCATGGAAAAATCGTTGAGCGAATCCAGCAGCAATGACGGCCGGGTAGTTGGGTATGCCCGCCTGCCGGTTGCTGCCGGTGTCCACCAGGTTGTGGCCGAATTGACCAGCAGCAAGACCGGCACCCAGCAGATTATGAATGAACAGATTGACCTGCAAGCTGGCCAAATAGGTCGGCTGACATTCAAAGATTTCAGACTGAGCGGCGACCCTGAATACGGAAAAAAGATCTTCCTGGAACAAGTTTTTGGCGTCCGGGCAGGCTGCTCCATCTGCCATTCGCTGGAACCAGGAGATAACAAAGTCGGCCCCTCGCTGGCAGGGGTTGGTGAACGGGCGGCCCAACGCGTTCCCGGGCTGAGCGCCGAAGCCTATCTGTTCCAATCCATCATGGAGCCAAACGCCTATATTGTCGAAGGTTATTCCAAGGGTCAGATGCCCTTAACCTTCAAAACCATCCTCAACGAATCTCAAATTCAAGATGTAGTGGCATTTTTGCTCACTTTGAAGTAAACTTAGGATGTATGTGATATTCAACACAAAAGGAGTTTCAGAATGAGAAAGTTACATGTAAGTTTCGTATTGGTCGTTGTCCTGGGGATGCTGCTGGCAGCCTGTGGTGGCAGCGGCGACCCCAAGGTAGATGCTGGTAAGGCGTTGTTCAACCAATCCGTGATCGGCGCAAACGCAGGCTGTGTTACCTGCCACTCGCTGAACAAGGATGAAGTTATCAACGGACCATCCTTGTTTGGCATCGCCACCACTGCGGGCACCCGGATTGCCGGTTTGGACGCTGAAGCGTACCTCCGCCAGTCGATTGAAGACACCAATGCTTTTTATGCCCCCGGCTTTGAAGACAAAATGGATGTCATGCCCGTGGACTGGAAAGTTGTCCTGACAGCTGAAGAAGAAGACAACCTGGTTGCTTTCCTCCTCACCTTGAAATAATTTCGCCCATTCAGACGCCGGTTGGATTCAACCGGCGTCTGAAATCAGTTTTCTGTCTAGGGTTTCTTATTGGGATAGCAAGTCTCTTCAACATTGCCCTGCATACCGTCCGTTGTGCGCTTGCCATACAATTCAGCATTGACTGTGATCGTATAACTGCCGGCGCCAGATGTTTCGCCAGCCACACTAGACAGACTTTTCCATTCGACTTTTAGCACATTGCCATCCAGAACACCCGTACCCACTTGAACCCCGCCGGTGACCAGCCATTGAATTTTGTAATGGCCTTGTGTGTCGCCTGGCTGAATTGTAAGTGTGCCTGCATATTCTGAACCAGTTGAATTCACACCGTTTATCGCGTAATCGCCAATCAGATCAGGCACAGCATCGGGTGAAGCATCCTCCCCCAATTGGGCAGGTGTTCGTGAACAGGCTGCTAGAAAAAGAACGAGAAGGACCAAGAAGCGGATAATTTTCATTTAATTCTCCTGAATAAACTTTTAAAAGTGGGGTATGAGGTGTGTCGGCCAGGATTTCTTGTCCGATACACCCCATACCCCCCGAAATATCCTGGCACTTATTGTAGCATGAACTTAATTTTCAACAGGAGTTGAACATGAGCGAAAAAACATACCGGGTTAGCATCCCAACCACCGAGCACTGGCGCAGAATGATTAAATGCCAGTACGCCTGCCCGGTGAACACCGATGCCCGGGCGTATGTGACAGCCATAGCGCGCGGCGAATTAGCCGAAGGCTACCGCATCGCCCACGACCCAAACCCACTTTCCACCGTTTGCGGCAGAATTTGCGGCGCCCCCTGCGAAACAGCCTGCCGACGCGGGGTGATTGAACCGGATTTTCATCCGGTTGCAATCCGTCCTCTGAAGCGGGTCTTAACCGAACGTTTCGGGCCAGAATCTTCCGAACGCCAGCCTGCACGCGACAAGAACACCGAACCTCTGATTACACTGGACGCGGTTCAGGTTGTGGGCGGGACCTTCTCGCGGGATATCGGGCGCACACCCCAAAACGGGGCCGTGCCCGGCACTGGTGCGCCAGAGGTTTTCTCGCCGGTGCGCTGGTCGCGAGCCGAAATTGAACATCTGGCTGCCCAGCCAAAACGAAAAATCGGCCGGGTCGCCATCATCGGCGCAGGGCCGTCCAGCCTGGCTGTAGCCCATGATCTGGCCTTATTGGGCCACAAGGTCGTAATCTACGAATCGGGCCCCAAAACAGGCGGTATGATGCGCTACGGCGTGCCTGTATACCGTGTCGAGCAGGAAGCCATGGACCTGGAAAATCAGGCCATCCTCGATATGGGCGTTGAGATCCATTACAACACCCCGATCGGCAAGGACATCAAACTTTCAGACCTGCGCAAACAGTACGACGCCGTTTACCTGGGGATTGGTCTGATGAAAGGCCGTGACTTGAAGGTGGAAGGCGCCGACCTGGATGGCGTCATCACCGCTGTCGACCTGCTGCTGAACTACAACCTGGGGTATAAAGTGACCCTGGGGAAGAAGGTGCTGGTTATCGGCGGCGGCGATGTCGCCATGGACGCCGCCCGCACAGCGCTGCGGCTGGGCGCCGCTCAGGCCGAAGGCACGAACCAGAACAACGAGGATGAAGAAGAAGACCTGCAAAAAGAAGGCTCAGACACCATGCGCTCTGCCCTGGATGTTGCCCGCACCGCCATGCGGCTGGGTGTGGCCGACGTCAAAATGTTGGCGTTGGAATCCTGGGAAGAGTTGCCGGCCTCCAAGTTCGAGGTCGAAGAAGCCACCGAAGAGGGTATTCAGATCTTCCCGCGTAAAGGCCCCAACAAAATTGTTGGCAAAGATGGGCGGGTCGCCGGCCTGGAAGTGATCGATGTGCAGTCGGTCTTTGATGAAAACAAACGCTTCAATCCCAAATTTGTGGAAGGCAGCGAAAAAGTTTGGGACTGCGACACAATCATCCTGGCGATCGGCCAGAAAGCCGACCTGGAAGCCCTTGGCGGGGCCGATGACGTGCGTATTTCGCAGCGCGGGCTGATCGAAGTCAACCCGCAAAGCGGCCAGACCAGCGCCGCAGATGTTTTTGCTGGCGGCGATGTGGCTTACGGGCCGCGCCTGATCATTGACGCCGTCCGCCAGGGGCATATCGCGGCCCTGGGGATTGAAGAACGAATCCAGGGTAAGAAGCTGAAAGTGGATGTCTCCACCGAATGGACCGACCTGCCCAATCACGTGATGTTTGAGAACTGGACAAAACTGGCCCGCCGCCCGATCCCCGGTCTGCCACTGGACCGCCGGACGGGTATTGATGTCGTAGAGTTGGGCTACACCACCGCCGAAGGCGCCGAACAAGGCAGCCGCTGTCTGGAGTGCGGCGTCAATACCATCTTCGATGGCAACCTGTGCATCCTGTGCAACGGCTGCGTCGATATTTGCCCCTGGGACTGCCTGAAGATTGTCAGCCTGAAGCAAATACAAAGCGACGAAACATTTGGCAAGGCCGTTGAGGCCCAGTTGGGCGGTTCGCTCCAAAGCTACCTGCAGGAAAGCGAACTGACCGTCGCCGCCATGCTTAAGGATGACGAAGCCTGCACCCGCTGCGCCTTATGCGCTGACCGCTGTCCAACCGGTGCCATTACCATGGAAACGTTCCGGTTTAAAGAACATCTGACCTACGAAGGTCGCTGATTTTTATCATCTCAATAAAGAGGGGTGTTGGGTGTTTTTTCGGGCGAAGCCCGCAAAAAACACCCAACTGCCCCCACTTATTGAGATGATACGCTGATTTTAATTTTTTTGATAACGAAGGAGAATGAGATGCAAAATGTAATCAACTTCATTACCAACAGCCGGGTCTGGAAGTCTTTCTTCCGGCACGGATGGCCCGATAATCCATTGGACCGGTCTTTGGTGATGACAACCAATGTTTTCTTCCATTTACATCCGGTGAAAGTCAACCGGAAAAGCCTGAACTGGGCCTATTCGCTGGGCCTGGGCGTGATTTCGGCAATTGCGTTCCTGGAACTAACACTGACCGGGATCCTGCTGATGTTTTACTACGTTCCAACTTTGGAACGGGCTTACGGGTATATCATCACCCTGCAAACCGAAGTACCCTTTGGGCAGCTGCTGCGCAATATGCACCGCTGGGGTGCGCACTTAATGGTGCTGGTAGTGGTGCTGCACATGGTGCGGGTCTTTTACACCGGCGCATACAAACCGCCTCGCCAGTTTAACTGGGTGGTGGGCGTGGTGCTGCTGCTTTTGACCCTGGGCGCCAGCTTCACCGGCTATCTTCTACCCTGGGATCAGTTGGCCTTCTGGGCCATTACCGTTGGCACCAGCGTGGCTGGCTATGCACCCGTGATTGGGAATTCCGCCAAGGCCATTTTGCTGGGCGGCCCCGAAGTTGGCCAAGAAGCGCTGACCCGCTTTTACGCCCTGCACATTATGATCATCCCAGCTGGCATTGCCCTGCTGACCTCGCTGCACATGTGGCGCGTTCGCAAAGACGGCGGCCTGGCTGCCAACGAGATCAAGGACTGATAGGAGGATATTATGGCAGAAAATACCCCGGCTAACCCCCGCAAAGAATCTTTCGCCAAAAGCACAACCAAAACCTACTCGCTGGTGGAATTGGTGCGGGCCCCAACCCAAATGGTGGATCGCGGCCCAGATAACTCAATTTTCGCCTTTCCGGTTGTGGCCATCCTGGAGATCATCCTGACACTGGGCGTGGTTGTCATTTTGCTGGCCATGTCGCTGGGCATCAACGCCCCGCTGGAAGAAATCGCCAACCCGAACACCACCACGGACCCGGCCAAGGCGCCATGGTATTTCATGGGTTTGCAGGAAATGCTTGAGCACGGACACCCCACCCTGATGGCTGTGCTGTTCCCCACCCTGCTGGTTCTGTTCACGATCTCGGTGCCTTATATTGACAATTCACGCGCCGAGGCGGGTGTCTGGTTCAGCAGCAAACGCGGCAAGAAGATTACCCTCTACACGGCAATTTACACAGTCATTATGCAAATTGGGTTCATTCTGCTGGACAATTTCCTGCAGCCGCGCGAAGCGCTGCGCGGCATCTTGCCCGATTTTGTTGTGCAGGTGATGATCCCGGGGGTGCTGATGACTCTGATCGTGGTCCTGCCTGTGCTGGTTCTCTGGCGCAGCAAACCCACCGCCCGTGAAGTCCTGCTGGTTTTGTTCACCGTCATGTTCATTTCCGCAGTTGTCTTCACGCTGGCTGGCTTCTTATTCCGCGGCCCTGGCTTCAAGCTGTATTGGCCCTGGGATATGCCCAACAATTACAACCCCTTCAGTAACCTGTAACGGGAGAGAGATCCTATGACAAAAAAAACATCCCTCAACCGCCGGCAGTTCCTGGGTCTGGCCTGGACGGGTTCAATCACCCTGTTCATCGGCCAGGCCGCCGTGGCGGCATTCAATTTTATCCAGCCGCGCGCAACAGGCGGTTTTGGCGGTACGGTTATGGCCGGCAAACTGGCTGAATTTACCGTAAATTCGGTTAACCGGATCAGCGCCGGGCGATTTTACCTGATTCGAGACGAGAACGGCGTAATGGCCCTCTGGCAAAAATGCACCCACCTGGGCTGCGCTGTACCATGGGTTGAAGCAGAAGGGCAGTTCCACTGCCCTTGCCATGGTTCACTGTACAACCGGCACGGCGAAGTGATTGGCGGCCCGGCCCCACGCCCAATGGATCGTTTCCCGGTTTCTGTTGAAGACGGCGATGTGAAGGTCGACACAAGCAAACCGATTGAACGCACCAAATTTGACCCCTCAGAAATTACCAAGGCATAAGGCAGGGGATATGAAAAACGAACCAAATTACGAACGATTGATGGTGGTTGGGCTCGTGCTGACCATTCTGGCGATTGCTGGCTTTTCTGTTTATTGGCTGCAAGACAGCACCCGCCTGGTGAAGGCGGCCGAATCATTGAACCGCGAACGTGTTTCGCTGGGCGCCCGCATCTATCAGGCCCAATGTGTGGCCTGCCACGGCGCTCAGGGCGAGGGTGGTTTGGGTTTTGTGCTGAACAGCAAACAGCTGCTCCAAAACACCCCCAATGAGGTCTTTTTCTCTCTCATCCGCTCTGGCGTGCCCAATACCAAAATGCCCGCCTGGAGCATTGACTTCGGCGGCCCACTGACCGATGAAGACATCCTCAACGTAGTCGCTTTCATCCGCAACTGGGAGCCCAACGCTCCGGATATTCAGCCTGTTGTCTTTACCCCCTCCGCCGAACGCGGTGCAGTGTTGTTCAACAGCACCTGCGCCCTGTGTCACGGCGAAAATGGCAAAGGCAACCAGACTGGCGCCCCGGCAGTCAACGACACCAAGCGGCTCAGCCAGCTTGATAACGAATGGTACACCGATGTCATCAAGAACGGCCGTCCCGCCAAGGGTATGCCCACCTGGGGTACCGTCCTCAGCCCGAACCAAATCGCTGATCTGGTTGCGCTGGTCGATTCATGGCGGCAGGGGATTGAAGTGAAGGCTTCATTCGATATCAACGAAGAAATCAGCGCGGCTGTCTTCTCGTTGAAGAACAATGACCCGGGCAGCTCGCTGATCCGTGTCCAGCGTGCCATCACGGTTGCACCCGAAATGGCCGCCGAGATCCTGCGCAATATCGAAAGCCAGCTCAATGCCAACGACACAACCGGTGCGATGGTTAACCTGGAATACTTGCAGCAAAACTGGCCCATCGGCGACGCAGTTTTGGGTGAAGCCCTGTATGCCAAGAAGTGTTCACCCTGCCATGGCGCTCAGGGTCAGGGTATTTCGGGCAAGAAACTCAAACCGAACGAATTCGTTCAGCAGAATACCAATGCCCAGCTGGTCAAATTTGTTCAGGAAGGCCGAACCGGAACCGGTATGGCAGGCTTCAAAGGCAAACTGACCGAAGAAGAACTCGCCAACATCGTCGCATTCCTGCGGACCTGGCAGCCCTAAATTTTGACCATAAACAAAAAAAGTGGGAGACGTTGTCTCCCACTTTTTTTGTTTATGAACTAAAGCTATTTAACAGCAGTTCGGGATAAGAGATTTTTGGGTGTTTTTTTGGTGGCTGCGCCACCAAAAAAACACCCAAAATAACTTCTTTTCGACCTATCCCGAACTGGGGTTATTTAGCCCGTGGCAATTGCCCGAATGGCAATAAAGGCCGCAAAGATCATCGCCGGGGCATACACAATCAGTTCACGCCGGGTTTCCTGGCCCTTGGTGTAGGTGTAAATCGCAGGGATGGAAATAATTGCGACGAATCCATACAGAACATGAAACCAGCCGCGTGCTGGTGGGATCCCAAAGGTAATCCACTGGTAAGCGCCGATCAGCCCCTGAACAACGGGAAGAATGGCCCCAATCGCCAGAGCGCCCCAATAACTGCTGTCCAGGCCTTCTTTACGCACATAGCGCAATAAAGCCCAGATCCCCATCGCAAAAAAATAATAAGTAATGCTGTTTGCCAGACCGGCATGAATAATTTTCAAGTCCATAGCAGCTCCCGATCACGAACAAAATTTTTATAAGTATACCGCGAAGAATTTGGGCCGGGGGCGTCATTTGGCTGCGGCCAAAAACAACCCTGCCAAGAATCACCCTTTCGATAAAGGCAAAATCACCCGTCTGGATTTTCAGGTGAACGAGCCTTTTTGCCTTTTTTGGTAAACTTGGCAGGAGCAAATCACGATTTTCTCGATCCAGAATAGGGTGTAAAGCCATTTTTTGGATTGTTTAAGTTTGTATGACTGGCAGCAGCGATGTTAATGCCTGTATGATTTGCAAAAAATTTAACACTGCAGTGAGAGGAGAATCCAGTATGACGGCTGATGTAGAAAAACCCAAAATAAGTCGGCGCGAATTTTTGAACCTGGCCTGGTTGGCCTCGTTAGGATTTGTCACCCTACAGATTGCCGGAGGGACGTACTTATTTTCAATGCCCCGGTTCAAAGAAGGGGAATTTGGTGGTATGTTCACCGTGGGCCCGGTAACCCAATTGCCCCAACCCGGACAGGCCCCCCTGGCCTTCCCGAAGGTGAAATTGTGGATTTCCAATACAGATAAGGGTGTGACTGCCATTTACAAAGTATGCACACATCTTGGCTGTCTTTACAATTGGAATACCCAGGAAAACAAATTCATATGTCCCTGCCACGGTTCCCAATTTGAACTTAACGGGGAATACCTGCGCGGACCTGCGCCGCGTTCGCTCGATCGCTTTGTCTTGCAATTCGTAGACAAAGATGGCAAGGTTATCGCCGAAACGGATCCGGCGACCGGCGCTCCGCTGCCCATCCCGGATGCAGCGGACGCAACCATTCGGGTTGATACCGGCAAGCGCATCACCGGCAAGACGCACCAATAGAATCCGAGCCTGCTGAAGAGCGGAGAAATATACCTATGCAAAAACCCAATTTCCAAGAATTACGTCAAAAAGCTGGCAAAATGCTGGATGAACGTGTGCGGATTTTAACCGCAGGCATGAGCCTGAACGAACTTCGGGCTGTGATGCGCGGCGACCCGCCCACTGAAAAACCCAACCCCCGTTACAAGGTACATACCACCAGCTTCCTGTTTCACATCCGCCCACGCTACTACGAAAAAGCGAGCACGTTCTTTTCACACACATTCCGGCTGGGCTTCTTTACCTCGTTTTTCTTCTTTGTCGAGCTGCTCACCGGCTTGATTTTGATGATTTATTACATCCCCTCGCCGGATCATGCTTACCAATCCATTTACAAATTAATCAGCGAGATTCCGTTCGGGCAGATGCTGCGCGATATTCACCGCCTGGGTGCAGAAGCGATGGTGATCTTTACGGCACTGCATATGCTAAGAACGTATCTGACGGGATCGTACAAAAAAGACCGCAGTTTTACCTGGCTAACGGGTGTAATTTTACTGCTGACCACGCTGCTGCTCAGCTTCAGTGGTTACCTGCTGCCCTGGGACCAACTGGCTTACTGGGCGGTCACGATCGGCACATCCATGGCAGAAGCTGCTCCGTTGTTTGGCAATGAAGTCAACCTGCTGTTGCGAGGCGCTCCGGATATTTCAACCAATGGTCTGCTGCGTTTCTACTTGCTGCATGTTGTTTTAATGCCGCTGGTGGCGATCCTGGTCATCAGTATCCATTATTACAAAGTATCCCGTGAACACGGTATTTCCCTGCCTGCCAAATATGAGGAGGGGCTTGTAACCCCCGAACAGAAGAAAGACGGAAAAGCCCGGATTGATTTTATCCCTGACCTTTTCACTCATGAGGTATTCCTGGTTTCGCTGGGGATCGCATTCCTGGTCTGGGCTAC
>Ga0268298_10001504_pt1 | contig 27346 bp, 19 predicted proteins | sample WWTPWeurt_MetaG_FD_194462 | JGI IMG/M metagenome (GOLD analysis project Ga0268298, IMG submission 194462) | Activated sludge microbial communities from WWTP in Nijmegen, Gelderland, Netherland - WWTP Weurt | ecosystem: Engineered > WWTP > Aerobic digester > Activated sludge | place...
CAAACTCAAAACCAGTACTGGATCTCCAAACCGGATCAACCACAATAAGGATGTTTTTATTTTTCTCTTTGATGTAAGAACAAAGTTCAAATAACCATTGCAGCGAAGGCAGAATGCCGAATTTAACTGCTTTTAAGTCGTACTTATTCAGAATGATCGCAAGATCTTTTTTTACTTCTTCAATTTTTCTCCAGTCAACTGAATAAAATTCATCTTCGGTCTGCCTGGTCAATCCACTGCAAATTCCTAATCCATACACTTTCAATTGCTCAAATGTCTTGAGGTCGGCACTGATGCCGGCTCCAGAAGAAGGATCAAATCCCGCTATGCTTAATACGTATGGACGTGCTTGCTGCATTCTTTTTTAATCAATAAAAAATTTTCTTTTGCTTTTTCGGGTTCAGACCAAATGCTTCCCAACAGTGCTGCACCACAAAATCCTTTTTCAAATACTTTGTTGATATTAGAAAGATCTACGCCTCCCAACGCATAAATATTCTTGTATTTATTCTCAACAATCAGATCTTCTCTGAAGGATGCATTGTATCCCGGTTTTGAAATGCTATTGAAAACCGGACTAAGAAAACAATAATCCCAATCCTTACTTTCAGTTTCTGCTTGGGTAAGGGAATGAAAAGAAGTACTGTAATGCATGTCTTTTTCTTTTACGAAATTATTTTCATTCCTGGTTTTTTCTCGGAGGTGAAGCAATTTAATTCCGAATTCTTTTGCTGTTTCATGATGCTGGTGCAAAGAGATCCTTTCTCTGAATTCAGGTTTTATCTTTTCAAGAAAAAAACGTTGGGAATCGATATCCCACAAAGGTTTTCTCAGGTGAAATCGTTCCAAACCATTTTCAAATAAGGCATGGATGATCTGCATTTCATAGGGCAGATCGTATTCATTACTGATCAGGATCAATTCGGGATGCATCAGCTGTAAATTTGAGACCCTTTGTTTTTAAATTCTTCACTCATTTCATTCATTCCTTTCTCAGCAAACTCTCTTACTTCCTGCGTGATCTTCATTGAACAGAATTTAGGTCCGCACATCGAGCAGAAGTGTGCCACTTTAGCCCCAATGGCCGGAAGCGTTTCATCATGATATTCTCTTGCGGTATCCGGATCCAACGAAAGATTGAATTGATCTTCCCATCTGAATTCGAATCGGGCTTTACTCAATGCATTGTCTCTGTATTGTGCTCCCGGATGTCCCTTTGCCAGATCTGCCGCATGTGCTGCAAGTTTGTAAGTGATCACACCGTCCTTTACATCTTTTTTATTCGGTAATCCCAAATGTTCTTTTGGAGTAACATAGCACAACATCGCTGTTCCATACCAACCGATCATGGCCGCACCGATCGCTGAGGTGATGTGATCGTAACCTGGAGCAATATCGGTTGTAAGAGGACCCAATGTATAGAATGGAGCTTCATCACAGTATTGCAATTGCTTTTCCATATTTTCTTTGATGAGGTGCATTGGAACGTGTCCCGGACCTTCTATCATTGTTTGAATATCGTGTTTCCATGCAATTTTCGTGAGTTCTCCCAACGTTTCCAGTTCTCCGAACTGTGCTGCATCATTTGCATCGGCAATACAACCCGGACGCAGACCATCACCCAATGAAAAAGCAACATCATAAGCTTTCATGATCTCGCAGATCTCTTCAAAATGTGTGTACAGAAAATTTTCCTTGTGATGAGACAAGCACCATTTAGCCATGATGGATCCGCCACGGGAAACAATTCCGGTGATCCTTTTTGCTGTGAGTGGTATGTATTTCAGTCGAACTCCAGCGTGAATAGTGAAATAATCAACTCCCTGTTCAGCTTGTTCGATCAGGGTGTCTTTAAAGATCTCCCAGGTAAGGTCTTCCGCTTTACCATTTACTTTTTCCAATGCCTGATAAATAGGAACGGTACCGATTGGAACAGGAGAGTTGCGAAGGATCCATTCTCTTGTTTCATGGATGTTCTTTCCGGTTGAAAGATCCATGATGGTATCTGCACCCCAGCGACAGGCCCAGACTGCTTTTTCTACTTCTTCTTCAATCGAAGATGTAACAGCGCTGTTACCAATGTTCGCATTGATCTTTACTAGAAAATTTCGTCCTATGATCATGGGTTCACTTTCCGGATGATTGATATTGTTCGGAATGATCGCTCTTCCTGCCGCTACTTCTTGTCGCACGAATTCCGGAGTGATAATACCATTCGGTGTATTCGCCCCAAATGAATTTCCCTTGTGTTGTTGAGATAATAACTCAAACTGTCCGTTCAACTGAGAACTAAGGGCATCGTATTTTTGATTTTCTCTGATGGCAATGTATTCCATTTCAGGAGTGATGATACCTTTCTTAGCATAGTGCATCTGACTCACATTGCTTCCTTTTTTGGCACGCATGGGTTTTCGGATGTGTTCAAAACGCAAGGAGTCAAGATCCTTATCTTTCGCTCTCAGATCACCGTACGAAGAAGAAACTCCATCTAATACTTCTGCGTCCCCACGATCCAGGATCCATTTTTCTCTTAGTCTTTCAATTCCTTTTTTGATATCTATATTGATATTCGGATCTGTATAAGGTCCGCTTGTATCATATACAGTAACAGGGTGATTGACTTCAGTCTTGCCATTGGCATGTTGGGTAGGGTGCAGTTCGATCTGTCGCATTGCTACGCGAATGGGATGGATACTTCCATCTACATAGATCTTTTTTGAGCCGGTTATAGGAGAACAACTGATGACCTCCTGCTTTGGTTTTGTATCTTTATTTTTCATTTCTTTTATTTATATAATTTCAAATTAATTTCAGTTTTTCTCATTCGTGGTGGAGCATCTTTATCAACCACCTTGCGTTGCTTTGATGATGATCACCTTGTCGTTCTCTTTCAGTTCGTATTTCTCCCATTCCGTTTTTGGTACAACTGTATCGTTCACTGCAACGGCAGTGCCTTTCGTTTTTTCTCCTAGAACTTCGTTCAGAAGAGCAAATAGACTTGAACTGTTGATCGATCTCTTTAGGTTATTCAGGCTTATTTCCATTTCAATAATGACAACTTTAGAAATGGTATGCAGTGAACTGCGATAACTTTTTCCTAACGAGAAAAAATAAATTTGTATTTATCTTTCTCGCGACAGCGATCTCTCTTCGCCGTCCGACGGTATGAACCGTATCAGGTACTAGGGTATGATCTCAGCCACTTTGTGACACCCCTAAAGTTGTATCACAAATTTAGTCATCTGTTACTATTATTGGCAATATTCCCTGTTAAAATAACCGGGGGTTTATCACGCTTTATTAACCAAGCATCCTGAAACACTAAAATTTAGCTTTTTAACATAAAAAAAACCCGTTCTATGGAACGGGTTTTTAAAATTGTGAGTTTACTCTTAATCAATGATGATCACAAGGTATTTGGATACACTCCAGAATTCCTTAGGATTGGTGATCTCAATTTTCTCAATGGGCTTTTCGCCAACTAATTTATAAGAGCCTTTCGGATGTGTAGTGATGATCTTAATTTTCTTTGCTCCAACATTAATGCTGGTTGCCTGTTCGATATCCACTTTAGTAAAGTAATCTTTATTGAAATCTTCTTTCACTTTTTGAGTTTTTCCAAGACCAATGAAACCACCTTCTTTTGTGATCACATTTTTCTCTTTCAATTCTTTCGATGTTCCAATTGCATAGAACGCCGTGTTGATCACTTCCGTCTTAGCCGCATTTTCCGTTTCTGCTTCCTGGTAATTGGTTGTTAAGTTGGCTAATTCGATATGAAGTTCTTCCATCTTTGTTTTTAGCTCAGCGATCTCCACATCTTTTTGTTCCAATGATTTCTGAAGATTTTCGATCATCAATTCCATGCCTTCCATTTTCAGGTTCGCATTTTTCAGTTTTTTAGAAAGAGAAGCAATTCTGCTCTTGTTTTTTGACATTAGGTCATAAATCGCCTGAATATCTTCTTTGATCTGACCTTGCTTACTGGTAACATCACCACCAGAGCTGGCCTTATTTACGATCTTCTCCTTTTCTTTGATTGAATTCAGGTTTTCCTGAATTTCATTGAATGCTCCTACAAATTCCTGTAATGCAGCTTCTTTTTCACTTAATTTTCCTCCTAATTCATTTGTTACAACCTTTAAGCTGTCAGCCAAAGGATTAGGTTCTTTTTCTCCTGAACCACAAGATACCATCATAAACATTGATAGGGCAGTGATAGCAGTGATCGATAATGCTTTTATTCTTTTCATGTCGTGTGTTTTGTGTTAATACAAATAAGGGAGCAAAAGTAACCTAAATTAAAACAAAAAAGACGCAAAATTTGCGTCTTTTTACTGTTATAAAACTAATTTTAACAAAACTCGTTGTAAACTGCCTTTAAATGTTCGGCAATGGCATTGGCACTTTGCCCTTCAATGTGATGTCTTTCCACAAAATGGACCAATTCTCCATTTTTGAATAAGGCAATTGCCGGACTGCTTGGAGGGTAAGGACTAAAATGCTTACGGGCTTCAGCTACAGCTTCCACATCAAATCCTGCAAATACAGTGGTTAGTTTTGCCGGAATTTTTGAATTATCCAAACTCTTTTTAACTCCCGGTCTGCAAGCTCCTGCGGCACATCCGCAAACAGAGTTCACGACCATTAATACGGTTCCCTGTTCTTTTAGGGTTTTATCTACGTCTTCAGGACTCGATAAGTCCACAAATCCTGCTGAAGTCAATTCAGCTTTCATTGGTTTTACTATTGCTTCTGGATACATGTGATTGATTTTGATACAAAGTTACATACAAAATCTGTCCAAATTGAAGGAAAGAAGTTAAATTCTGTGATAATTTCCCCTCGTTTGGGTGGAGCTAAATATTACTAATACTTTATATTTGCTTCTATGAAATTAGAAATTATGACTTTTAGATCTTGCACGTTTGCCTTGATGTTTCTGGCCTCAACCATGAATTTTGCGCAGAAAGGTAAAGATGGAATTTATCCCGGACCAAACACTACATTTCCTTTGCCAATACTCGGTGAAGAAGTGAAAAAAGAAGGGAAAGAGATCTGCATCCCATACAAAAGATACAAATTAGATAATGGTTTGAATGTGATCATACATGAGGATCACAGTGATCCGGTTGTGTATGTAGACGTGACCTATCACGTGGGCAGTGCACGCGAGCAACAGGGTAGAACAGGTTTTGCTCATTTCTTTGAACACATGATGTTTCAGGGTTCCAAGCATGTTGGAGATGATGAACATTTTAAAATTGTAAGCGAAGCAGGTGGAACGATGAATGGTACTACTAACACAGATCGCACAAATTACTATGAGGTGGTGCCTAAGAATTACCTTGAGAAGATGTTATGGCTTGAATCAGACAGAATGGGTTTTCTTCTCGATTCAGTTACACAAAAAAAATTCGAGATACAGCGGGCAACAGTAAAAAATGAAAGGGGTCAGCGTTACGATAATGCACCGTACGGACTTGAACGCGAAAAATCAGGTGAAGCATTGTATCCACAAGGACATCCATACAGCTGGCTGACCATTGGTTATATTGAAGACCTGAATCGGGTGGATGTGAATGACCTTAAGCGCTTCTACATGCGCTGGTATGGCCCTAATAATGCTGTGCTCACCATTGCAGGGGATGTAAAAACAGAAGAAGTTCTGTTACTGGTTCAGAAATATTTTGGAAGCATCAATCCCGGTCCCGCAGTGAACAAAATGTCGGTACCCCCTGTGAAATTACTGAAGAACAGATATATTTCTTATGAAGATAATGTGAAATTTCCTATGATAGGACTTTATTACCCGACGGTGAAAGACGGAGAAAAAGACGATGCAGCATTAACTGTTTTAGCTTCTTTACTTTCCGGAACGGAAGATTCTCCATTGAGAAAAGCGTTCATTGAAACAAAGAAAGCCACAGCAGCTTTTGCATTTCAATACGGAAGGGAACTTGCCGGACAATTCCAGATCATGGTAAGAGCTAATCCGGAAACAACGCTTTCAGTTACAGAAAAAGAAATAAAAGCAGCTCTTGCCGCGTGGGAAAAAAAGGGCATTAGCGATGATGATCTTATTAAATTCAAGGCGCAATACCACAGTCGTCTCTATAACTCCTTGCAAACGGTGCAGGGGAAAGGTGCTCTGCTCGCTTCTAATTTTACTTTCTTCAGAAACCCGAATCATCTTAAAAAGAGCATTGCGCAAATGATGAGTGTAACAAAAGCTGATGTGATGCGTGTTTATCTTACATACATAAAGAATAAACCTGCTGTTATCAGTTCTGTCGTGCCAAAAGGAAAAACAGAATTAGTTGCAGCTCCTGATAACTGGAAAATGTATACAAAGAAGGTGGAGACAGAAAGTGCGGAGTACAAGAACCTCACTTATAAGATGCCGGTTGAGGATCTTGACAGAACAAAAGAGCCAAAAGAGGGACCTGCCGCACATGCGAAAGTGCCCGATTTTTATAAAACCAAGATCGGTGAAAATATACCTGTGATCGGCATATCTGAAAACGAAATTCCGAAAGCTGTCATTCTCCTGAGTTTTAACGCAGGCCATATCTATGAGCCCAAAGAAAAATCAGGGCTTGCACTTATAACCTCGGAAATGATGAACAAAAGTACCTTGAAGACCACCAAAGAAGAATTGGAAAGCAGAATGGATCGTTTAGGAGCAAATATAGTAGTTGCAAGTAGTGAAGAGGAGTTTTATTTGATCATTGATTCACCAAAGGAGAATCTCTCTGCTGCCATGAAAATAGCAGAGGAGATCCTTTTCGAACCTAAGTTTGATGAAAAGGAATTTGAAGTGGTTAAAAAATCTGCAATGGATCGAATCATGCAATCTCAAACCTCGCCGGCAAGTATTGCAAGTGAGGTATTGCATAAACTGGCTTATGGTAACGACCATATTAGCGCTTTTCCTGCATTTGGAACAAAAGAAACTGTTGCTTCTATCACATTACAGGATGTGAAAAAATTCTATGAAGGACTGAATTCTTCAATGCTATCAATTGCCGTGAGTGGTGATATCAGTCAGGAAGAAGCTATGAAAGATCTTGCCTTTGTTTCAAAATTAAAAAAGGGCGAAACTTTAAAAGTTCAGGAAGCAAAGATACCTAGCATTGAAAAGACCATGATCTATTTCGTGGACAAAAAGAACGCAGCGCAAAGTGAGATCCGTTTTGCCTATGTGGGTTTGCCTTACGATTGTTGTGGAGACTTGTATAAAAGCAATGCCATGAACTACAGCTTCAGCGGTGCTTTCAATAGCCGTATCAATTATACATTGCGTGAGATAAAGGGATGGACCTACGGCTCACGAGGTGGATTCAGCGGGGGAATGTTGCCCGGATTATTCAGTATCGGGGGAGGATTCAAATCAAATACAACTGACAGTACAATAAGAGAAGTGATGTATCAGATGAAGAATTTTGCCGACAATGGTATAACGGAAAAGGAACTTGAGTTCACCCGACACTCATTGGCGCAATCAGATGCATTGAAATATGAATCTTCTTTCGATAAACTGAATTTCATTAAAAACATTCTAGACCACGATCTCCCTAAAGATTACGTACATGAACAAGAGAAAGTTCTTGATGGTTTAACGGTTCAGTCGGTTAACGAGATCGCGAAGAAACGACTGCCTTATAATAATATGATCATACTGGTAGTGGGCGATAAAGCCACAAATCTGGAGAAAGTAAAACAGCTGGGATTTGAGGTGGTTGAAATAGAATACAATACAAAATAAGAGGAGGAAGTAATTGTCTTTTTTATACGGTAAATTGGTATTAAATTAGACCTCTCAATTAAAAATTATGAATTACGATATTATTGTTATAGGTACAGGTCCGGGTGGATATGTGACCGCGATCAGGGCTTCTCAACTAGGTTTTAAAGTGGCTGTTGTAGAAAAAGAAAGTTTAGGTGGTATCTGCCTTAACTGGGGTTGTATTCCAACTAAGGCATTATTAAAGAGCGCACAAGTGTACGAATACCTTAATCACTCGAAAGAATATGGGATCAGTGCCGATAACATCAAAGCTGATTTTTCTGCCGTTGTGAAAAGAAGTCGCGATGTTGCCGAAGGAATGAGCAAGGGTGTTCAGTTCTTAATGAAGAAGAACAAGATCGATGTGATCACCGGAACCGCAAAAGTGAAACCCGGAAAGAAAGTGGAAGTGACTGGAGCTGATGGAAAAGTAACAGTTTACAATGGAAATCATATCATCATTGCAACAGGAGCTCGTTCACGCAAACTTCCGAACTTACCACAGGATGGAAAGAAAATAATCGGTTATCGTGAAGCAATGGTACTTCCGAAACAACCAAAGTCACTTGTTGTTGTAGGAAGTGGTGCGATCGGTGTTGAGTTCGCTTATTTTTATGCTACTATGGGAACAAAAGTAACGGTAGTTGAGTTCTTACCGAACATTGTTCCGGTGGAAGATGAAGATGTAAGTAAACAATTGGAAAAGTCCTTTAAAAAAGTCGGAATTGAAGTCATGACAGACGCTTCTGTTGAAAGCGTTGATACAAAAGGAGAAGGCTGCAAGGTGAATGTGAAAACAAAGTCAGGAATGGTTACTCTTGATGCAGAGATTGTTTTATCCGCTGTAGGTATTGAAGCCAACATCCAGGGTATTGGTCTTGAAGAAACAGGAATTAAAACGGATAAAGGAAAAATTGTCGTTGATAAATTCTACGCTACTAACGTTCCCGGGTATTACGCAATCGGAGATTGTGTTCCGGGTCAAGCCCTGGCACATGTGGCCAGCGCTGAAGGGATCACTTGTATCGAGAAAATAAAGGGCATGCACGTCGATCCAATTGATTATAATAATATTCCGGGTTGTACTTATTGTCAACCTGAAATTGCCTCAGTTGGTTTCACTGAGAAGAAGGCGAAAGAAGCAGGTTACCAGATCAAGGTTGGTAAGTTCCCATTCTCTGCTTCCGGTAAGGCAAGTGCTTCCGGCGCTAAAGATGGATTCATTAAATTGATCTTCGATGCCAAATACGGAGAATTACTTGGCGCACACATGATCGGTGCCAATGTAACAGAAATGATCGCAGAGTGTGTTGCCATCAGAAAACTGGAAACAACAGGACATGAACTTATCAAAACAGTTCACCCTCATCCAACCATGAGTGAAGCGATCATGGAGGCAGCAGCAGCAGCCTATGGAGAAGTGATCCATTTGTAATTAAAATTCGAATCAAAGAGCCCTCCAAAGATCGAGGGCTTTTTTATTGTTAAGAGACGATTTTCTTTAGTAAGGTCCTGATCTATTTCTGAATTCGGACATTGCTTCTGTTTATTCTTACTCAACAAATCATCATTATATAATTAATTTGTAAGGTTATGTATCTTCTCTCGTCTATGTAATAGAAGTCTATATGAGAATTTTGCTATTCATCTTTTTTTCTGGTTTTCTGTGCTTTCAGGCTCAGGTAAAAATAAACTGGCAAGCCTGGAGTGAAAAAGCCTTTGCAAAGGCTAAAGATCAAACTAAACCGGTGTTTCTGGATGTTGGAACGGAATGGTGCACGGCCTGCAATTTAATGGAGGAAAAAACATACACTGATACCACGGTGATCGGACTCATCAATCGAAATTTCATTGCAATTAAAGCCGATGCCGAAGCGCAACCGGATGTAGGTGCACGTTTTCTGGAATGGGGATGGCCGGCCCTCATTTTTTTAAATGCCAAAGGAGAACAACTTTATGCCTTACAAGGCAATCGCAGACCGGAAGTTTTTATTGAAATACTGCAGGACTTCCTTTCAAAATATAACAAGAACGAATTGAAGATACAGAACAATGATTTTTTTTCTTCTGAACCTCCGGATCGAAGTGAACTAAAAGAAATTTATAAGAAAGCCTATGATCAGCTGGACTATTATTATGATTCATTGTATTACGGTTGGGGTTATGCTTTAAAAATACCACTTTATCAACCCGTAGAACTTTCCTTTTGGCTTACTAAAAGTAAGAAGGATCAAAGAGAGTTGAAGAAGGCTGTCAATTCCCTGAAGCAATATTCAAAAGTAAGCGATCGAATAGAAGGTGGTGTTTATTTCGGATGTTCTTCCGGCAGAAGCTGGAAAGGTGCTCAACCGGAAAAAAGAACGGAATACCAGGCTGGAGTGATGCATAACTATGCAGAAGCATATCAGGCTACAGGGAATGTTGTCTGGTTGAAGGAAGCTAAACTGATCAAAAAGTATCTAGTGCGAAGTATGTTTTCTACGCAGGACAGTTTATTTTATAATAGTCAAGAGGAATATATCGATCTCAAAGACCTATCCAAAGTAATTGAGCCGGAAGAGTATTTTAAATTACCTGAGAATGAAAGAAGAAAGTATGGTACCCCTCCAATTGACAAAACGCTTTATACCGATATTAATTTCAGACTGGTAAAGGCCTTTTTAAAATTGTATGAAGCAAATAGAGATTCAGAAGATTTGAAGTTGGCTGTTCAAACAGCTGAGCAAATTTGCAGGAAAGCACAGACTCAGCAAGGTTGGTTCAAAACAGTGATCGCAAATAAGAATGAAACCACCCGTATGCGAGAAATTCCCTCTGACTCCACACAACGAACGGTCATCTATTTGAAACCAAACGCGCATGCTTCTGTGGCGATGTTGCAATTGTACCAGTTTACACAAGATAGTAGATGGTTAGATCGCTGCAGGCAATTGATGGATGTAACAAACAAACGCTTGATGGATAAAACGAATGGTGGTTACTTTTCCACTGAACAAATGCCTTTTTCGGAAGGAGGAAAGTTCGCTTCTACAAAAGTATTGACCGAGAATGCCCTGTTCTCGCGGTTTTTACTGGAGTACAGCGATCTGATGAATGATGACTCGACCATGTTACAAGCAGAAAAGGCACTTCGCTCTGTGGCGGTTGAAAAAATACTTGGCAATGAAGAGCGTTTAATTGCAGATTTTGTGTTGGCAATGGATAAATTGATAAAACATCATTTTGTCTTTACTATCGTTTCTGCTTCACCTAATTCTTCCGATACACAATCGCTGTTTCGAATTGTGAAAGAGTTCTACCATCCCGGAAAGTTGATGAAAATAGAAAAGCCCGGCCATTATCCTGATATGGGTCGTCCAACTCTTTTTATTTGTAATAAGAATCTATGCTCTATGCCTATTTACTTTAGTGAATCTTGTAAGAAAGAGATGCAGGATTTTATTCAGAAGATCAAGTAATTGGTATTCCTAAATTCATAGATAAATCAGTCAAAAACATGTCTTCGTCTAAAGTGCACAAGATGTTAGGTTTTAACACCGGATTTGCTTGACTTTGATGATTTTAACAATTAAATTAGGTCTAGCATAAATTGTGCTGTTTGACATTGCAAAACAAAATAGCGACCCAATTTCTTTTTGTATTCTTCCTGAGTTTTTTATTCTCAGGAAACTTGAATGCAATAACGGTAACCGTGAATAATACCAATGATGCAGGCGTGGGATCTTTGCGTGAAGCGATCGTGATCACAAATACAACAGTTGGAAATGATTTAATAAACTTTAATCTCGGTGCCGGTGGTCCGTTCACGATCACATTACTTTCTGCCCTTCCAACATTAACTGATAATGCGGGTGTAATAATAGATGGTTGGGATAATGCCGGAAATCCGGGAACACCGAACACGATCGCAATTTACAGTACAAGCGTAGGTACACCATTGAACCCGATCTATAAGGTTGTACTTGGTAATGGGGCGAATATTCCGGTTGGACTTTCCCTTAATAGTTCCAATAATTTGATAAGGGGACTTGTCCTTAATGATTTTGGGGATGGCACCCCGAGTGGAAATGACATGTGTATTAACATTGCAGGAACCAGTAACACTGTTGTGGGTTGCTATATCGGAATGTCTCACGATGGATTGACAATGGGTCCTCGCCCTTTTTACGGGATCTATTGTACGCGAGGAAATAATTTAATTGGAGATGGAACAAATGCCGGTGTTAATTTGATCTCCGGCATGGGCGGTTTCTTCGGTGCTAAGATCTATATTTCCGGAGCAACTGCCACGGCGAATATCGTGAGGGGAAATATTGTCGGTTTAACAGCGAACGGAACAACTGCATTGCTTACTGCTTCTGCAAGTGGAATTTATTTAACAGGATCTGCGCATTCCAATACAATTGGTGGTTTAGGTGCATTTGACGGGAATCTGATCTCCGGCAATTATTCTACAGGAATGATGGTGGGAACAAATTCCAATGTTATTCAAGGAAATTATATAGGCCCCCTTTCCGATGGAATTACAGGTCTCGCCGGTACATTTCAAAGCAACGGAATGAGCATGGGTGGAAGTTATAATCAACTTGGTGGCTCAGCAGCCGGTGCACGAAATCTGATTTCAGGAAATACGAATCTAGGAATGGATATGAGTGGTTACAATAACAGAATTCAGGGAAATTATTGGGGACCAAATAAATTGGGAACAGCCAGAATAAGCGTGAGCAATAACAGTGGAATGGCTATTAATACCGGAACGGGTAATTTGGTTGGAGGTACTGGCGCCGGTGAAGGGAACGTGATGTCCGGTTTTCCAGGAATGGCAATCTGGGTATTGAATCAGGCAAATTTGGTTGGAAACACCATTCAACAAAACACCATTGGTCTTGCTGCAAACGGAACTTCGTCACTTACCAATGGTGGTAATGGAACCGGATTATTGATGAATCCGAATTCAAAAGCCAATTTGGTTGGAGGAAATACACCTGCGGCCAGAAATATTATTTCAGGTAGCGGAACAGGACTTTCCATGGGAAGCGCATTCAATAATACAGTTCAGGGAAATTATATCGGATTATCCGGTGACGGTATCAATAAAGTTCTTGGGGCCGCTCAAACAATTGGAATAAGTATGTCTACTGCTACTTCGAATTTGATTGGTGGTACAGGTGCCGGAGAAGGAAACGTGATTTCAGGTAATAGCAGCAATGGTATTAGTTTGTCGGCTGTTACAGCATCCGCTAATGCCATTTATCAGAATACCATCGGTCCGAATGCTGCAGGCACCGGTACCTTGCTCGGTGGGGGCAGTCCCCAATCAGGTATCTCCATCACAAGTGCTCAATCCAATACCATAGGAGGTTCACTGGGTGCAAGTACAAGGAATATTATTTCTGCAAACAGTAACGGTGTGCTTATTTCAGGTGCAACGGCAAGTAATAATGTGATCAGAGGAAATTACATTGGTTTGGCCAGCGATGGGATCAATCGTATCATTGGAAGTACTCAGTCTTTCGGTGTACAATTAAGCCCACCCGCCTTTAGCAATACAATAGGAGGCCTCTTTGCTACAGAGGGAAATGTTATGTCAGGTAATCAGGTTGGAGGATATTACGGTATTGGAAATACAGTAGGAAACGCGTATTTGGGAAATATCATCGGATTGCAGTCCAATGGCTTGTCACCTGTTGTTGGCAGTACACAGTCAAGAGGAATGGATATCCATGGGTCCGGACTTTTGATAGGAAACACCGGAGGATATGGAAATGTGATCTCAGGAAATACCAACATTGGCTTATATAATGCATTAGCGACAGGTTCAGCGAATATCATACGTGCCAATTATATTGGACCTGGTTCTAACGGTCTGCAGGTTGCCGGTGCAACTCAGGTAACAGGAATTCAATTGCAACAGGATGTAAGTACATATACAGTCGGAGGTTATTTGGGTGGAGTAGGACAGAACCCTCAGGGAAATATTATAGCCTTCAATTCAGGGAATGGAGTGAATATTACTTCCCTGTTAGCGATCGGCCACATGGTTTCCAGAAATCTAATTTATTCGAATGGAATAGGAGTAGCACAATTTCCTATCAATATAAACTACGGAGGAACACAAGGAAACGGAGGAAAACCCTGGCCGGTGGTGATGACAGTGAGTCCTACGATCGTAACGGGAAGTGCAGCCGCGACAGCAGGAGTTGGGGATACCGTTGAGGTTTTCGCGAATGTTTCAGGAAGCTGTAAGGATATGTCTATTTACAAAGGAAGTACAGTGGGCGATGCGGCCGGTAACTGGACCTTAACGGGGATCACAATAAATCCAAGTGAGAGCGTTCTTGCAACAGCTCGTACACTTGCGAATAGAAACACCTCACAGGCTAGTCCGTGTACCATACCTCTGCCTGTTGAAGTTTCTTCTTTTTCTGCTTCCTGTATTGAGAATAAAGTGTTTTTGCAATGGGTGACCGCTTCAGAATTAAATAGCAAATTGTTCACATTAGAAAGATCAGCAGACGGACAGAACTACAAATTGATCGGCACGCATGCGGCTGCTGGAAAGAGTACAACACGTATCGATTATTATCTGAAGGATGAAGCACCTTTGGCCGGCACAGTGTATTACCGACTAACGCAAACCGATCTCGATGGAACAAAACAGGAATTCAGTATTGTGTATACCAACGATTGTCATAGAGAAGCACAAGCTTCTTCGCTTTATCCAAATCCTTCACAAAATGCAGTGAATCTGGATCTGCCGGAATACATTGGCAAAAACGTAAAAATTGAATTCATCAGTTCCCTTGGTAAAATTGAAATGCAACGCGAATTTTTCGTGAATAGTTCTGTGCAGCAAATTCAACTTGAAGAACTTTCAAATGGAATCTATTCAGTCAGGATCATTGCTGAAAAAAAGCAAGAGATCCTGCGCTTACTGAAGAATTGAGAGCTTAAGTACTCAATACCTCGATCAACTTCTCCAGATCAGGATTCAATTTCTCAATGTGTTTCACGGCTTTTTCGAATGGAGTAAATACTACTTCCTTGTTGATGATCCCTACCATTTCGTTCTTTCTTCCGGCTATTAAGGCTTGCACTGCATTATAACCAACAATAGATGCATTCACTCTTTCCATGCAAGTAGGATTTCCACCTCGTTGAATATGTCCCAGAATACTTACGCGCATGTCAAATTCCGGGAAATTCTTTTTAATGAGATCTGCAATTTTATATGCACCACCATGCTCATCTCCCTCCGCCACTATAATGATCTTGCTGCTTTTCGAACTTCTCCAGCCTTTCATTTTAGAGATCAACTGATCGAGATCTCCTTTTATTTCAGGGACCATGAGAGCATCTGCACCACAGGCAATCGCGCTTCTTAATGCGATCAGTCCTGCATCTCTTCCCATTACTTCCACAACAAATACACGATCATGACTTTCGGCTGTATCGCGAATTCGATCTACTGCTTCAACAACTGTATTGATGGCCGTATCATATCCTATAGTGAAATCCGTTCCCACCAGGTCGTTATCAATAGTACCTGCACATCCTACCAAAGGAACATTGATGTGTTTGTTCAATTCGATGGCCCCTCTAAAACTTCCGTCCCCACCTATAATGATCATGCCATCTACTTTGTGTTTGCTAATTGTGTCTACAGCTTTCTGCAATCCTTCCTTGGTCATAAACCTGGCGCTTCTGGCTGTTTTCAGAATGGTTCCCCCTCTTTGAATGATCCCCGAAACAGATTCTCTGCTCATTTGAATATGATTGTCATCGATCAATCCTTCGTAACCCCGAATGAATCCTGTCACTTCAATATTGTGGTATAATGCTGTACGAACCACAGCTCTGATGCAGGCGTTCATTCCGGGCGAATCTCCACCTGAAGTAAGTAATCCAATCTTCTTTACCATGATACTAATTTAGGGAAATATTTTTCTTTCTGTTCTATTTGATATAGGCTTATAGGAATTAATTTAAAATTTATCATTCATCATTTAAAATTAATAGGAGTCTTTATATTAACTTTACAGAATGGGTAGAATTCTTGCGATCGATTATGGTAGTAAAAGAGTGGGTTTGGCAGTGACCGATCCTCTGCGAATGATCGCTAGCGGACTTACTACAATACACAGCAAAGATCTGATCGCTTATCTGGAGGAGTATCTGAAAAAAGAGAAAGTTGATGAAATCGTAGTAGGAGAACCCAAGAACTTAATGAATAAAAAAAGCGACTCAGCGCGTTTCATTGATCCCTTTGTAGTACATCTCACCAAAAAGTTTCCGGATGTGAAAATTGTGCGTTACGACGAACGATTTACTTCTGCTCTTGCACATCAAACCATGTTAATGGGAGGTGTGAAGAAAAAAGACAGACAGAACAAAGAAACCGTTGATCTGATTTCAGCGATCATCATTTTACAGGACTACCTTCAGTTTCTTGAGACAAGATCCTGATCTTAGTTGAAGGTTCCTGCATCCACCTCTTTTATGAACTTGATCACTCCATTCATAAAGATCTTCTGATCATCCCACATGGAAAGATGACTTCCATTCGGACAAAATAAAAATCTTCCTTTTTGCACCAGTTTACTTTGTTCCTCCATTGCTTTTGGATCCATGGTGTCGTATTTGGCGCCGATCATGAGTGTTGGTACTTTTATTTCTTTCAACCTGCTTTTCACATCCCAGTATGTGAGTCTGCCACTGATGCCAAATTCACTCGGACCTTGCATCAAGGTGTAAATTTCTCCGTTCACATGTTTCATCGCACGATTCAATCCATCAGGCCATTCTTTTAAACGACAAATGTGTTCATGGTAAAAATGAGGAATCAATAATTCCATGTAACGAGGATTAGAAAAATCTTTTTTTGCTTCGAGTGCTTTTATTTCATTAAGAACTTCCGCCTGCATTTGTTTGGAGAGTACTTCTTCAGCATACTTTCCATATTCCGGTGCGCTTGCCATCATGTTTGAAATGAGTAATCCTTTCAGGTTGTTCTGATATTTTAGTGCGTACTCCATTCCTAAAATTCCTCCCCATGAATTTCCCACAATGTAAAAGTTAGAGCTATCGGCACCAATGGCTTTTCTTACCTGTTCTACTTCTTCCACAAATCGTTCGTTGGTCCACAAGCTGCTGTCTTTGGGCTGATCGCTGTAATAAGAACCTAATTGATCGTATTCATAGAATTCAAATCCTTCTTTTAAAAAGAAAGTTTCAAAACATTCCATGTACTCATGCGTCATGGCCGGACCTCCATGTAGCAAGAGTATTTTTATTTTGGGATTTTTTCCAAATCTTTTGGTCCATACTTTAAATACACCTACCGGAGTTTGAATTGGGATCATTTTTATTCCAGCCGATTCAATACTGTCGTTATAACTAAAATAGTCTTTCAGATCTGTGTTATCACTGATTTTTGTTTCGTTGCATTGAACAAAGATCAAACTGATGAAAAAAATCAGAATGGCACGCATCCTTGTATAAAAAGAATTTATTCTACCCATAAGACCATTCCTTTTAAATATTCTCCTTCCGGAAAATAAGGTATTACCGGATGATCGGGTGGTTGTTGCAAGTAATGCAGGATCTTGACATTCCTTCTGGCTTCAATGGCGGCAGCTGTGATGGTATTGTAAAATAGGAATTTATCTACCACGCCACTGCAACTGAAAGTGAAGAGTAAACCATTAGGTTTAATGAATTTCAAAGCGGTTGCATTTAAGCGTTTATATGCCTGAACAGCATTGTGCTTACTGTCACGACTCTTTGCAAAAGCGGGAGGATCCAGGACAATGATATCGTAAATGTCTTTTTTGTCTTTTAAGAAATCAAATGTATCCATGGCAAAACCTTCGTGATTGGAACAGCCGTTCAGTTCAATATTAGTATTGCAAAGTTCAATTGCACTTTTACTCACGTCCACCGAATCTACTCGAGTGGCTCCGGATGTGCAGGCATAAACCGAAAATCCACCTGTATATGAAAAGGTATTCAAAACCGATTTACCTTTACTGTAGGTGCCTAGTAAATTCCGATTGTCTCTTTGATCGACGAAAAATCCGGTTTTTTGTCCATTTACAAAGTCAATTTTGAACAAGTGACCATTCTCTTTCACGATGACTTCTCCTGCACTTCCCTCCAGAAATCCGTTGCTAACGCGATCAGAAAATTGTTTCGGAAGGGTTTCGGCACTTTTATCGTAAATGCTTTTGAGTTCGTTGCCGAATATTTTTTTCAATGCATCAGTAATATTTTCTTTCTGCAAATAAACTCCCCATGAATGTGCTTGTAGTACCAAATGTCCATCGTAATGATCGATGATCAATCCGGGCACTCCATCACCTTCGCCGAAGAACAAGCGACAAACATTCGTGTTTTTATTCAGTATGTGTAAAACTTTACGGTAGGTGTAGGCCTTGCTTATTTTCTCGAACCAGAATTGCTGATCGATGTTTGTTTTTGTGAATGAAATGATACGGATAGCAATGCTTCCGTTCGCAAAATAACCGGTGGCTAAATATTGATTTTGTGCAGAATACACTTCTACAATTGTACCTTCTTCTATACCATCCTCTTTTTTGTGAATGGCTCCTGAAAAGATCCAGGGGTGAAAGCGTTGAGGAGATGTTTCTTTTCCCTTATGCAGGGTGATCTTTGGATAATTCATGTTCGTTCTTTGATAGGTTCGTTTCTTTGGCTGAATTCTTCCGCCTAAGCGCTAAGTTCGCGAATTATTTCATATATAATTTTTGAAAGCAAAAAAATTGTTTTAATTTAAATGCCTCAAATAAAGCTATATGATCGAAGTAAATCAGGTATACACACATGAATTCAAATTCTCTCAGGAAGAAGTGAATCAGTTTGCTCAGGTAACGGGTGATAAAAACCCTGTTCATACAGATGCGGCTTATGCTGCTACCACCATGTTCAAGCGTCCCATCATGCACGGTATGTTAAGTGCTTCCTTGTTCAGTAAGGTTTTTGGAACGCTTTTTCCTGGCGAAGGAACGATCTATTTGAAGCAATCGCTTAGTTTCATGAAACCTATGTATGTGGATACTTTGTACGAGGCTGTTTTCACCGTGAAGGAAGTGATAAAAGATAAGAATCGCGCTACTGTTGAAACCCTGATAAAAGACAAAACAACAGGGATCGTTTGCACAAGCGGCGAAGCTACGGTGATGAATGTAAACAAGATCAAATAAAAAGAAATATCGAGCTGATTTATCGAAACTTTGACTGATCGATCAGCGCTTCAAATTGTATTATTTCCGAGTAAGGTGACAATTGGATTTGTAAATTCATTTTACTGACGTATTCATTCGTCGATTCACCCTCAAATTCCCCCTTTTCAGGTCTTGTTATACTAAAATAAAAAGGCTATTTTAGGCGCTCTAAACTAAACTATGTCAGATACTCAAATTCAAAAAGGTCACCCAAAAGGTCTTTATGTACTTTTTGTCACCGAAATGTGGGAACGCTTCAGCTACTACGGTATGCGTGCCATATTCGTATTGTTTTTAACTAAAGCGCTATTGTACGATAAGGCTTTCGGAAGTGATATTTACGGAAGTTATACCGGATTAGTTTATTTAACTCCTCTTTTGGGTGGTTATATGGCCGATCGTTACTGGGGTAACCGTAAATCGATCATTGTTGGAGGGGTTTTGATGGCGATCGGACAATTCATCATGTTCCTTGCCGGTTCGTTCTATGAGAATGTAGATACATCCCGAATCTTAATGATGGGAGGTTTAACTGCTTTGATCTTGGGTAACGGATTCTTTAAACCGAATATTTCTACCATGGTGGGTCAGTTGTATCCAAAAGGAGATAAACGAATTGACTCGGCATTTACCATTTTCTATATGGGAATTAACTTAGGTGCATTCTTCGCTCCATTGGTTTGTGGGTTTTTGGGAGATACAGGAAATCCAGGGGATTTTAAATGGGGATTCCTTGCAGCTTGCTTTGGAATGATCCTGAGTTTGATCCTTTTCATTTGGTTAAAAGATAAATACATTGTTACTCCTGAAGGTAAACCAATTGGTGCCGGACCTAATAACGCTCGCGAAACATCGGATGTTGATACAGCTGCAGAAGTTAAATCTGAGTTTTCTTCTGGTCAAATCATTACCTGGTTACTGATCGAAGCAGGATTATTTGGTTTGTTCTTCTTCCTGGGTCAGGGAATCATCGGTTCTTTCATTTTCTCTCTTTCTATTGCTGCTCCGGGATTCATTATTTCCGATAAATCACTGACAAAAGTGGAGAAACAAAGGATCTGGGTGATCTACATTGTTGCCTTTTTCGTGATCTTCTTCTGGGCGGCCTTCGAACAGGCAGGTGCATCCTTAACCTTCTTTGCTGAAGAGCAAACGAATCGTAATTTGATGGGAACTGTTATTCCTGCTTCTTATTTTCAATCCATCAATGCTGTAGCTATCGTGATCTTTGCTTCGGTATTCGTGGCAATCTGGGGCTTTCTTGGAAAAAGAAATCTCGAACCTGCCTCTCCTTACAAGCAAGCCATTGGTTTATTTCTTTTGGCTTTAGGTTATTTAGTTATAGCTATTGGAGTAAAAGGTATTGATCCATCAACAAAAGTAAGTATGATGTGGTTGGTGAGTCTTTATACCATTCATACTTTTGGTGAGTTGTGTTTGTCTCCTATTGGTTTATCCATGGTAAATAAACTGGCACCGGTTAAGTTTGCATCGCTTTTAATGGGTGTATGGTTCTTATCAACTTCAGCAGCGAATAAATTTGCAGGTACTTTGAGTTCTTATTATCCGGAAACAATGTTGATGACCTCTGTTATTGAAAGTCAGCAGACTGAAAAAGGAGTGGTGATCACTACCAAATTGGATAAATCAGAAGAGATCAATGGTCAGAAGTATTTAAGTATTGACCTTGTTTCATTCGCTGATGTAAAAGATGAAGCTGTTAAAACGTCTATGCAAAAGGAATTATTCAGTTCTTCGTTGATCAAAGAAAAAGTATTCATGGGTTATACCATCAATAGCCTTTATTCCTTCTTCATGCTTTTTGTGGTGATGGCAGGTATTGCCTCCGGAATTTTATTTGTCCTTTCAAAAGTGCTTCTGAAAATGATGCATGGAGTGAGGTAAAGATTAATTTTAAAGAAAAGCCCGGACAGCAATGCCCGGGCTTTTTTATTTGATCTTGAATCTCAATCCACCATAGATCATTCTTCCGTAGATAGGACCCCATACCATGGATGCATCAAAATACTTTGAATAGGGTTCAGATGAGGAAATGATTGCGTGATGTTGTCGGTAATCCAGTGCATTTTCCACTCCCAAATACACATTCAACTCATTCGTTTCAAATTTCTGAACGTAGGTGATCTGGCTTAATACATTGTAAAAATCGGGAGACCTTTCTTCCAATCGGAAACCATCCGGATTTTTCTGAGTGAATGGCAATCGTTTACTTCCGTTGTACTGCACAGTTGCATCAAATAGCCAATGCTCATTTTTTGTTTCGTAAGCCAGATTAAGAAAAGCCCTGTCGCGTGATACAAGGGTCTTCTCTCTCATTTCTGTGAGGTATTTCTGCCTGTTCTCAACATATCGGTAAGCGGTTTTTACAAACAATCTTTTTCTGATCTCCCATCCAAATTCAATTTGTCCGGTATTGGAGTAGGAGGGACCGTTCAAATTATAAATGTAAAGCGACTGAGGATCTGCATCTGCATCCACGATCACTTGTGATGTGAAGTCAGTTCTGTAAAGATCGATCGTTACATAGGCTTCTTTGTAATTCAGTTTGAATTTTTGCGTAAAATTCACACCGTAATTCCAGGCACGTTCAGGTTTCATTCCAAAAGGAAGCGTTGAATCTGTCATTTGGATGATCCAGTTTCTTGAGCTGGCCATATAGCCCATGTTATCTGCAAAAACATTGGCTGTACGTAAAGCGCGTCCTGCACTTGCACGCAGAACGGAATTATCTGTGAAAGCATAACGTAAGTGAAGACGGGGTGTATAGAACCATCCGTAATAGTTATTCAGATCAGCACGTGAACCAAAGATCATATTGAATTTCTTTTTGTAGTCGTAAACAAATTCACCGAAAACACCGGCTGTTGTTTCGTTTCTGCTGAATTTCAAACGTTCAAAGTTCTCGTTGAAGACATCATTCGTAAAGCTACTTCCTATCTTGTATTTGTAATTTGTGTTGAAGATATAACTTTCGAAGATCAGATTCGCATAGGTCGTTTGTTGTGAGCCGTCGTAATCCCGCAAACCGTAAGTGCTTTTGAGGTCATGACTCAGGTAATTTAGCTGAAGTCCCATACTGGTAGCTGGTCTCCTGAATACATAACCGGATTTTGAATAGGCATCCCATTTCGTGTTATTGATAAGAAGTTTATAAAGTGGCATGGAATCATGTTTTGCTGTGATCTGACCACCGTTTCTTTCATCATTCATGTAAGATCCTCCGAACTGCCATTCAAATCCTTTTCTAGTACGCAATTGGTATTTGTTTGCGAAATTGTACTGTCTGCCCAATGGAATATCCATGAAACGATCGTGATTGTGATCTTCTGCCAACGGATTAAAGCTGACGTGCGACAATAAAGTTGTGCTGAATCCGGGGACGACTTGACTGGTCAAATTCAAATTGTACTCATTTCTTCCGTTTTGATTACCGTAGGCATTGAAGTGAAGTTTTTCTTCATCTTCCGGACCATGTAGTTCTGTATTGATCTGTCCCGTAAAACTTTCATAACCATTTACCACTGAACCGGCCCCTTTTCCTAATTGAATGGAGTTGATCCAGGTTCCGGGAATAAAAGTTAATCCGTATGGAGAAGCAAGTCCCCGCATAAAGGGCATATTCTCTTTTGTGATCTGTGCGTACTGACCGGAAAGTCCAAGTAATTGAATTTGTTTTGCTCCGCTTACAGCATCGGCAAAATTCACATCCACACTTGGATTGGTTTCAAAACTCTCACTTAAGTTACAGCAAGCAGCCTTCATCAAACTGCGTTCATTCATTGTTTCTAGTTTCAAGGTGTTGAGCATGGTCATTTCAGTGCCAGTACCTTTGTAGCGAACTTCCACTTCAGTAAGTTTGACGGCATTGTTAAGTTCGATCCGAACAAACGTATCCGAAGGAAAAATTAAACTCGTATCACTTTTGAAAGAGGTGAGATAAGTGATAAGCGTATCAAAAGCAGCGTTCACTTCAATACTGAATCGCCCTTCCAGATCACTTAACACTGATCTCTTACCATCTTTTGTTTTAATGACCGCATTCGGTAATGCACTTTCTTCCTTTTGCGACTGTTCTGTCACAAGGCCTTTGATCAGGCGAGTTTGTTGTGAGTAAAAAGTAAAAGGTAGAAAGAAAATTAAAACAAGGAGTAGACCCCTCATTTTTTATCGTCACATACATTGGTTCTGTACTGGCAACATTTCGGCAACTTCTTGTAAGCCGCTTCGTCTGCCTTCGCACCTTCGGTATCATAGCCTTTTTTGGCAATGGCTTGTTCGATCTCAACCATTGAGGTCTTGTCACTGCTGTACGTTATCGTGGCGATCTTCGTTTTTTCGTCCCAGTTACAATTTTTCACCCCCTTGATATCAGCGGCATTTTCGATTCTTTTCTTGCACATCTCACAATTCCCTTTTACACTCAGGGTGGCTGTTATCATTTGTGCTTTTATTTTGTTTCCTGCAAAGAACAGGATGGATATTAAGATTAGATTTTTCATTTTTTCAATTATTTAAATAGATTTATAAAACAAATTTCACTGAACTGAATGTTCAGATGACGATCAATAATACAATCTACATCAAATAATTAAAACAGATTTTAACTCAAGTATTTCCCGTCCACCACTCGGTGGTTTGTCGAAAACAAATTGGGCGTGGAGAATAGAATGTTCATCAATTAAAATAGGTTTGAAGAAACTAGTTGGAAGATCAAAATGAGAACTTAACGGACCAGTGATCTTATAGGAACTCACTTCTGAATAAGAATCATTGAACTGTGCAATGACCTTTACTTCGTTCTTACAGCAATCAGAATCTTCTTCTTCTTCTTCCATGCCCTCGCAACAGGCATCCGGTTTAAATACGGCTGAAACGCTTTCTAATTCTCCACCACAGTAATGATAATAAATAGGAACACCAATGCTGTTCACTAAGTAAATGCTTGTGACAAGGGCAAAAAGAAACTTGAAAGCTTTCTTCATAGGATAAAGTTAATCAATCGGAAAGGTAGTCCCAAGTTATTTGTGTTTTTTAACGTTCCATCATGATAAATACGCGTTATTTCCATCAAGAATGCACTGTTAAAAACATTCTGATTCCTTAGCCTACTAGCTGGTCATAATCCTTTAATTTTATAAAGATGATGCGGATACTTTTTTCACTCACTCTTTTTGTCTTTTTCTCAGGTTTTTATGGTCCTGGTCCGAAAAAGCCCGGCTATGATCCTAATTTACCTGATCCGAAAATGGAAATGTGGGTTGATTCTGTTTTTAATTCCTTGAGTCAAGATCAACGTCTTGCTCAATTGTTCATGGTGGCCGCTTACAGTAACCGTGATATGAAACACGTAAAGCAGATCCGGGAATTGATCGTTAATCAAGGGATCGGTGGATTGATTTGGATGCAGGGTGGTCCGGTTAAACAAGGGAAACTCGCGAATTACTATCAAACACAGGCCAAGGTGCCATTGATGTATAGTATAGATGGAGAGTGGGGACTTGCTATGCGATTGGATAGTACGCCAAGATATCCAAAACAAATGACTTTAGGAGCTATTCAAAATGATTCTCTCATTTACGAAATGGGAAGGCAAATTGCATTGGAGTGCAAACGAATGGGACTGCATGTGAATTTTGCGCCCGTAGTTGACGTGAACAATAACCCGAATAATCCGGTGATCGGAATGAGGAGTTTCGGAGAGAATAAATTTGAAGTTTCAGAGAAAGCATATATGTACATGGCCGGAATGCAGGATCAGAATGTGATGGCCAATGCCAAACATTTTCCGGGACATGGAGATACCGACAGCGACTCGCATAAAACGCTTCCCTTTATCGGACATAACAGAGCCAGATTGGATTCATTAGAGCTTTTTCCATTTAAATATTTATTCGAGAGAGGACTGGGAAGTATCATGGTGGCACATTTGAATATTCCAAGTCTTGATACAACTAAGAATCTGGCTTCTACTTTATCTCCGAATGTGGTGAATGGACTTTTGAAAAAAGAATTGGGATTCAAAGGATTGATCTTTACCGATGCACTCAACATGAAGGGTGTCGCAAAGTATTTTGAACCCGGAATAGTTGACGTGAAAGCACTCATTGCCGGAAATGATGTTTTACTTTTCAGTGAAAATGTACCAAAGGCGATAGAGGAGATCAATAAGGCGGTAAAAGCAGGAAAGATCAGCAGGGAAGAAGTAGATGAGCATTGCAAAAAGATCCTTCGTTCAAAATACCGTTTGGGTTTGAACAGGAAACAGGAGATATCAACCAGAAATCTTTTTAAAGAATTAAATAGTGATAAGAGTTATGACTTGAATGAGAAACTGGCCACTGCCGCTATAACTTTGCTCAAGAATGAAAATAATTTTCTTCCTCTGCGTTCACTTGACAGTACACGAATTGTAGAAGTTTCATTTGGGATCGATGAAGAGAATTCGCTTTATACCAGTTTTAAGAATTATGCCTATGTAGAACATGTCGGGCTAAAGCACGATGCAAAAGCAGAAGAGATCGCTGAAGCATTTGAAAAGATCAAACAAGCAGACAAAGTGATCATACAGGTGAACAAGGCTACCTTGAAGGCAGAGAATTTTTATGGAGTTGGGGCGCAAAGTCTGCGATTGATGGATTCCATTGCGCAAATGAAACCGAGTGTGTTGGTCTTGCTTACTAATCCTTACCTTCTCAATAGTATTTCTGATCTGGATAAATTCAAAGCTGTCATCATGGCTTACGAATACATGCCTTCATTGCTAAGAGCTTCTGCAGCAGCTATCATTGGAATCAATAAAGTAGATGGTAAACTACCAATAAGTACAAAATTATTTCCTGCAGGAAGTGGTTTGGCTCAGGAGCCGGTTTCTCCGGCAAAATTGAATATGGCACAGGCAGAATTCTATAAAAAGAAATTTGGTGCAATTGATAGTATAGCACTTTGGGGAATTCAGGAGAAAGCCTACCCGGGTTGTCAGATCGTTGCCATGAAAGACGGACAGGTGATCTATCAGAAGTCATTCGGTAAATTCACGTACAACTCAGATTCAAAGGATGTGGATAATGGAACCATTTATGATTTGGCCAGTTTAACCAAGATCTGTTCTTCCGCCTTAGCGATGATGAAGTTAAATGGAGAAGGAAAACTCGATTACACACTTTATCTGGGCGATCTTCTTCCTTCCACTGTAGGAACAAACAAAGAAAAGATCAAGATCGAAGATCTGCTGACGCATCAGGCAGGACTAGAGGCTTGGATCCCTTTCTATTTAAGAACACTTACGAAAAAGGATTCGTATAAACCCGGATATTATTCGAATAGTCCTAGTGAGCTATTCCCAACTCGTGTTGCGAAAAGATTGTATGTGGTAAAGGGTTTCAATGATACCATCTTCAATAAAATATTGAACTCAAAGGTCGAGAAGCAAGGGAAGTATCTGTACAGTGATCTTGGTTATTATTTTATGCAGCCCATCATTGAAAAGCAGGCAGGAAGAAAACTAGATGAATATGTAAAGGATATCTATGTGAAAATGGGACTATCATTGACCTATGAACCTTTGAAGTATTTTTCAAGTACGCAGATCGCACCTACTGAGAACGATTCAAAATTCAGAAAGCAGATCGTACAGGGACATGTACACGATCCGGGTGCAGCTTTAATGGGTGGTGTTGCAGGACATGCCGGACTTTTTGGAAATGCTACAGATGTTGCGAAATTAATGCAGATGTATTTGAACAAAGGAGAGTGGTCGGGAAAACGTTTACTCGATAGTAATGTTGTAAGTGATTTCACCGGATGTCGTTTTTGTCCGGGTAACAGAAGGGGATTGTGTTTTGAAAAACCTGAAACGGATGATAAGAAAGATAGCCCCGTCGTTTCTGATTGCAGTCCGCAAAGCTTTGGTCATAGTGGTTTCACCGGAACATTTGCCTGGGCTGATCCAAAGAATAAATTGGTTTACGTGTTTTTAAGTAACAGAGTTTATCCGGATGTAGATCCAAATAAATTGGCTAAATTAGGAATACGGGGAAAGATTCATAAAGCATTCTATGAGGCAGTTAAATAAGCAATGAATAGAATGATTTATTTTAAAGGAATTGAAATTTAATGAAGTTACTTCTGCTTACGCAATATTTCCCTCCTGAAACCGGAGCTCCTCAAAACAGATTGTTTGAGCTGGCTTTGCGTTTAAAGAGTATGGGGGTGGATATAACGGTACTTACAGCAATGCCCAATTACCCTCAAATGGAAATTTATGATTCATATAAAGGATTGCGCTATCATTTTG
>Ga0268298_10001505_pt1 | contig 27341 bp, 6 predicted proteins | sample WWTPWeurt_MetaG_FD_194462 | JGI IMG/M metagenome (GOLD analysis project Ga0268298, IMG submission 194462) | Activated sludge microbial communities from WWTP in Nijmegen, Gelderland, Netherland - WWTP Weurt | ecosystem: Engineered > WWTP > Aerobic digester > Activated sludge | place: Netherlands...
CTCAAATATGGCTTGAATTTCAGCTGGTAATCAAGTATGTTCGTTTTATCTTTGTGACAAAGTCAAAGTTTATGAGGAAAAGTGCATTGATCTACATGATTTGGAGTATAGTGATGCCATTGCTGGCTCAATACCAACCGGGGCTTGTTCGAAAAGAGAATACAGGACCGTGGAGACACCATCAATGGTTGATGATGAATAATCCAACTTATGAAGAGCTGAGCTCTCAAAAAATCATGGAACTTCAAGCCAGAGTGGCAGAAATGGCTCCAGAGCGATCGATCTCTCGTCAGGGGGAAGGATGGGAGTACATGGATCTCGCCGGTGCACTGACGACCCAAGATAGCATCAAGATTTCCGGGAGAATACGAGCTTTAGATTACAACCAGGGTAAACTCCGCATAGGTGCTGCATCAGGGGGTGTTTGGGAAGTTTCATATCCAGCAGTGAGTGCTCCCAGACCACTAGGACTTTTTCAAATCACATCAGCCAATATTGGAGCATTAGCCACCCATCCCTTGAATTCAGACATCATCCTCGTAGGTACCGGCGAAGCAAACGTGAGTTCTGGTACAGGTATCTGGAAATCCCAAGACGGTGGTGCAAATTGGTATAGGGTGAATGTCCCGAATTCATCTGATGCTTATACTAAGATCGTCATAGCAGAAGACGGAGTTTGCTATGCTTCTGGTTCCGGGGGATTATATAAAAGCACTGACAGTGGTGAAAACTGGACATTTCTCAAAGCTGGGTTCCAATGGGATGTAATCACAGACCTCAAAAACTCAACCCTGGTGTACATTGCCTCGCTAGGAGCCGGAATATCAAAATCGACAAATGGTGGTGCAAACTTTTCTCTTTTGAGTTCCTCTGTATTCCCTACAGGTATCTCCAGGATAGCCTTGAGTATGTGCGCCGCTGTTCCTACTACGATCTATTCTTTATGGACCAAATCCAATAACCAAACCGCAGGACTTTTTCGAACAGAAGACGCCGGTACCACTTGGAGAAGTTCAATCCTCCAGAGCGCAGACGGCAATCCTGCCGCTAACATTCATGGAGATCAGGGATGGTACGATAATATGATCACCGTTTCTCCCGTGGCAAGCAAAGTCGCCTTTTGTGGCGGTACCAGTTTGCTCTATTCTAGCTTAGGCTCAATATTCAGAGGTACGACACTTGCTCATCATGCAGATATACATTGCTCAGCATGGACACCGGATGGGAAGGTAGCCTTTATAGGTACTGATGGTGGAGTGTACCTCTTCCGCATCAATGGAACAACAGCAAGTTCATTACCAAATTATTACTACAATTCTATGCCGATTACCCAATTTACAGGTGTAAGCGTAGGGAAGTCTGATAACAGTGTGATGATAGGAGGATCACAGGATAACGGTATCATGTGGAGATCAGGAGGCAACTGGGTTGGTTTTAGTGGTGACGGAGGTCCGCCTCGTGTTGATCCGACGAATGCTTCAGTACTTTATGGTGTACAGGGCTATTTCGGAAAAGAATTGTCGTTTCACCCTTATGCGAAAAACGGAAATGACAATTGGAGAGATGTGAGTTCCGGACTCAATGCACTTTGTGAGCAGTGGTATACTATGGTGACGACTGATTATAACAACCCTGCTACGATGTATTATCATGCATGTCAATATGTGTATGCATCTACTGACAAAGGTGCTACATATCAGGTACTCAACAGAAGCAGCCCATTTAATTTCGAGGTAGGATTTCTTCAAGTTTCCAAAGGGGAGAAACCTTTGGTATATTGCGGGATACACAACAATGACTTGACCAAGTTGATGGTGTATGATGTCGCAAATGCAAGCTGGACAAATAAAACACCATATGGTAAGAATAATGGCCGCACATGGTCAAAAGTTTTTCCTTCGCAGGTGGACGAAAAAGTAGCTTATGCTGCGATGACCGGCAACGGCAACAGCACCAGTAGTAACAAAATTTTTAAAACAATTGATGGAGGAGACAACTGGACCAACATTACCGGCAATATACCAGATGTGCCGATACTGTCTGTTTTAGAAAATCCGTATAGCCCTTCTCAAATTTATGTGGGTACAGATGGATTTGGAGTCTTTCGAACATTAGATGGAGGTCGTACTTATGAGCGATGGGACAGAGACCTTCCTTATGGTGTAAAAGTGAATACTTTGGATTATGTCGATGATACACCTCATGGTGGTAATTTTTATGTGGTGATTGGAGCTTATGGGCACGCATTGATGAGGAGAGAAATCCCTATGTCGGAATTAGTTGCTACACAAAATCCTGCTAGTGTCCAAACAGCAAAAATTTTATCTCTTCAGCAAATTCAGGACGAAATTATATTATCGCTGAGGGCAAAGGCCGGAGCAAAGTATAATATTGAATTATTGAATTTAAATGGGGATGTAGCGATCTCAGAAGTATTGAAGTCAGCTCATGAGGGTATGAATACTGTTTCGATGAAAGTAGCATCTATATCTTCAGGTATGTATATCGTCAGACTCATGGAAAATTTTCAGTACCTGGAAGCCAGAAAAATAGTAATAGACTAATGAATCAGTTAAAAATTATTTTGATAGTCAAAAATATGTGATTGTCATATTAAAATTATTCATTTACCATATTGTATTTAGCAAAAAAAAGTCCATTCATTCATACCTAGGACGGGCCAATAAGGATTAAACCGCTTTTATTTCTGTTTGAAATAAAATAGGGATATTTCTGTACACTACAGCTAGAAACATTATAATGAGTGTGATTTTTTAATATGATATCACAGCTTCCGGATTAAAAGAATAAAGAAGACTTAACTGTAGAAATCGGCCTTTCCTAAAGTTAAGATTTTGCAGTAATTTTTATCCTTAAATATTTCAGATGCAAAATTAGGAATTAAGGAACAAGCATCAACTTTCTTCGCATGAGTCGCTGATCTTTCATTTGAATTTCTAAGATGCAAATACCGGGAGTTTCAGGTGCTTTTACTTCATCTCCTGAATTCACCATCACATCTTTTGTATTTTCAAAGCCAAGTATGGACATCCATTTTACAGAAGTTCCGTTATTGAGTTGTAAAGGTATCACGGTTCCTGCTTTTATAGGGTTGGTCAGGGGGAATTGATCAGAATGAACACCTTCAACATTTGCAGTTGAAGTTTTTTCAAACAGGAATGCATATTTTTTTTTAAATTCAGCTGGAGATGATTTAAATTCTATTTTATCCGGAATTTTATGGTCTGAAGAAATGTTATTTAAATTGAGATTTCTCTCTATGTAACGTATTGCAGATTTATAAAGATTATGGATGTATCGGGTTATAGTAAAATAATTTGTATTGTAACAAGTGTTATCACATGTAAAATCGATTTATTGCTTTGAAAGAATTCAAGTACTTTTGACATGAAAATGAAAGATTGGGCGATACAATAAAATGAAAGTGAGTTGGCTTGTTATAGATCAGCTCGAAATGACTCTAAGTTGATCTATTCAAACCATCACGACCGACGCTTTTTATGAAGTTAAATTTCTATAGTCTAATGGTATGCGAATTACATATACTAGAAGGCGGTGTCGTGCTGGAAGTAAACAAATATAGTGAATGTAAACACAATTGTAGTTTGGTTATGATAAGAATGATTTTTTTCACAATGGTTTTTCTTAACGTTTATATTGCAAGTAATTCTCAGGATAGCAACAGGATTTTTTATCTCGGGCATAGTTTGATAAATCACCAGACTCCTAGGATGACAGATCAACTTGCAAAAGATGCGAAAGCCAAAACGTTTTATCAGGCACATATCGGTAATGGTGCTAACTTTAGTTGGCACTGGACACATCCGGAAACAGGAGAAGGAAATCAGTGGGATACGACTTTGCGCAATCAGACTTTTGAGACATTTGTTTTGACAGAAGCAGTGCCTCTAAAAGGTCAGTTGAAATGGAGTAATACCTATGAGTACCTGGATAGTTTTTATCAATATGCAGTACAAAAAAGTCCTAATATCAATGTCTACATATATGAAACCTGGCATTGTATCAACAGCGGTACGCCAATTGGATGTATGTATGATGATGATAAACACATCCCTTGGCGTGATCGCCTAGATATTGACCTGAGTTTGTGGGAAGGTATTGCTGAATCTCACAATGCAAAGTACAGCAACAAAGCTTATATTATTCCGGGAGGACAAGGCTTGGCCAGACTGCATGATGCAATTTTGGCTGGACAAGTCTTGGGATTGACTGATATACGCCAGTTGTTTTCAGATGACATTCATCTAACTTCTGTGGGAAACTATTTCATAGCTTGTATCATGTATGCCACTATCTTTAAGAAATCACCTGAAGGCTTGATCCATCAGATCACAGATATGTATGGTCAGGTTTATACTCCGGCACCAACATTGGAAATGGCAAAAATCATGCAGAAAATTGCCTGGCAAACGGTATGCGCTTACAATCGTACAAACGTCAACTGTACCACCAATATAGAGGATAATCCGGAGGCATTCGTAGTAGGTTCAAAGGTAAGCCATGATTATATTCAACTCGAGACAGTTGTAGATCAAATACAAATTTTAAATTTGGAAGGTAAAGCTCTTGCAATGTGTAATCACTGCGACCACATCCTGACGTCTGATTTTCCTTCTGGTATTTATTTTGCAAAAATCCGAGCGGGAATGCAAACTGCCCTAATCAAATATTTTAAAATATAGTCTCTTCAAAGCTTATTGGTACCCGTTTTACGATCGTTTAAAAACTGGCCTTTTTCAGAAAAATTAATCAATTATTAAAAGGGTGGAGGTGCCTGTACATGCCATGAGAAGAAAGCCGTACTTTCATCTATATTTGGAAGTTGGGGATCATGATTGTCATTTTTATTTAAATCCAGTTTTTACTAATTATTAAAAATATATTGTGCAATTAAATTCAGATTTAAAATTGATTATCTATTTTGAATCAACTCGTCTTCAAAATCAAGGCATTGAACCATGATTAATTCGTTGGTGAGAAATAAACTATGCTTACATACCAAAACTCATGATTTTATTAGCTTTTCAATAGTCCCTGCGATTCCCAGGAGCATAATCTGGCTCACACTTTCAATCATGAATGGGCTTTTAGTGATTGAAATTGATAATCCTTAGCAATTTCATTGTACCATGATTTATATATAGATATTTTGGATTTCGGTATCTGGGATAATATAATCGGAATTGAACTATTGAATGTTTTACTTGGATTTTATTTCGAATTATCTCCCATTCAAAACATGTGTTTTACTTCAAGAATGAATACTAAAGAGAAGAAAAAATGAACTAGCTATTTACCGGATTTTAGATTATATAACTCAATGCAGCTATTGAGTTGCATTTGCAATGAGCTTATTTTGTTTATTTCGGTAAAACAAATACTTATCGAAGTGAGCTTAATTTCGAAGGGGTTTGTTTTTTTCTAACATGTGTTGGATTCTTGCCAGAGTTTTTGGTTCTGTGCACAAACTCATGAAGGCTTCTCTTTCAAGATCAAGCAGATACTGTTCACTTACTTTTTGTGCTGAGCTAAGTTCTCCTCCGCACAAGACCTGTGCCACTTTATGTGCTATTTTTATATCGTGTTCACTTGCATATGATCCGCGATATAAACTATGGGCAGCAGCGTATAATGCTCCTAGGCCTGATTTTCCCAGAACGAGGATGTCCTGTCTGGCTGACCTTGGAGTGTAATAAGCAGAAAGCTCTAGCACTTTTTCTTTTGCGCGATAAATGCTGGTACCGGTATTCATATTTACAATGTCTCTGCCTGAAATTAAATAACCATAATCATAGGCTTCAAATGCTGAGGTCGCAACGGAGGCTGTTGCAATGGTTTTGAATTTGTCAATTAATTGCGGAATTATCACTTCTCCTTCTTTCATTTGATCCGAAAGTCGCACTGCAAATTCTTTAGTTCCACCACCTCCGGGTATCACTCCTATGCCTACTTCTACCAGACCTATGTATGATTCGGCTGAACAAATCGAAGCATCACAGTGCATCAGAAATTCTACTCCACCACCAAAAACATATCCTTGGGTTGCCATGACAACTGGTATAGCAGAATATCTCAACCTCATGGATGTTTGCTGAAACAAATTTACCGCCATATTCAGTTGATCATATTCTTGCTGAAATGCCAACATCCCGATCAACATCAGATTAGCTCCCACGCTGAAATTCGCTGCATTATTACCGATGACCAGTCCTTTCCAGTTTTGTTCTTCCGTAATGCGAACACTTTCTTGTAATCCCCTCAGAATACCTTCACCGATCGCATTGTACTTTGATTTAAATTCTGCGCACAATACACCATCTCCGATATCTATCAAGCTGAGTTCATCATTTTTGTAAACTGTTTTTTCACCTGCCAAAAGATTCAATTGAATTTGTTCTTCTTGCCCCGGTATTTGTTCATATTTTTTAGTGAGTGGATTATAGCAGAATTCAACTCCATTTTGGAACTCGTAGAAACTTTTAAAACCATTTTCTTGCATTTCATTGATCCATCCGGCGACTTCTGAACCAGACTCCGTGATGAGTTGTACGCCTTGTTGCAAGCCGACAATATCCCAATATTGAAAAGGTCCTTTTTCCCAGGCAAATCCATTGCGCATCGCCATATCCATGGCGTATAATGTATTACTGATTTCTGGGAAACACTGAGCAGCATATGCTAAGGTAAATCCAAGTGATTTTTTTACAAATAATGCTCCTGCGTCTTTTGCCTGAAGGATGGATTTTATCCTTCTTGGCAAGTCTTCTATTTGTTTTGATATTTGCAGACTTTCAAGATTTTGCTTTTTGTCAAGCTTATATTCTAGACTATCCAGTTGCAACGCATGAATGATTGGTTTTCCTTCCTCGTTCTTTTCGGAAGTTTTCAAATAAAATCCTTTTCCGGATTTGTCTCCAAACCATTTTTGTGAAATCAAATGGTCGATAAAAGAAGGAACTTTCAGAGACTGAAGCATTTTGTCTTGGGGACAATTTTTTTTCAATCCTTGAATGACAAACATAGCTGTATCTAATCCAACAAGATCGGTCAATCGAAATGTACCTGACTTGGGTCTTCCAAGTGTAGGCCCCGATAATTTATCTACATCAGATATGCTCAAGCCAAGTTCTTGAGTGATTTCAAATGCTTTTGCCATTGAAACAACTCCCAATCTGTTTGCTATAAAAGCGGGAGTATCCTTGCAGAGTATAGTTTGCTTCCCCAAAAATCTGTTGCAAAAATCCATGAGAAAAGAAACCAGTTGCGGATCAGTGTCTCGTGTTGGAATGATTTCCACCAGTTTAAGATATCGAGGTGGGTTAAAAAAATGTGTACCACAAAAGCTTTTTTTGAAGTCTTCCGTTCTTCCTTCCACCAGAAGGTGAATTGGAATTCCGGAGGTATTGGAAGTGATAATTGTTGAATTTCGTCTGAATTTTTCTATCTTTTCGTATAGTGATTTTTTGATATCCAAATTTTCAACTACTACTTCTATGATCCAATCTACTTCTTTCAGTTTCACTAAATCATCATCAAAGTTGCCGGTTTGAATTCTAGATAATGCACTTTGGTGTAATACATTAGAAGGTTTTGTTGATACAGATTTTTGTAAAGCATTTTGTACGATACTGTTTGGTTTCTCACCCTCTGATTTCAGATCCAAAAGCAGAACATCGAATCCCGATCCGGCAAAATGTAAGGCTATTCCTGAACCCATCAGACCCGATCCCAGTACTGCAATTTTTCTTATCTTTCTCGTAACCATCTAGTTAGATTTGATACAAAGATAATCATTTTTCAGGCCGTTATAATTTATCCGTTTCTCTCGAATCTTCGAGACAGTGCATAATTTCAGATCATGTATGGTCAGGTTTTTTTCAACAGTAAAGAATAGCTGCCGAAAGCAATGTAAGTGCTTTTGGTTTTTTAATTATCAAATTCAATTTTACTGAAATTGAAGAACCAAGAATTAATATTTATTTTGGTACCACTTTTTTTTGCGTTTGCGTTTGCTCTCGCGCCAATCTTCAAATTTATCTGTAAGTTTGTCCAGTTCTTCTTCAGCTTTTCGCGCTATATTTTGAACGTTGATTGGCTGTCCTGCCATATTAAGTCTATCCGCTGAGGTGCGTGCTTCAGGTACAATCATCCAAAGTATCAGATAGAGTGGCACCGTAAAACCTCCTCCTAACACTCCCAGTGCAAAAGCCAGTCTGACCCACACAACATCCTGAATGCCAAAGTATTGAGTTATGCCTGAACAAACTCCCATGAATTTCGCATTCTCCATATCGCGAAATAATTTTTTGCCCGTTTTAATTCCCCATCCTTCTTTGGTCCTTGGATTGGATTCATGCGTATCTGATTTGAAATCATGTTCTGCATCAGAAGTAAAATTGTCAGCAGTGCCCATTATTCCTATGCATTTTTCTACTAATGGGAGAGTGACTATTGAACCGCCATTGATACCTTCTTTAAAAAGTTCTCCCATACGGGATTCAATGTCGTGCATGATTTCTTTGCATCCTTCAGACTTAGAGAAGTGTTGTTCCAGCGTAGCCAGATAATGATCCAGCTTTTCGTAGGCATCAATGTCAATTGAGAAAGGGTAGCCTCCTACGTTGATGTGAAGTATTTTATTCATTTGTGATTGGTTTTTTGATTGATTGGTTTACACCGTTAACAAATTGGTTCCAGGATTCTACGAGGTGATCAAGTGCTATTTGACCTTCTTCAGTGATTTTAAAATATTTTCTTGGCGGTCCTGCATTGGACTCTTGCCAGTTATAGACTAACAAGCCGCTGTTTTTGAGTCGGCTTAGAATGGGATACAATGTCCCTTCAACTACGATGAGATCTGCCTTTCTCAACTTCTGAATAATGTCAGAAGGGTAGGCTTCTTCAGACCTCAGGATGGAGAGGATGCACATGTCGAGCACACCCTTCTTCATTTGAGCTATAGTATTTTCCATTTTCATGACACAAAGATAAAGGATATTTTAGTACTATGCAAAACAAAGTACCTGAACATGCATAATTACTCGACGAACAATACTTCTTCATCGTCAAAAGCTCAATTCTCGTCTTCGACGATCAGCTACATAGTATAGTTGTGTTGATGGATACCTTTCAATATCTTTACAATCAGTTAAAGGAAAGACCAGGATATCTTTCCATACAGCTATCCATGCAAGAGCCAAAAGTAATTTTAATCACTCCCCCTTTTACACAGCTGAACACTCCTTATCCCGCTACAGCATACCTCAAGGGTTTTTTGAACACAAAGGGTATTTCATCTTTGCAATGGGATCTTAGCATAGAGCTAGCCCTCAAAATATTTTGCAAGGATGGTCTGACAAGAGTGTTTGAACTTATTCAAAATATTGGTGAACCGGGATTTGAAAAAGAAGATGTTTATCAAAATCGATACCATTTTATTGACCAAATTGATGCTGTCATTTCCTTTCTCCAATCCAAAAACCCAAGCTTTGCTTATCGCATAGTGCGAGGTGATTATTTTGAATTGGCTGATTTAAATTTGGATGAAAATGATCTCAATGTTAGTTTTGGATACATGGGTTTGCAAGACAAAGCCAAGTATATCTCGAGTGCGCTCATAGCCAAGCTGAGCAGATTCATTACCGATAACTTAGATCCGCATTTCGGGCTCAGCAGGTATGCAGAGAGTTTGAGCTCTTGTGTACATAGTATGGATGATCTGTACTCAGCATTGCTTGATGAAAGCGGTTTGATAGATACTCTTATAGAAGAATTACTGGATCAAAAAACTGAAGTTTTAAAGACTTCGAATCTTGTCGCAATTACGGTACCTTTTCCGGGAAATTTATATTCTGCACTCAGATGTGCACAATATATCAAATTGAGATTCCCTTCGATTAAGCTTGCACTGGGAGGTGGATACGTCAATACGGAACTGCGATCACTTAGCGACAAAAGAATATTTGAATTTGTGGATTTCATCAGCTTTGACGCAGGTGAAACGGCACTCTTACAGATAATAAATTATATTGATGGGTCTATTCCTGTCGAACTTTTGAAACGCACGATGATTTGTGATTCGCAGGGAATGAGATGGGTGGATGGCAGTCTTTTTAGGGATGTGAATGCTGAAGAATCTGGTACTCCTGATTATTCAGATCTTCGTATCCACGATTATATTTCAGTACTCGAAGTGGTCAATCCCATGCATAGTCTGTGGAGTGATGGTTACTGGAATAAGCTCACGATGGCAAATGGCTGCTATTGGAAAAAATGCACCTTTTGTGACGTAAGTTTACCTTACATCAGTGATTATATACCGCATGATGCAGCCTTACTTTGCGACAGAGTGGAAAAGCTCATTCAGGATAATTCTTGCTCTGGATTTCACTTTGTGGATGAAGCTGCTCCACCCGCGTTGATGAAAAGATTTAGTGAAGAGATTTTGAGAAGAAATATTCAAATTTCTTGGTGGACCAACATTCGATTCGAAAAAAGCTTCAATTACGAACTCTGTGAACTCCTCCGGGAAAGTGGTTGTATCGCAGTCACTGGAGGCCTGGAAGTGGCCTCTGATAGATTATTGAAGTTGATCAATAAAGGTGTTAGTGTGGTCCAAGTAGCACGAGTCATGGATGCTTTTGCAGCATCAGGTATCATGGTTCATGCTTATTTGATGTATGGTTTTCCCACACAGACGGAACAGGAGACGGTGGATTCACTAGAAATGGTCAGACAAATGTTTGAATTGGGGATATTGCAATCCGCACATTGGCACCGCTTTGCTCTCACTGTTCATAGTCCGGTAGCTTGTGAACCGGAAAAATATAAAATTCTAGTAAGCACCGATTCCTCAAGCAATTTTGCTAATAATGAATTAGAATATAAGGAACCACATGGAATCGACCATTCCAGATATGGAGAAGGCCTAAGAAAGTCACTCTTTAATTTTATGCACGGCTCCGGCATCGATTTTGATTTGCAAGCCTGGTTTGATTTTAATATTCCCCGCACTACCATCTCTCCCGATTTTATAGCAAATGCAATAGAGACAGAGGCTTGATAATAAGCGAATTACTAAAAAAGAACTCCCCGTAATCAATTGGATTTAAATTTACAAATAATTGATAAATAAGTAAATATAAATTATGATAAATAATATATTAATAATTATTATAATATTTAACATATGATCTTGAATTTTGTGCTGCTTAAAATAGTTCCCAGCAGAAGTTAACTTTTAGCATAAAACGTATTTGGCCGATTAAGCAAAGACCAAAACTACGTTCATGCATATTTTACCTCTCCTTAAAAAGCTTGCACTTACTTCTGTATTTGCAATTACATTCCTACACTTTACTTTTTCTCAAACCAATCTAAATATTTTTACACAGGTACCACTTGTTGGTGAAAATCGTTTTTCAATCTGTGGTGGAGAAAAATTCCTTGAAGTAAGGATTGAAAATATTACACCTCTACCGGGTCAGACCACTGAGAATATGGTAGTGACCGTGGATCTGTCTAGTGTGCCGGGATTCATGTTTTCTGGAACCTTAATAGATTTAGGTGGAGTTGGAGTGAGCATTCTAGATGCCGGAATTCCAACCTTTAGCATTAATAATATGAATAGGGGCGATACTGCCAGATTCAGAGTAGGCTTGGAAGTCGACTGCAAAGCTCTGCCTAAAGTACAAAGTGGTACAGCTGCAAATTTCAATATTGATGTTGACTATACCATTGGAGGAGCGCCATTTAGCCAGTTAAAGAATACGGGTAATTTTGAAATTGTAAAGCCGGCATTATCCATTCCGTCAATCCTTGGGAATCCATTGCCCGGAAAGACAGGAGCTTTTGTATCCCTCTTTGATGCAGCAAAGAATTCTACGGATACAATCAAAGTAAGCATTGTCAATGCAGGGGATGGATCCTTGACACATTTTGTTTATTGGGTGAAGGATCACCCTTTGTTAACAAATACAGGTGTATATGTTGGTTCATATATGCTTCCTGTACTAGGAACAAATGGAGACACCACATTTTATAGTGTGAATTTGAACGCCATCGCTAAAGCAACTGCAGGACCGTATGTAAATGACACGAGCAATTTTCAATTTAATGAAGTATTGGTATTCAAGGAAGTTTGGTTTGTGGACGATTGTAGCAATAGTTTTCCGGATATTATCAGAGGAGCCAGATATGGATGTGACGGAACTGTTCTGGCCAAATGTGAACAAACCAGTAGAACTTCAGGACTTAGGTTTGGTTTCAAACGTCCGGTCTTGACAACGAGGACGACTTGGGATCTTTTGACTCCCGCAGAATATGCAGAAGGGCTCCCCGCATGTTATTTTTCTACAAAACCGAAACAGAGAGTAATTATTTTTAATAGCGGTACAGCATATGCAGATAGTATCAATTTTTCTTTGTCAGCTTACCGAGGCGATATCAATGTAAATCTCGATACTGCAAGCGTTACCATCCGAACTGGTAAGTTTGGTGCTCCAATCCATATTTCGCCCAACAAGGTGTGGATGTCCGCACAATCGGGATATTGTCCACTGAGTACCCAGCAATTGCGCACAGCGGATTATCGACTCAATGATTTCCAATTGAAACCAGGCGATACGCTTTGGATTGAGTTTCAGATGGAATACACAAGTTGTGGTTGTAGCCTTGAACCAGGATATTGCGATATGCAGAATTGGTATTTTGGGATTTTAAATTGGGGGAGTACAACATGGGCATCTCCTGCATCTTATCAGGATCCATGTCACTTGAATAAGTATAATTTAGAACAGATCAACACCACAGATTGGCGAGGAATACAGTCCATGTTTGTGGAAGGTCCGGTTCAGCTACTGAATGATCAAGTGGGTACAGAAACTTATACTTCAAATGCAACACTCAACAGTTGGCTAGGCAATCGATCTAGTTTTCCGGATGGAATCTTTAGAGTCGAATATTATTTCGACAAAGGGCTTGACTGGAATGGTGTTTCAGGTGATCTTACATCTCCGGATGTAAAGTTTTACGGAAGAAATGGAGTGGTTTGGGATCCAGTCCGCGTCTTGTATACTGATCATGGTAGCGCAGGTCCGGATACTTTATTCGTAGATTACAGCTTCTCCAATTTTCCATCGACTTTTGTGTATGCTGACGGGATGCAGTATAAATTGAAGGTGAAAGCTGACTGTGGAGAAACAGGTCCTCCATGCGCACAAGGCACAATAGCCCATACAAAAATGCGCGTTTACTTTTCCCCAAGTGCCAGCTGTACCGATTGCGGAAAAGGACAGTTGGTAACATGCCTGACTGATATTGACACTGAAATCAAATGTCCGACTTGTGGTCCTTGTGAAGGTTTATACCCCCTCAGTTTTAATATAGACAGGTTGACATTGGAATTGCCTGACAATGACAACAATTATCAACCAGACCCTACAGGCAGTATTAATCCGGCATTAGTTGCATTGGATAGATTTATTTCAGGAGACACATTGAAGGCTGTATACAGAGGAGTTTTTAGGGCAGGAGTTGTACAACAGAATTTTGAAGCAGCATTTTCAGTGATGCAGCTACCCACAGGATTTGATGCAACCATTACACCTCTAGGTGGAGCTGTCCGAATCATCAAATCTGGCGGTGCAACATACGAGGCGGATCTGGTTCAGCAATTTCCAAATGGAAATCAAGTGATTACAAATCTTCACCCTGGAAATCTGAACTATCTGGGGAATCCTGTACCCGCTGATCTGGTTTACGAAAATAATGATACCGTTGAAGTTACGGTGTTGTTTGCGGTCTCAGATCCAACATTCAATGTCTATACAGATGGAAATGTCAACAAGCCTCTCATCATTGACGACTACAGTTTTGCCACCCATGATACCTTATGGGATGTCGCCCCAGCTGACAGGTATGCATGTGAGGATATCAGAGACCGAGTCTACTATATTGAAATGAAACACCTTCTCAGTTCATCTAATGGAACAAATACCGGAGGATGTACTTTGGGGCACAATGGTTACGATTGGACTGGTTTTTTTATCGGCAGCAATAATTTAGATTATTTCCCTTTTGAATATAGAACCCCAAAAGCACATCCAGTTATTCATAGAACTTATCTTGCAGCCGGGTTGGTATATGATAGATACAGATGGCACTATTATGCTAAAGATTATATTGCAAGACCAAACCCAGTAGGCCAAGTGCCATTGAACTCAGGTGTCTATGGTGATTTGGATTCTCCGGGCTCTATAGGACAGGGCTATTACTGGGGAGAATTGCCAATTACTTCCCCATATATTACCATTATTGGAGATACTCTGTACTTTAGGTCTTATGACTTTCTGAAAGACAATTTTGGGGAATTGATCGCAGATGAGGGTTATAGATTTGTAGGATATGCTCGATTCAGAGGTAACTGCAACTCCATGGTTACCCCAATAAATGGCATATCCCAAAAACCTAGATATTGGTTTGATATGGATCCAAAAGTATTTGGTTATAGTACTTTGGAAGCCGGAAGAGTAGCTTATTCTCCTAGTTTGCCACCTGACAATTCCAATCAACTGGTATATGGATATACCGGTGCGCCAAATTTATCCATACAAGCACCTATCAAGACTCAATCTCTGATTTCTGAATTTACTTGTTTCGAAGTCCAACTGATTAATTCCAGTGATTATTCTTCAAGTTTAACTTGGTTGACTGTAACAAATGAATCCGGATCGGTACTCATACAATCTGTCAGAGATATTACGAATCCGGCTGCACCGATCACCTATACCCCAACTAGGGGCATCTATCAAATCGGAGCAATGAATAGCGCAGTTGGTGGCAACCCTTATACGAGAATATTTGAAATCTGCGTCATCGGAAACAGTTGTGCCTTAGATAGTTTTGTGGTGAATACAGGATGGGAATGCAAAGCTTATCCATACAGCATTGCCGAGGCGACTTGCAATAATCCGCAAACCTTATATCTGGAACCTATCGGTGCGGAATTGGGAATGGTGATAAAACACCCAGAAACGTCAATCATTGCAGATTTGTGTACTGAACAAGACTATGTAATCCAGTTGTCAAGTACAATTTTAGGAAGTCTCCAAGACATTCATCTCCAATTTAATCTACCTGATGGTCAAGAATATGTTCCAGGCTCTTTTGAAATCGCATATCCTCCCCCGGCTAGCGGAAATTATAACGATGCAGTGTGGGAATCTTCTGCTGACCCGATAAATACTTTTGGCAATGATTGGGAAATTAATGTTTCACAACAGGATCCGGTACTTGCGTCTTCAGGGATGCCAGGTACCCTTCAGCTTGGTCTAAATTATGCTTTTGTTCGATTTAATACAAGGACCACTTGTAATTATGCATCAGGTGGAAAAGTCAGGTTCCTTTCATGGGCTTACAATGCTTGTGATGAATTAGTAAATTATAAGTTTAGCCCTGCAGGTGCTTTGAAGATCGCAGGTTTACCGGAAATTTATAAAACGGAGGTGCAACTCAATGCAGATACATTGAACCCATGCAATATGGATCAAGCCCAAATCAATGTAGAGTTTGCAGTATCAACAGGCAGTGTTCCAACAGCCAGTAAAGACTCCATAATAATCAAACTACCGCTGGGCGTGCACTATGTATCAGGGTCCTTCATGAATATCATGAATGCGGGTTCTTTGCCACCAGTAATTGAATTGGTAAATGGACAGGAGAATCTAATTTGGGATGTTGTAGATGGACTGACTGAATCTGCCCAGGTGAAATTTAAATTCTTTATCGAAGCAGTTGATGCGCAGCAAGCGTGCCGTGCTTATCCGATCGTAGCTTATACATTTAGTTCTAAAGAAGCACTTTGTGTGTCAAATATGACCTCTTGTGCAGTGAGAGCAATTTCTGATGAAACCGAAGAAAATATAACATTTGTAAAGCCAAACGTCAGTTTGAGTAATTTTAACTCTTCCACTAGGGCGATATTGCCTAATATGGAGGAAGTTTGTTATACTTTACAAGTAAAAAACACAGGAGAAGATGCTCCGGCCGGCACACCATTGACAGTAGAAGTTTATGCAGAAGACGGTGATGGGGATTTAGACGCTGGAGATGTTCTGCTTTTCAAGCGAACATTTTCAGTTACTCTCACAGAAGGAGATTCATTGACATTGATGGCTTGTGATACAGTTATGGCTGGTACGACATGTAGGCTAATGGCTGTCCTCAATCCTGAGAGTTCATGTGTTTGCGAAGTGATGACTTCATTTTTGTCCTACCCGAGTTTGACTCAGGCTTTTGTAGCAGATTATAATGTTTGCAGCGATGAATTACTAACTCAGGTTGGGCCTTCACCTCTAACCAAAGGAGTCGATTATCAATGGTTGACCTACGAAGGAAGCAATGTCAGCTATTTCCTTACGCCGGATACCACACAGAGCAACTTCAAAGCCAGAAACACATCAGGTATCAATTTTGAATTGGATTATTTATTGAGAACGACTCGCAATAATCAATGTGTGGATTATGATACCATACACATTACTGTTTTTCCGGAAATAGTAGATAGTATTGCCTTTCAGGTTTGTCTAGGGCCCGGGTTTGACTTAGCAGGGCCCACGACTGGTTCTAACTACCAGTGGACTCCGGCTCATTTAGTTGTCAATCCAAATAATCCTTTTACTGCTGCTTATGGTATTTCTGCACCAACGAGGTATAGATTAGACTATACAGATGCCAATGGCTGTCCCGCAATTTATATAGCCAATGTTGACATCGTCGAATGTGGCAATACAGCTCTGGGTGATACAGTTTGGATAGATTATAATTACAATGGTATCCAGGATGTAGGCGAACCAGGCTTGGCAAATGTTCAAGTATACCTCTACAATGCCAATGACCTTACAACACCTATCTCTGGAACAAATACCGATGCACAAGGATTCTACATTTTTGATACCATTCCTGCTGCGGATTATGTGATCCGATTTGTCTTGCCGGATGGTGCAACATTTACCTTAAATAATATAGGAAGCGATACAGATGATTCTGACGCAAATACCGGGACTGGATTCACTTCAAATTATTATGTACCAAACGGAGTAAGAAATCTTGATTTTGATGCAGGTATCGTGTTTTTTGATTGGGCTGATGCACCTAATAATTACAAGACTACATTGAGTAGCGGCGGCCCAAGGCACGTGATCATACCTAATCTTTACTTAGGAAGTATTGTTGATGCGGAATCGAACGGTCAGCCGGTCGCACTTGGTTCAGCTGCTACGGGTGATGACCTCAACAGCTTTACATCGGGAGATGATGAAGATGGATTGGTTTCATTGCCGGCGTTAGGACTGGGTCTCGTAGGGGATCCTTACACTATCAGTATCAAAGCAACTAATCTAACAGGAAAAGACGCATATCTGGTGGCCTGGATAGATTTTAACAGGGATTTAATCTTTTCTCCATCTGAAGGATTAAAGGTTACAGTACCTGATGGTACAAATAATGGAACCTTCAATCTTACATATACCGTACCGGCAAATCTGACAACCGGAATCAGTTACGTGAGGCTGAGACTGTCACAAGATCCGGCATTGACAGTAAGTACACCAGCCGGACTTTCTCTGAGTGGAGAAGTTGAGGATTATGAATTGATGATCAATGACAAATTCGTAGATCTAGCGTTAACCAAAGTCATCAACACCACAGTCTCTCCGGGTCCTTTTGGACCGGGTTCATCCGTAACATTTAAAATCACGGTTACAAATCAGGGTAATCTTGATGCTACAAATGTACAGCTGGTTGATTATTTACCTGCTGGTTTAAGCTTGAACGATAGCGATTGGGCAGTACTGAGTGGCAGTAAAGTGAGATTAGTATCTCCCCTTCCATTAGTAAGAGCCGGTCTTGATACGATGGTGGATATCACATGTACCATAGACCCTTCCTTCAGGGGAAGTAGTCTTGTCAACTATGCAGAAATAACAAGCTCTTCGAATATTTATGGCTGGTCAGATATCGATTCACAAGCGGATACTACCAGAGCAAACGACGCAGGAGGCGTGCCAGGTACAACTACTGATAATATGATCAACAATAATGGCACTTTGGATGAAGATGATCAGGATCCAGCATTCGTACCGATCATAGACATGGCGTTGAAAAAATTGGTGGCCACAGCTCCTCCATACACTTATGGGCAGTTGCTAGATTTTACGATTCGAATCTATAATCAAGGAACCGTCATCATGCAGAATACAACGGTAAAGGATTATATACCTTCTGGTTATACATATGCCTCCGCGGACAATCCAGGTTGGACCGGGTCCGCACCAATGATAAGCTTTACGTATGCACCAAGAATCAACCCTGGAGATAGTGCCTCAATCACTCTGAAACTTCGCATTGTTGCTTCAAGTGGTGCCTCAGCTTGGAATAATTACGCCGAGATTACTGAAATCAGAGACTCATCGAATACCTTGGTCAATACATTAGATGCAGACAGCAATCCTAATAGTAATGGAGCCGGAGAAACTTCTGTCACTCCCGGATCGACCAATGATGACAACATCAGCTCGACAAACAAAGGAGCAGATGAAGATGATCATGACCCGGCAGGTATTCAGGTTTTTGACCTGGCCATGAAAAAAGTGATTAGTACACCAGCTCCTTACAGGATTGGAGATGCTGTGACATACAATCATTGGATATATAATCAGGGCAATGTCATTGCCAGAAATATCAATATCATTGATTCAATACCTTGTGGATTGAGTTATATCATTAGCAATAGTCCACTTTGGACCTACAATGTGGGTGCCCGTGAGGCTACAACAACAATACCAGGGCCACTCAATCCAGGTGATAGTATATCAGTGCCGATTACCTTGCAGATTCAATCTTGCACTTCCGGAGGTGCTTATACCAACATCTCTGAAATCAACTCTGCGGCGGACCAAAATTTAAGCCCTCGTACAGATATTGATAGTTACCCTGACGGTAATCAAAACAATGATGGGACTCCGATAGACAACGCAACCACAAATCCTGCTGACCAAGATGATCATGATCCGGAAACATTAGAGATATGGGATCTTGCCCTCAAAAAGCAGTTGGTTACCGCTGGTCCTTACGTATATGGACAAACTTTGACTTTCAGAATCAAAGTGTTCAATCAAGGAACAATTGCCGCTACCAATATCGAAGTTACAGATTACATTCCGATAGGATTTTTATACCTAAGTGCAGAGAATCCTTCGTGGTCAGGGGCTAGCCCTACTGTAACAAGGACGATAAGTTCTGTGATCCTTCCTGGTGATAGCAGCTCAGTAGATATTATCCTGCATATAGCGCAGACCAGTGGTTCTGCTACTGGCTGGGTTAATTTTAGCCAGATAACAGGCTCACACGATTTAATTGGCAATGAAAGGACATTGGATGATGCAGATTCTGAAGCGGGCTCCTCTTACCCTGGTGAAACAGGAGTAGCTCTTGGAAGCACAGGAGATGATTTAATTACCGGTTCTAACCCAGGGGCAAATGAAGATGATCATGACCCTGCAGGTATTCAGATATTTGACTTGGCACTCACCAAAACTATTGTTAACCCTAAGTCAGTCTGGAAATATGGTGATACAGTGTGTTTTGAAGTCAAAGTCTACAATCAAGGAAGTATTACTGCGAGCGACGTGACTATCCTGGATCATGTTCCTTGCGGATATGAGTTCCTCAATATCAATGAACCAGCATGGATATTCAGTTCTGGTTCACGTATCGCACAAATGACCTTATCTGGAAATATATTACCTGGTGATTCTGTTTCTTACCAGATAAAATTAAAAGTCCAGCCTTGCAATACAACTGGAGCTTACATCAATCGTTCGGAAATATTCCGAGCTGAAGATGCTGCGGGTAATAATATGACCTTAAATGACATAGACAGCAGACCCGACAACAATCCAATCAATGATGCCGGAGGTGTGCCCGGGACGACCACAGACAACCACATCTCAGACGATGGAAGAGATACAAATGGTGACGGCATCACAGACGAAGATGATGCCGATCCAGAAATGATCCAGTTGATCGATATGGCTTTGCGTAAGACCACTGCAACCGCTGGTCCATATTCCTACGGTCAGTTGATCACGTTTAACATTCGGATTTATAATCAAGGTAGTGTTCCTATGCAGAATACTCAGGTAACAGATTATGTGCCTGCCGGCTTTACATATGCCTCTGCAGACAATCCGGGATGGACAGGGGCTGCACCATCTGTGAATTATGTATATGCTCCATCAATCAACCCTGGAGACAGTGCGGTGATTACGATCAAGTTGAGGCTGACTCCTGCATACACTCCAAATGCTTTTGTAAATTATGCTGAAATAACAGAGATTAGAGACAATACCAATACTGTTGTCAATGGCAAGGAGGCAGATAGTACTCCTGGTTCAAATTCAGTTACTGAAAGGAATGTGTTGCCGGGGACTTTAAATGATGACAATATTTCGAGCCTTAATCAAGGTGGTGAAGAAGACGATCATGACCCGGCAGGTGTAGATGTATTTGATTTAGCGATGAAAAAAGTCAAACCTGCTGCATCATCATATGTTTATGGGGATAATATCACCTTCAGCCATTGGGTTTATAACCAAGGAAACGTCGTCGCACGCAATATATCTCTAGTGGATAGTATTCCTTGTGGCCTGGTTTACCAAGTTGTCAATAGTCCGGTGTGGACCTATAATTCAACTACGCGTGAAGCTATCACAACTATTTCTGGGCCACTCAATCCAGGAGACAGTGTAAATGTAGACATAGTCCTACAATTACAGCCTTGTACTGGTACTGCTTCATTTACAAATATATCCGAAATAACAGCTGCTGCTGACAATACAGGAGCCGCTCGTTCGGATATTGATAGCAATCCGGACGGCAACCAAAACAATGATGGTCTGTCGGTCGACAACGCGACTACAAATCCAGCTGATCAAGACGACCACGATCCTGAAATGCTTGATATTTGGGATCTTGCCGTCAAGAAACAATTAGTTACTGCCGGTCCATATTCTTATGGTCAAACATTAAGCTTTAGAATCAAAGTGTTTAATCAAGGGTCTCAAGCTGCACAAAATATCGTTGTCAATGATTATATCCCAGCAGGATTTATGTTCGCTGCTGCAAGTAATCCGGCATGGTCAGGCACTGCGCCGACAGTTACAGCTACGATTGCTGGACCTCTCAACCCAGGGGACAGCACATTCATTGATATCCAACTGATATTGGTCAGGACAACTGGTGGAAGCCAGGATTGGTACAACTATGCAGAGATCAATAGTTCTCAGGATTTGAGTGGAGCAGACAAAAGTGATTCGGATATTGACAGTGAAGCAGGGTCTGATGGAACTGCAGAACGTAATGTCATCCCTGGATCTGTAAATGATGACAATATCTCGAGCATTGACCAAGGAGCTGAGGAAGATGACCATGACCCGGCGGGAATAGAAGTCTTTGACTTAGCTCTGAAAAAAATTAAACCGATTGCCTCGTCTTATACTTATGGTGATCTGATCACATACAGCCATTGGATTTATAATCAGGGTAGTATAGTGGCTAGAAATATTGCCATAGTGGATAGTATCCCATGTGGATTAAATTATCAAGCTGTTAATAGTCCTCTGTGGACTTATAATTCTCTGACCAGAGAAGCAGTAACAACTGTTGCCGGACCTCTCAATCCGGGAGACAGTGTAAAAGTGGACATTGTGTTGCAATTACAAGCATGCACAGGAAAAGCTTCTTTTACCAATATTTCTGAAATCACAGGGGCTACTGATGGCTCAGGAAATCCTGTTATTGACATGGATAGCAACCCGGATGCCAATCAAAATAATGATGGTGTTTCTGAAGACAATGCTATCAACAGTACAACAGATCAAGATGACCATGACCCTGAAATGTTGGACATTTGGGATTTGGCAGTGAAAAAACAAATCACAACTGCCGGACCATATTTTTATGGACAAACTCATAATTTCAGAATAAAAATATTTAATCAGGGATCTCAGAGTGCTCAGAATATTGAAGTAACTGATTATATTCCTTCGGGTTATAGTTATGTTGCGGCCAATAATCCTATATGGTCAGGAGCGGCTCCGACAGTTACAACTACTATTGCAGGTCCGGTCCTTCCGGGTGACAGCACTTATGTAGATATTGAATTGATATTGGAGAATACCTCCGGAGGTGAATCCCAATGGGTCAATTATTCAGAGATCACCGGTTCTCAAGATATATATGGCAAAGATCGAACTGATCAAGACATTGATAGTGAAGCCGGCAGCAATGGAACTAATGAAATGGCAGTGTTGCCGGGTTCAGATAACGATGACAATATCGATAGTCACGCTATTGGAGGAGATGAGGATGATCATGATCCTGCAGGTATCGAGATTTTTGACATCGCGTTGAAGAAACAATTGATCACAAGCCAGATTAATTTCAGAAAAGATGATCAGATTCGGTATGCAATTACTGTGTACAATCAGGGCAATCTCTCGGCATCCAATATTGTAGTAATCGACAGATTTCCGTGTGGTTTTAATTTCATCTCTGACCCTATATTGAATCCAGGATGGACTAATCCATCTTCCGGTATTATTGAAAAAACTATTGCAAGTCTCTTACCTGGAGAATCAATAGTTCTGGATGTTTATTTTACCATTGATGTCCCACCGATTGACTGTCCTTCATCTATAGATACTTACAAGAATGTAGCTGAGGTGAAGTCAGCACTTGATCCATCGGGGGGAGAAGGTGATGATATAGATTCCGATCCGAACAGCAATACTGAAGCTGAGAATGGCGTCATTCCGGATAGTCCTGGTGACGATGTGGTAGATGTATCTGATCCTAGTGGTAATCAGGATGACCACGACCCGGCGGATTTGTCATTGTTTGATCTTGCATTGCGTAAAACCGTAGATCTTTCATATAAAGCAGAGCCATACAACTATGGTGATGTCTTAAAGTTTGATATCACTTTGGTCAATCAAGGCAACATTTGTGTTGATTCAGTAAAGTTGGCTGACAATATTCCTTCAGGATTTGTTTTTAATCCAGCATTGAATCCAAACTGGTCATTGGTTGGATCTGTAGCGAACTACACTTTTGAAGATCACAGGTTATGCTGGAGAGATTCAGTGACAGTACCTATTTATTTAACTTTAACTCAAAGTCTGACTCCTGATGCTTACCTGAACTATGCTGAGATAGCAGGAGCTATAGATACTACGGGTAGGATGAGGACCGAGGATAATGATTCTTATTTTGATACTGATCCAGGTAACGATTCAGGTGGTGTGGCAAACACTACTGATGATGATAATTTATTCGGCATGGGTCCGGATAGGGGCGAAGACGAAGATGATCATGATCCGGCTTTGGTTGAAGTTTTTGACCTAGCCTTGCGCAAACTAGTAGTCGATGCTGCTCCATATCTTCTGGATGAAGATGTGACTTATACCTTAGAAGTCCACAACCAAGGAAATGTTGCTGCCGGCAATATTGGTGTTGTGGATTATATACCTTGTGGTTTTGAATTTGTTCCTGCCTCAAATCCGGGCTGGACTCTGACTGGGAATATGGCAACATATCTCCTTGCGGGACCAATCGCTCCATTAAATTTTACTACTGTAAGCATTAAACTGAAAGTCAAAGCTTGCAATGCTGCTGGAGCTTATGAAAATATTGCGGAAATAACTTCAGCTGAAGATGGAAATGGAAATGACAGAACAAATGATGATGCAGATTCACAGGCTGATAATGACCCATCGAATGACGATGACCCAATCGATAACCAAATAGAAGATCCGGCTGATCAGGATGATCATGATCCTGAGTTAATACCTGTGGCTGATCTGGCTTTAAAGAAGTTGGTAGTAGAACCTTCTCGAATTTACTTACCGGACGAAACCGTTGATTTTAAAATCGTGGTTTACAATCAAGGAAATATTGATGCTTACAATATCAATGTCTCAGAGTATATCCCTGCAGGATATGATTTTGACGCTCAAAATGAAACAAGAAGTCCAGCATGGGTACTGTCATCTGGAGTAGCAACAGCTGTAATTAACGGACCGATTGCAGCTCAGGATAGTGCGGTGTTAGATTTTAGCCTGATCATTAGAAAAGGTTTTGAGTATCCTGAAGATTATGTAAATTCAGCAGAGATTAGCTCATTTGAAGATGAAAATGGAGTTTCTCTCGTCGATATGGATTCCGATGCGGATACTGATCCGACAAACGATGGCCCGGTAAAAGATGATGAAATTGATAACACAGATAATGATGAGGATGATTCGGATACAGGATTGCCAATTTTCCAGATTTACGATTTGGCTTTGACAAAATCAGTCGATCCTAATCAGTACGCAAAGGTTGGAGAACTTTTGAATTATCACATTAAAGTGATCAACCAAGGATTGAATGGTACAGTCACTAATGTCACAATCGTTGAATATATTCCTACGGGTTTAAGTTTCGAGCCGGCAGCAAATACCGGCTGGGTGCTAAATGGTTCATATGCTGAATATACCATTGCAGGACCAATCTCGGATGGTGAAGAAATTGAGGTTCCGATTGCATTGCGAGTTCTGGCAGGAGCCAATCCGGATAATTTGGTTAATTATGCTGAGATCAAATATTTTGAAGATGAAGATGGAGTTGATGTGACGGATAGAGAATTTGATTCTACTCCAGATGACAATCCTACCAATGACGTGGGCGGTGGCCCGGGAACACCTGATGATGATCGCACAGATGGTAATGGTATTGATGATGAGGATGATCATGATGGCGCTGTTCCACAGATATTTGATCTGGCAATGATTAAAAGAACTTCTCAAGCCACCGCAGTGAGGGTTGGTGACGATGTTCCATTTACAATTACGATTTTCAATCAGGGTAATGTTGATGCAGAAGAAATTGAAGTACTGGATCAAATCCCTGCAGGATATATTTTATCTCCTGCAGACGCAAATTCTTGGACCGCATTGAATACTTCACAAGCTACCAAATCCATAGCAGGACCACTGTTACCTGGAGATTCTATTGATATCCAAATAGTGCTGAGAGTGGTTCCGGGAGCGAAGTTGGCCAATCTTGTGAATAGTGCTGAAATTTTGTCAGCTCAAGATCCTGAAGGTAATATACCTCCGGACATGGACTCTCAACCTGATGATGATCAGAATAATGATGGAAATATCATCGATGACGAAATAGATGAATGCTGCGGTATAGACGAAGATGATACGGATATAGCGGTTCCACCTGTGATGGACCTAGCTTTGCGTAAAACTGCAGATCGCAATATTCCTGTTAGAGCAGGTGACATTATCCGATTCAAAATTGAAATATTCAATCAAGGAAATATCATCGCTGAGAATACTGTCATGTTAGATTATTTAGACCTTGGATATGCATTTGATCAAGCATTAAATCCACTTTGGTCAGCAAATGGTTCGTATGTAATTTACAATATGAACGTGCAGATAGCACCGGGTTCGAGTGATTCTGTATTTATTTATTTGCGAGTTCTTCCGACGGCTACCACGATTACTTTGGTCAATCGAGCCGAAATACTGAGCATGGAAGATGCAAATCAAAATGATATGTCGCACTTCGATATAGATTCTGATCCGGATAATGATCCTGTAAATGATTCAGGCGGTGATCCGTATGGACTGACCAATGATGCAATAAATGGAGATGGTACAGGACCAATTGGAGCAGGTCTGCCAATCCATGATGAAGATGATATGGATGTTGAGGGTTTAATATTGTGTGGGGGCATCAGCTGTAAAGGTGACGTAAACTTTAGTTTGGATGCTAATTGTGAAGGTGTGTTGACGCCGGGTGCATTATTATCTCCGGTTTCATCTCCACTCTTTGCTTATTTTATTTCTGTTAAAGATCTTGCAGGAAATCCTCATCCGAATTATTTCACTTCAGATGACGTAGGTAAATGTTTTAATGTGACCATATTGGATACACTTTGTTATTCAAATACATGTTGGTCCAGGGTTTGTATCGAGGATAAGTTAGCTCCTGTTATTGTCTGCAAGCAAGATACTGTATCGTGTATTGCATTCGAAGATCCTAACCTGTTACCTGAAGTATTGGGAGATTGCAGTGGTGTAGAAATTAAATTGGTAGATGAATCTATCGTTCCTTTACATTGTGATCCGCTTTTTGTAAAGCGTGTAGAAAGAAAATATGTAGCTATCGATCGAAGTGGAAATATCAGTGATACTTGTACTTGGGTATTATTCGTGGAACGTATTAATATTTATGAAACTGATTTTCCAAGAGATACAATATTCGAATGTTCTGACACTTACGCAAAAGATGCTCAAGGCAATCCTTTGCCATCAGAAGTTGGTGTGCCAAGCTTTAACGGAGATACGATTTGGCCATATGTAGATTTGCTTTGCAATATCAATGTGACCTACGAAGATTTCCGATATCCCGAAATTTCGTGCAGCACGAGAATTTTGCGCACCTGGACCGTTCGTGAATGGTGGTGTAATCGAGAGATCAGCTATTCACAGCCACAGTGGATCACTATTATTGATACTACTGGTCCTGTGATTTCCAAAGGGCCATACGATATGACTGTCACGACTGAATCCAGATCATGCAATGCGAAAGTCGTGTTGCCTGCGATTGAGGTAAGTGATGATTGTCACCGTGTGATCAGAGTGGATATCGCTTATCCTGGCGGTTTGCTTCAGAATCAAAATGGTGGTGTAATTAGTCTGCCTGTTGGGGTTCATGAGATTCAATACAGAGCTTATGATTCTTGCTATAATCAATCCATTTATTCTTTCATAATTACTGTGAAAGATCAAACTCAGCCTGTGGCAGTTTGCGATAGAAGAACAGTAGTAGCACTCAATCACAGTGGATTTAATTGGGTCCCTGCAGAAGTGTTTGATGATGGAAGCTTTGATGAATGTGGTATGGATCATTTTGAAGTAAGAAGAATGGATGAGAGCAGTTGCGGAACCTTAGGTCCCGACGATTGGGGCCCGGAAGTTGGATTCTGTTGCGAAGACGTGGGACGCGAAATCATGGTCGGTTTCAAAGTTGTCGATCATAGTGGTAATGAAAGTATTTGTATGGTATTGGTAGAGGTACAAGACAAAGATAAACCAATCGTTACTCCATTACCTGATATCACAGTTGACTGTAGGTTCCCGATAGACTTAACAAATCTGGGATCCTCGTTTGGAAATATT
>Ga0268298_10001506_pt1 | contig 27334 bp, 20 predicted proteins | sample WWTPWeurt_MetaG_FD_194462 | JGI IMG/M metagenome (GOLD analysis project Ga0268298, IMG submission 194462) | Activated sludge microbial communities from WWTP in Nijmegen, Gelderland, Netherland - WWTP Weurt | ecosystem: Engineered > WWTP > Aerobic digester > Activated sludge | place...
CTACGGTGGCGAGCTTCTCGGGCGCGGGGTAGTCCTGCGACTCGGCGGCTCGCGGTAAGCGGGACACGGCCTGGTGGCGTGCTGGCGTGCAGGCCGATAGGACGGAGAGCACGACGGCGAGCCAGCTGGCGCGCTTCATCGAGCCGCTGCCCGTGCGAAGTCCAGCCCCGTGAGTATGCCTTCCACGCGCCGGTTCCGCACTGCGATCACGCGCCGCACGTCCATCGCGGCGGCCTGCTCGGCGGCCCGATAGAGCGGCGTGTCCACGTCCAAGCACAACATGGCGGGTGACAGCACGTCTTCCACGTTGGTGTCGCGCGGCACGTCTTTGGCTTCCAGCGCCTCCTCCTGGGTGAAGACGCCGATGGGCCAATCGTCTTCGACGACGACGAGTCCCGAGACGTGTGCCTTGTCCAATCGCTCGACCGCCACGGCCACCGAGTCGTCGAACGACACGCTGAAGACCGGCTTCGACATGTAGTTGCCGATGGGTTCGTTGGTGCGCTTGTCTCGCACGGCGAGCATCAGGTCTTTGGTCGACAGGACGCCGGCGAGCTTCCCGTCCGTTTCGATGAACAGGCGATGGACGTGGTGCTTGGCCATCAGCCCGGCGGCGCGCCCCAGCGGCGCGTCGGTGGGGACGGTCAGCACGTCGGGTTCCATGACTTCGTGCACGGCGCGTCGGGGCAAAGCGAGGAGGCTCGAGCCGCTGCGCGTGCTCGCTTGGCGCCGGCCGATCCGCAGGAGGTCGGTGCGCGAGACCACGCCGACGAGCCGACCCCGTTCGTCAGCGACCGCCACCGCCGAGAAGCGCTTGTGCCCGAGCACCTGCTGGACCAGATCGAGATCGTCCGTGGGCAGCACCGACGCGACCGGCGTGGTCATGTACAGGCTCACCGGCATCGCGAACTCGGTCATGCCCGCCGTATACCTCATCCAAACGGCGTCCGTTCGGGCGCCGGCCAGCGGCCCAGGCAACGGTTCGTCATCGAAATGTCACAATTCACACTCTCGTCACGGTTTTGAATAATCGAGTAGTTGCCGATATTTGCCTGCAATGACGCAGCCCCTTGACCGGGGCGGTGAACCCTTGTTTTGTGGCGCCGCCAAGAGGAGCCCCATGGCCCTGACCCGAGATGCGGTGTTCTGGTCTGCCTTCTCCGCGATGACGGAGAAGACCGTAGAAGCGGCCGCTCGGCTGCGTGACCTGCTCGAAGCTCCGGAGCGCGCGTCCGAGCTCGCTGCCGAAATCAAAGACATCGAGCACCAGGCCGACAAGATTACCCACGAGGTGGTGCAGGCCCTGCACCAAACGTGGATCACCCCTCTCGACCGTGAGGAGATCCACGCCCTGATCACCAGCTTGGACTCGGTGCTCGACTTCGTCGACGCAGCCGGCGACAAGATGGCCCTCTACGAAATCGAGTCGATCCGTCCCGAGGCACTCGAGCTCGTGAAGTCCCTCGAGGACTCGGTCGCCGACATCCAGAAGGCCGTGGCCGGGCTCGAGAAGATCAAGGACCCGGCGCCGCTCCTCGCGCTGTGCCGTTCCATCAACAAACACGAACACGAAGCCGACCTCATCTTCCGACGGGGCCTGGCGCGCTTGTTCAAGGAGCGCACGGACCCGCTCGAGGTCATGAAATGGCGTGACATCTTGGAGTCGATGGAGACCGCCACCGATCGGGCGGAAGACGTCGCCAACATCATCGAAGGAATCATCCTGGAGCACGCCTGATGACCGCGTTTCTGATCGCGATCATCGCGGCAGCGCTGGTGTTCGACTTCATCAATGGCTTCCACGACGCGGCGAACTCCATCGCGACGGTGGTGAGCACCCGCGTCTTGTCACCGCGAGGTGCCGTGGCTTGGGCGGCGTTCTTCAACTTCGTGGCTTTTCTCGTGTATCCGAGCCACGTTTCCGCGGCCATCGCCAAAGGAGTCGCGCTCTCGAGCGTGACGCACAACGTGATCCTGGCGACGCTGATCGGCGCCATCGCTTGGAACCTGCTCACCTGGTGGTGGGGCCTGCCGAGCTCGTCGTCCCATGCTCTGATGGGCGCGTTCGCCGGCGCGGCGTTGGCTCATACGCCGGACTTCGGGATTCTGGACGTGAAGGTCTTCGGCCGCACGCTCGCCTTCATCGTGGCCGCGCCGATGTTGGGTGGCGTGATTGGTTTCGCGATGATGAAGCTGGTGCGCGTCCTGTTCGGCGCGTCGCGTCCCGCCCGCATCGACAAGGGCTTCCGGCGCGGGCAGCTCGTGTCCGCCGCGCTCTACTCCCTCGGTCACGGCGGCAACGACGCCCAAAAGACCATGGGCATCATCACCTTGCTCCTGATCACGGCGGGGCTCCAGCAAAAGACTGCGCACGTGGAGCCGAAGATCTGGGTGGTCCTGCTCTGCCATGCCGCGATGGGTCTCGGTACGCTGATGGGCGGCTGGCGCATCGTGAAGACCATGGGCATGAAGATCACCAAGCTCCGGCCCGTGGGCGGCTTTTGCGCCGAAACCAGCGGCGCCATCACGCTCGCCATGGCCACGTTCTTGGGCGTCCCGGTTTCGACCACCCACACCATCACGGGCTCCATCGTGGGCGTGGGGACGGCGGAGCGACGCTTGAGCGCCGTGCGCTGGGGCGTCGCCGGGCGCATCGTCTGGGCCTGGGTTTTCACCATCCCGGCGTCGGCCACCATCGCGGTTCTCTGCTACTTCGTCATCCGCGCGGTCTCCGGGGCGAAGTAGCTCGGAGGCGTGGAGCCGGGGCCTTCGTGAACTCCACCGTTGCGGTCCGGCGCTGGTCGCGCCATCTTCGCGTCGCCGGCCCCGCCGGCGGGCACCTTCTACAATTATCGTCAGCATGAGGGACACATGAGGCTCGGGAGTCGTTCGTTTGCAATGAATGGCCGCATTCCGGAGGAGTTCGCCGCCGGGGTGAAAGGCGAATCCGGCCCCGTGCCCGGGCCGAACATGAGCCCCCACCTCGCATGGAGCGACTTCCCTTCCGGGACGAAGTCCTTCGCGCTCATCTGCCACGACCCCGACGTGCCGTCGAAGGCCGACGACGTGAACAAGACCGACCGCACCGTTCCGTACGATCTGCCCCGCATGGACTTCTACCACTGGGTGCTGGTCGACATTCCGGTCACGGTGACCTCGTTGGAAGAGGGTGCGGAGTCGGAAGCGTTCGTGCCCAAGGGCAAACCGCTCGGCAAGTCGGCGTTCGGCCGTCGCGGCAAGAACAGCTACACGGATTGGTTCGCGAGCGATCCCGCCATGGGCGGCGACTACGGCGGCTGGGACGGGCCGTGGCCTCCCTTCAATGACGAGCGTCTGCACCACTACAACTTCACGCTCTACGCTCTCGACGTGCCGAGCCTGGATCTTCCGGAACGGTTCGGCGGGCCCGAGGCGCTGGCGGCGATTCAGGGCCACGTGCTCGATTCTGCGACCTGGATCGGAACGTACACGCTGAACCGCGACGCTCGCGCCTGAGCGGCGTCCGGCCATGACGTCGCTCTGCTCTTGTCAGAGACACCTGCTCGAGCGGCAGGGATACCGCGAGCTCGCCGCGTCGCACCTCTTCTCGATGGGGGTGCCTCTGGCGCCGAGCCTCGACGAAAAGCAGATGCTCGCCCGCCACTGCTTGGATGAGCTCGAGCATTTCGAAGCCGTCGCCATGCTTCACGAGGAGGAGGGCGGGGAGGACCTCATCGGACGCGTCGCGGAAGAAGTCCGTGCGCTCCCACGCCCCGAGACATGGTTGGAGATGGTGGTCATCGGCATCGTGTTCGATCGTGCCGTGTACTACCAGCTCCGGGCCTACGCCGCCGCGCCCGACCCGCGGGTCGCGAGCTTCGCCGTGCGGGTCATCGCCGACGAACAGGAGCACCTGTCCGCCGGGCAATCTGCACTTTCCGATCTCGAGAAGAAGGGGCTCGGCGGTCAGGCGGAGCTCGACGCGTTGGTGGCGCGCTGGCTGCCCCATGCCTTGGCGTGTTTCGACGAGCCGTTGGCTGGCTGTCCTCACGGCCCCCATGTGTCCGAGGCTGCGCAAGAGGAAGCCTCGAAGACCTATCTCGCCAGTCTGGCGGCCCTGCTCGTGCCTCGAGGCGTGGCCGCCTCTCGCTTCGCTCGCTGAGGCCTCGAGCTTCAAGGCCTTTGCCGGAAATAGCTCGCGAGCATCGCGTAGAGCTCCGGGTCCTTCGCCTCGAGCTCTTTCGGCTTCTCGAAGAATGCCTCGACGGCGACCGCGAAGAACTCGGCCTCGTTGGTCCCGGCATACGCTCGAAGGAGCTTCGGATAGCGGCGCTTCTGTACCTTCCGCAAGCGATCAGCGATGGCGCGCACCCACGGTGCGGTCGCAACGAATGGCAGGTCTCCGGGGACGCCATCCGCGTTCTGATCCTCGAAGTCGATCACGTGGGCGAGCTCGTGGAGCGCGACATTGTGCCCGTCTTTCGGCCGGGCGAAGCCGTGCGTGAGGTCGCGCCGAGAGAGCACGACCGGCCCCCGCGCGTGGACGACGCCCGCCAGCTCACCCCGGCCTCCGCTGGAGAAGTCAGCGTTGAACGCGCGCGAGTACACGACGATGTCTCGCAGCGTGGGCCACTCGAAATCGGGCATCCCGTTGCCCAGCATGGCGGCAGACGCCGCGATCAGCACCCGCGTCGGCTCGTCCACCGGCCCGCCTTCCGAGTTCATGATCCGCTGTTCGGCGAGGAAGATCCGCACGTCGTCTTCGAACCGGCCCTTCCTTCCGCCGCTGAGCGCCGAGTAGTACGGGACCCGCTCTCGGAGGATGCGCCGGAAGCTCTCGGGGAACGGTTCGGCGAGCAAGCGCTTGCGCGCGCGGAAGCGACGGGTCGAGACCAGGAGCTCGACGGCGGCCGCGATCACTCCGGCGAGCGCGAACGGCGGCCCGAACACCACCGCAGCGCAAACCGCCACCACGCCGCCGACGAGCAGCGCCAAGGCGATGCGAATCCGGAGCTCGCGGCGTGGAAAGGCGCGCACTTGGCTGCATCTTGCCCTGGTCAGCTGCGCGGAAGAAAGGGAACATGCCCATCGATGCACCGGCGTGAGCTCCTTTCTTCCCTGCTCGTCGTCGCCGCGAGCGGCTGCAGACCCCCCGACCCCGCGGTGGGGCGCGCACCCAGAGCGACGCGCCGCGAAGCCCACGCGCGCCTCGCCGAACTCGCGCGGCGCTACGAGCGGCTGATGCAAGACCACGGCAAACACGAATGGTCTCGCTACGCCGGGCTCTCGCCGGAGGGGCCGGCCACCCGCGCGGCTCTGGAACGCTTGCGGGCCGAGGAGCACGACGTGTTTCGCGAGGCCGAAGCCGTCTTGAAGCGCTTCGGGAATAGCCTGGTCTCTCCGCGTCAGGCGGAGCTCTGGCAGAAAGGCGCCCTCGGCCTCGCGCTGCTCGCCGACTCGAAGGTGTCGACGCTCTCCGACGAGCTCGAGGCGCTGATCAACGCGCATCGCTTCGAACTCGACGGCAAGGTCATCACGCGTGCGGAGCTGTCCGAGCTCCGGCGCTCGGATGACCCTCGGGTGCGGCGCCGCACCCGCCAGGTGGAGCACGAGCTGCACAAGAAGGCGAAGCCGGTGGCGGAGGCACTCCTCGCGCGCCGCCGCGAGCTGGCGAAGGCGCTGGGGAAACCGTCGTATTATGCCGCCCTCCTCCAGGTGAGAGGAGCGGACGTCGCGCGCACCGAGGCCATCTTGACGGCGCTGTCGGTCCGCACCCGCCGCGCGTTCGCCGACATGCTCGGCCCACGCCAACGCCGCGTGGCTCGAGCCATCACGTTCGCCTGGGACATCGACTACATGATCGCGAGGCAGGCGTCCGTGCCCCACGAGCGCTTCCCCAGAGAGCGGGCGTTGCCCGCTGCCCTCGGCATCTACCGTGCGTTCGGCTTCGACCTCGAGCATCCACCGCTCGATCTGCGCGTCCGCGAGTTTGCGTTCGGCGGTCAGACCGTGGCGCTCCGGGTTCCCGACGACGTACGGCTCGTGGTGCGCGCACCGGCCGGCGCGCGTTACGTCGGCCTCTTGTTGCACGAGCTCGGCCACGCCGTGGCGGTCCGGACCACGCGCGTGACCCACCCGCTCTACAAGGGCTACGAGTGGGTGCCGGGCTTGCTAGATCCGGCCTACGCCGAAGGTTCGGCGGAGATCTTCGGCAGGCTCCTCGACGAGCCCGGCGTGCTCCGCGAGCATCTCGGCCTGAGCGACGAAGAGGCCCGGACCCTGATCGCGGGGCGCCGGCTCGAAGCCTTGGTCGCCGTGCGCCGCTCGGCGGTGGCTTCGGCCTTCGAGCGAGCCGCGCTCGAGCAGGAGCGCGCGGATCTCGACGCCCTGAGCCTCGACCTCGAGCGGCGGCTCTCCGGCACCATCGTACCGCGAGACGCCGAGCCCACCTGGGCAGCCTCGCCGTTCCTCGCCAGCTACCCGGTCTACACCCACGCATACTCCCTCGCACTCTGCGTCGCCGCACAGGTGCGTCAGGCGCTCAAGTCCCGCTTCGGCTCCGGGTTCCTGGGTCGAGACGCGGGGGAGCATCTCGGACGTGCATTCTTCGCCGACGGCGCGCGCTCCAAGCTCGACGAGAAGATGGTGCGCACGACGGGCGCGCCGCTCAGCGAATCCGACGCGGTCCGCTTTCTGCTCGGGCGGAGCTGAGCGAACGGCGTTCTTGCTGCGCCAGCGGACCCGCGCGGGTTTTGGTGTATCGTGAGGAGCGTGCGCGCATTCGTGCTCTTGGCTCTCGGGCTCCTGGCCTGCGCCGGCGGCGACGGCGGCGAGGCCTCGAACGCTGGAGGTGCTGTCGGCAGCGGAGCCGCGTCGGGCAGCGGCGGCACCCACGCGGCAGGCGGCGTGGGCAGCGGCGGCACGGCGGCGCTCGGCGGCGGCGGCTCGGGTGGCACGAGCGCCGGAGGCGCCAGCGGCGGGACCGGTGCCGATCTGTGCACGACGTCAGCGGGGAACTTCTTCGCTCACGGAGATTTCGAGGAGGGCATGGACGGGCAGGCGCCCAAGGGCTGGGAGGTGCGCACTCCCGGACAGCCCGACAAATGCGCAGGCTCCGGCGCACCGGGCGAGCACGTGTTCCTCACGACCCCCGCCCCGGGCTGTTCCGGTCAAGCGCTGGCCGTCGACGCGCGCGGAGAGTGGGACTGCTACGCCGTGCAGCGCGTGACCGACTACGACAGCATCCAGGGCGGAGCGACCTACCGCATCAGCGCCAGCGTTCGTTCGACGGGCAACGCCACGAATCCAGCGGCGTGGTTCGTGATCGGTGCCCAGTGGCTCGACGGGAGCGATGCGTTCTTCGGCGACGAGAAGAACCCCAAGACCGCGAGCGCGAGCGAAAACGACTACGAGTGGAAGAAGCTCTCCTTCGATCTCGTGGCGCCCGCCAATGCGCGGCGCATCTTGATCTGGCTCTCGGCCCACTACCCGGGGCGCGTGGACATCGACAACGTGAGCGTGGTGAAGCTCTGAGCCGAGCGTGCTATTTCCCGCTCGTGACATGACCATGGAACGACAAGCGCCCGGACGCGTGCTCATCGTCGCGGGCTCCGACTCGGGGGGTGGGGCCGGGATCCAAGCCGACATCAAGACCGTCACCATGCTCGGTGGCTACGCCATGACGGCGGTCACCGCTCTCACGGCCCAGAACACCCGAGGCGTCGCGGGCGTCGTGCCCGTGGACCCGAGCTTCGTCGCGAAGCAGATGGAGGTCGTGCTCGCTGACATCGGCGCCGACGCGGTGAAGACCGGCATGCTGCATTCGGCGGACGTGATCGAAGCCGTGGTGCGCACGCTCGAGCGACATGCGCGCGGCGTGCCCGTGGTCGTCGACCCCGTGATGGTCGCCAAAGGCGGCGCACCGTTGCTCGCGCCCGACGCCGTGAGCGCAGTCCGGCTCCGGCTCGTGCCCTGCGCGGCGCTCGTCACACCCAACGCTCCCGAGGCGGAAGCGCTCACGGGCCTCTCCGTGCGCGGACCGGAAGATCTCGGTCCCGCCGCCGATGCGCTTCTCGCGCTCGGTGCCGGTGCCGTGCTGCTCAAAGGCGGCCACCTCGAAGGCGAGACGGTCGTGGATTTGTTGCGCACCGCGGACGGCGTGGAGCGGCGCTTCGAGAGCCCGCGAATCCAGAGCCGGAACACGCACGGAACGGGCTGCACCTTGGCGTCGGCCATCGCGGCCGGCATCGCCGAGGGGCTCCGGCTCGAAGACGCGGTAGAACGCGGCCGAAGGTACGTCTTTTCTGCCATCGCCACGGCGCCCGGGTTCGGGAAGGGTCACGGTCCGCTGAACCACGCGCACCCGCTGCTCGAGGAGCCATGAGCTTCATCGAGTTGCCGCCGCCGCCCGAAGTCACCGGCATCCAGCGCGGCGCCGGCGAGACTCGCTTGCGCTTCGAGGACGTGGCCGAAGACGGTCGCCTGCGTCTCGAGGGCGTCTGGCCCGCCATCGGTCCCATTCTCTGGGGCAAGATGGAAGTCGCGAACGCCCTGCTCCGGCTCGGCGCTCGAGGCGTTCGCGCGGTCCTGACCTATGTCGCCCTCGAAGGCGGCGAAGAGCCCGTGAGCGTGCGCGCTCCCTGCTCCCAGGAGGTCCGCTGGAGCCTCGGGCGCAACGTCGACGAGCAAGGCAACACCTCGCGCATCTTGTTCGACACCTGGCTCTCGTCGACTGCTCCCCGCGGCGCTCCGCGGAACCCGGGGCTCGACCCCGTGAGCGACGAACGCGTGCTCGTGGCCCGTGCCTACGGGCAGCACGTGTTCACGCGTCCCGCAGCGTCTGCCGGAGCGCACCGCGTGACCGAGATCGCCGACCCGCTCCTCGATGGCCTCGCGCCCGAGCCGAGCGAGCTCAGGGACTTCCGACGCCTCCTGGCGCTGCCGAGCGGCGCTCGGGCCCTGGAGGAGCGCCCGCGCCCGGATCCGTCGCCGACGGTGTTCGGTCTCTGTCATACCGACGGCAATCAGCACGTGAACTTCCTCTCGTACCCCCGGCTCGCGGAAGAGGCGGCGCTCCGCCGCTTCGCCGAGCTCGGCATCGACCCGCGCCGGCTCGCGCGCCGCGCCGAGGTCAGCTATCGCCGCCCGTGCTTCGCAGGTGACGTGGTCGATCTCTTCTTGCAGACCTTCGAACGCGACGGAGAGGTCGGTGTGGTCGCCGCGTTCGTCCCGCGCGCGGGGCAGCAGCCGAGCACGCCGACCTCACTCGAAGCGATCGAGCGCCCAGCGTGCGTGGCGCGCATCGGGTTCCGCTGAGATGACGCGTGCCTGCTCGCGAGTCGCGGCCACCCAAGCCCTGGGCCTGCCAAGGTGTCCGAGCTCGCGGATGTGGAAAGCCATCGCGATCGTCCTGGTCTCCGTCGCGACCGGGGTCGCATGCGTGGAGCTGCCGGCGAACACGGCCACGGGGCCTCGGCCACGCCCGCCGCCCGAGCCGGGCTCGAGCATCACCCACAGCAAACGCTGCTCGTGTCGCGCGTGTGGAGAAGCCACGTGTTGCGCGGGGGACCGCGAGACCGCGACGGCTGCTGCGAGCTCCTGCCAGAGCTACGACTTTTCGGCCGCGGGCTGCGGCATGCAGATCGAGAGCTGCGCGAGTCGCTGCTTCGAGCGCGTGTGGACCGCCCGGCTCGACCAGGACTGCGACGACAAGCGTCCGGCGGAGTGTTGTGCGGGGTAGACCGCCCAAAAAAAGCCCGAAGTTCCCCGGCCCGAGCCGAAGGCCCTTGCGCCGAGCCCCGCGCCGTGTCGAAAACTCGGGCTCGCATGAACCCATCGGTCCGAACTCGCCTGGTCTTCCTCCCGCTCTTGTTGGCTGCTTGTGAGCAACCACCGCCCGAGCCGAGCGAGACCAAACCCTCGAATCCTCCTCCCACCGCTCCGGTACCCACCGCCAGCGTCGCGGCGCGCGTGCCGAGCGCGGAGCCGCCGAAGACCATCGACGTGCCCCCGGAGCCAAAAGGCCTCCCGGCGCCCGAAGACGTGGCCGAACCGCCGAAAGACGCCAAGAAGACGGCGAGCGGCCTGTTCACCAAGGTGCTCACCAAGGGCACTGGCAAAGACAAGCCGAAGCTCGAGGACCGCGTGAAGGTCCACTACACGGGCTGGACCAAAGACGGGAAGGTGTTCGACAGCTCCGTCGCCCGGAACGAGCCGGCCACCTTCGGCGTGGGCGGTGTGATCAAGGGCTGGACCGAAGCGCTGCAACTCATGGTGGTCGGGGAGAAACGCCGGTTGTGGATCCCGGCTGCGCTCGCTTACGGGGAGACGCCGCAGCCCGGCACGCCGGCAGGACAGCTCACCTTCGACGTCGAGCTCCTCGAAGTGGTCGCCGCACCGAAGCCGTGGCCCGTGCCCACCGACGTGAAGGCCGCACCGAAGGACGCCAAGAAGACCGCGAGCGGCCTCATGTACAAGGAGCTCACCAAGGGCAAGGGCACGAAGAAGCCAGGACCCACGGATCGGGTCACCGTGCACTATTCGGGCTGGACTCCGGACGGCAAGGAGTTCGACAGCTCGGTTCGCCGCGGCGAGCCCACGAGCTTCCCGCTGAACCGCGTGATCAAAGGCTGGACGGAGGGGGTGCAGCTCATGACCGAAGGTCAGCGCATGCGCTTCTGGATCCCCGCTGACCTCGCCTACGGCGACAAGCCCACGCGCCCGGGCGCGCCGGCGGGCCCTCTGGTTTTCGACGTGGAGCTGATCTCGATCTCGGGAGGAGCGCCGTGATCCGGCTCGCGAGCCATCTGGCTGGAAAGTGGGTCGAGGGGAGCGGTCCGAGCGTCGAGCTCCTGAACCCTGCCACCGAAGAGCCCGTGGCCAGCGTCGCGAGCGGCGGGCTCGATCTCCGTGGCGCGCTGGTTCATGCCCGAAACGTGGGCGGGCCGGCGCTCCGCGCACTCAGCTTCGCAGAGCGAGGCCTCTTGCTGGAGAAGATGAGCAAGGCAATTCACGCCGAGCGCGACGCCCTCATCGATCTGGCCATCGCCAACGGTGGCAATACTCGCTCCGACGCCAAGTTCGACCTCGATGGCGCGACCCAGACTTTGATGGCGTACGCCGAGCTCGGGAAAAAGCTCGGCGATCGCCGCGTCCTCGGCGATGGCGAGCCCGTGGACATCTCCGGTTCTCGCCTGCAGGGTCAACACGTGCTCTCGGCCCGTCACGGCGTCGCCGTCCATATCGGAGCGTTCAACTTCCCTGCTTGGGGCTGGGCCGAAAAGGCCGCCACCGCTCTGCTCGCGGGGATGCCCGTCCTCACCAAGCCCGCGACGGCCACGGCGCTCGTCGCACACCGCACCGCGCAGATCTGCGTGGAGGCCGGCATCCTCCCGACCGGAGCACTGAGCTTCCTGTGCGGGGCGGCCGGGGATCTGCTCGAGCACCTCGAGTGGCACGACGTCGTCGCCTTCACCGGCGGAAGCTCGACCGGGCTCTCCATCCGGAAGACCGAGGCGTTGCTGCGCCAAGGCGTGCGCGTGAACGTCGAGGCCGACAGCCTCAATGCCGCAGTGCTGGTGGAAGGGGCCAGCGACGCCACCTTCCACGCCTTCGTGCGCGACGTCGTGCGCGACATGAGCCAGAAGACCGGCCAGAAGTGCACGGCGATTCGTCGCGTGCTCACGCCCGCGAGCGAGCTCGAACGCGTGCGCGAAGCCATCGCCGAAGCGCTCGCCGCCATCAAGATCGGCAACCCCGCGCTCGACGACATCCGCATGGGTCCGGTGGCCACGGCGGCGCAAAAACGCGACGTCGGCGCCGGAGTGCAGAAGCTTCTCGAAGGAACGCGTGCGGTGTTCGGCGAGCCGGGCAAGGTCTCGCCGGTCGGCGTGCCCGAGGGGAAAGGCTTCTTCGTTCCGCTCCTCCTGCTCGAAGCTGCGGATTCGCTCGGTGCGAAGAGCGTGCACGAGCACGAGGTGTTCGGGCCCGTGGCGACCCTCCTGCCGTACAGTGGGAGCGAACGCGCGCTCCAGATCGTGCGCGCGGGTCAAGGTGGCCTCGTGACGTCCATCTATGGTGACGATCGCGCGCCCCTCGGCGAGCTGGTGCTCGGCCTCGCGCCTTGGCACGGTCGGCTCGTCGTCGTGGACGAGAAGGTGGCCGAGAAGAGTGTGGCCCCCGGCACCGTGCTCCCGGGTCTCGTCCACGGTGGGCCAGGTCGCGCTGGCGGCGGCGAAGAGCTGGGCGGGCTGCGCGGCATGGCTCTCTACCAGCAGCGTACGGCGGTGCAGGGCAACGGCCCGCTCGTGGCGAAGCTCCTGGGCGCGGGGTGAGATGCGTCGCGCGTTCGGGCTCGGGGTCGGCGCTCTCCTCGCCGTCGCGCACGTGGCTTCGTGCGGCTCCGACCACGACGCGCTGAAAAAGAAGCCTCCCTCAGGGGGCGGCACGGGTGGAACGGAGCTCGACGCCACGCCCGATTCCGAGCCGGACGCGCCCACCGACCAGGGGCCCGACGTGTTCGTCGAGCCCTCCGGCACGAGCAAGCTCACACTGCTCCACGGCGTGGTGGATGCGAAGCGCATCGCGTTCTGTTTCTCCAAGGTGGCCGACGGCGTACCCCAGCCAGCGGTGGGAGCTCCGCTGCCCAGCGCCGGACTCGCCTACGGTTCCACGCTGAAACTCGCCGCCGTGCCCGGGCTCGATCCGACGAACGACGCGGTGCTGGTGCACGTCCTCGCCGGCGACTTCTCGCTTCTCGCCGGCAAGAGCTGCGAGGAGTCGCTGGCGCTGGCCAAGACGTTGTCGGAACCCCCTGACGCCGGCAGCGACGCCGAGCCGCCCGACGCCTCCGTCGCGGACGACGCCGACGCGGACGCGCCCGCCGACGTAGTGACCGAGCTTCCGCCGCCGCCCGCGCTTCGTGCGGCCGACCTCCCGGTGCTCCCCGCCGGTACGCTGTCCGCTGGTTTCAGTCTACTGCTCGCAGCCACCGGCTGCATCGGTGGTCCTGCCTTCGCGAGTCCGAGCGCTCCGCTCATTTGCGGCACGGGCTATACGCCTTCGACGCCCACCTTCGGTCCGCTGTTGGTGACGCTGTCCCGAGTCGGCTCGTCCGACGCCTTGGGCCTCCAGGTCGTCAACGCCGCGCGTGCTGCCGATCCCATCGACGTCGCGTCGTCTCACCCGAAGGGCAGCAGCATTCCGGCCATCGCCGTGGCCTACGACGTGGTGTTCGGTTCGGTTTCGCCACGCCCGCCGTTGCTCGGCTACTCGGCGACGGCGTTCGGGAGTCCGATCTCCGCCTCGACCCTGGACGTATCGAGCCAAGGCTCGAGCGTCCCACTCCTGTCGAGCACGTGGAAAGACGCGCTCGCCGCGGGTGGCCAGAGCGACGTGCAAAATGGCTCGAATTACGCGGTCGTACTCCTTGGACCGCGCCCGAACACCCTCGAGGCCGAGTGGTGGAACGGCCCGAAGTTGGTGGTGCTCGCTTCCGATCCCGTCACTCAGTGATGCAGCGTGAGGTCGGCGAGCTTCGACTTGGCGTCGTTGATGTGGGGGCTCGACGGGAAGCGTCTCACGAACGAGCGCAAGGTGTTCTTCGCGTCGTTCCAGGCTTGGATGTCGATCTGGCAGTTTGCGAGCAAGAGCGTCGCCTCGTCCATCACCTCTTTGTCGACCGAGGCCTCGGAGATGCCAATCAGGATCGGGATTGCTTCTCGCTGACGGGCCAGCGCGCGGAGGGCGTGGGCGAGTTGGAGCTTGGCCTGGGGGCTGTGGGCAGCGTCGGGCTTTTGCTGCAAGGACTCTTTCAGCGCCTGAGTGGCCTCGTGCCAGCGCCCGGTCCGCACGTGATCGAGGCCCGTCTGGTAGGCGATGAGCGAGAGCTCGTTGCGTGAGCGCTCGACGGCGGACTCGAACACTGCGCGCTCGGTGTGGGTCAGCGGCAGCTTTGCCACTTCGTCGAATCGCTCGACGATTTCCCGACGCTTGTTGTTGACGATCAAGTCGTAAAACTCGCTGGCGGCTCGCACGCCCTTCTGATTCGACTCGTCGCGCGCTTGGGTGGACTTCAACTCCTTCTCGAGTTGCTCGATGCGCTCTCGCGAGCCTTTGGTCTCCGCTCGCACCGCGTCCAGGCGGGCGTCCCAGGCGAGCTTCAGCCCTACGAACAGCACCACGATGGTGACCACGTAGGCGGTCGAGCTGTTCACCCAGATCTTCCGCTCGAAGCCCTGCTGGCGCTTGGCGATGCTCTTGAGATCGGCGGCGAGCGCATTGACCAAATTGTTGGTCTTGATCGTGAGCGAGCGGCTCTCCACGATCTCGCGTTTGATCTCTTCGAGCTCGTATTCGTCCATTCGGGCCGCACCGGAAGTATCCCCTCCGGCGCGTCCGGGCAAGCAGAGCCCACCTCGCCTGGGGCGCCGCCCGAGGGTGGGCGCGCCTGCGTCGGCCACCGGCGTTGCCTGAAAAACCCCTTCAATTGGGCCGTTTTGACGCTTGTGCCTTGAACGAAGGCCCGTACCCCGCTAAGCCCTGCCGCCTCGCCCGCCGCCGTGCGTGGCGACTTCGACGACTACGCACTCGCCGAGTGCCGGGAGCAGCATGGACACCAGCGACATTCGCAAAGGCTTGAAGTTGATGATGGACGGTCAGCCGTACATCGTCGTCGATTTCCAATTCGTGAAGCCGGGCAAGGGTCAAGCCTTCACCCGTACGAAGATGAAGAACATGCTCACGGGTGGAACCATCGAGAAGAACATCCGCTCCAGCGAGAAGCTCGAAGCCGCCGACGTGGAGGACCGCACGGTCCAGTTCATCTACCCCGACGGCGAGATGTACTACTTCATGAACTCCCAGAGCGGAGAGCAGATCGCCGTGCACAAAGATGCCGTCGGCGACGCAGCGAACTTCCTGATCGATGGCATCGACGTCCAGGTCACCATCTACAAGGGCAATCCGGTGAGCATCGCGCTCCCTCCCCACATCGTCGTTCAGGTCAAAGAGACCGAGCCGGGCGTGAAGGGCGACACCGCGACCAACGTGACGAAACCCGCGAAGATCTCCACGGGAGCCACCGTCGCGGTTCCGCTCTTCATCAGTGAAGGCGAGTGGATCAAGGTCGACACGCGGAGCGCCAGCTACCTCGAGCGCGCCAAGGCGCCGTGACCCGAGGCGAGGCGCGGCCTCGAGCCTCGCGTGGTCAGCGTCCGTAGACTCGGACCGAGCTGCCCTGCGTGCAGGCGATCTCGCGGCCGCCATCGGACGCCGTGCACTCGCGCGGCGCGGCGCCGGCGGGCAGGCGCCAGAGTTCGGGTTTGTCCCCGCCCTCGAGCCACAGGCCTTCGCGGGTCGCGTAGGCGGCGTAGCGGCCGTCGGGCGAGGACGGGCTACCGTGCACGCGCGGCCTGAGCCGCATCTCGCCGCTCGAAAGCGGCGTCCCGATCGGTTCGAGCGCCACGAGCAGCGACGGTAGGTCGTCTTTCTCGCCGAGCACCACCGCCGTGAGGCCCGGTGACTTGCCTCCCGCGCACGCGCCCGGCCTCGGCGAAAGCAAGCGAGACCCGGGGGCGGACTCTCCGCCCGGACCCGCGAGCAGCATGTGAACGTCCGAACGATCGCAGGGTGCCAGTAGGCTCGTGAGCTTGCGGCCACCCTTGGTGGCGGGCTCGAGCGGCCAGCTCGCGACGCCGGCGTCGGCGTCGAGCGCTTCGGGCTCGCCGCCGCTCGCTACGCGGAAGAGCCCCTTGGGCGTCTGGACGAGCAGCGCTCCGCTCGGCTCGAAAGCCAGAGGGGACAAGCGCGGTGCAGCGGGGGCCGGCGCGACCTCGAGTTTCAGTAGGCGCTCCTTGGCGTCGAGCGTCGTGGCTTCGGCCAGCACGCTCTTCACGAGCTCGGCCCGGCGCTTGTCGCTCAGCTTGCCGAAGTACCAGCCGTCGCGCTCGAGCGCTCCGAGCGCCCGCGTCGGCTCTTTGTCCGTGAGCGCCGCTTGCACCTCGGCGGTCACGAGTCGGTCCAAGAGCACGGCGAGCGGCGCGCAATGGATGGGACCGCCATCGGCGTCGAAGATGCGCGCAGTCGCGCCTTCGGCGCACAGCGTCGACATCAGTCGGCGGATCTGTGCGACGTTCCGAGGCACGTCTTTGGCCCCCGGCTTGCGCTTCGAGCGGCCGACCTCGGCTTGGGCCAGGAGTCCGATGGACGCCGCTGGCTCCGTGGCGTCGCGCGACACCCCGGCCGCACGATCGAGCCAGATGACCTGCGCGGCCACGCTGCGGTCGGCCTTGTCCACGCTGCACTCGGTCCCCGCGCCGCGCAGGCACGGCGGCTTCTGGGTGAAGGTGACGCGTGCGTCGTCGCGACCGTCGGAATCTCGGTCGGTGGAGTCGACGTCGACCGAGAATGGGTCGTTCGGTGCGGGCGGCGCGACCCGCAGCGTCACGAGCTCGGGTCGATTCGAGAGCGGCACGATGACGGAAACACTGCGGGCGGGTGCGCGCGGCAAGAGCGCGGTGGTGCAGCTGGCGCTCACGTCCAGGGTCACGCTCTTCGATCCGGTCTGAAGCAGAGCAGCGGCGTGGGTGCACGCCGGGCCCGTGGGCACGAAGCCGGGGAGCTGGAACAGTCGCTTCGGGGCTCCCTCGGCCGGGTAGAGCCAGAGCTCACCCGGTGCGGCCGGCGGCGCTCCGGGCTTCGGCACGGTCCAGGCGACGACCTCGCGTTTGCCGTCCGAGTCGAAGTCCGCCGACAAGCCTCGCTCGAGAACGCGGCCCTCCGGCGCGGTGATTTCCCGGCCGTCGAGGGACCAACGCACGGCCCCGGCTGGTGCCGGCAGCGCGACGCGCACCACGAACTTCGGCGTCGGCGCGGCGGCGTCGGGCTCTTCGGCGACGGCGCTCGGTGCCGCCGCGCTGCTCGAGGCGAGCGTGCTCGGCGCGTGGAACGGGGTGTAGGGCTTGTCCTTGCCACAGCCCTCGCACGCCGTGACGAAACCCGAGAGGAGCGCCAGCGGGACGAGCGCGCGAAGGCAAGAGTGCATGGCTTTCCCCATCAACGCTCCGCGGGCCCCTCGCTCATTCCGCTCGGGTCAGCGCCCTTGGAATTTGGCCGGGCGCTTCTCCACGAACGCTCGGGTGCCTTCCCGCATGTCTTCGGTGTCGAACAGCGCGGCGAACGCCGTCGCTTCGAGCTCGTTGGCCACGCCGAGGTCGGTGTCGTAGCCCTTTTGCATCACCCGCTTGCTGTAGGCGACGGCGATGGGACCTTTGGCCGCGATCTTCGCGGCCAGCTCGCGCACTTTCGCCCCGAGCTCCGCGTGGGGCACGACTGCGTTCACGAGGCCGATGGCGAGGGCGCGCTCGGCCGTCAGCGTGTCGGCGGTGTAGACGAGCTCACGCGCCCGCGCGAGGCCCACGCGCCGAGCGAGGCGCTGCGTGCCACCGAAACCCGGCATCAGACCGAGATTCACTTCGGGTTGGCCGAAGCGAGCCTTGTCCGAGGCGTAGATGAAGTCGCATGCGAGCGCGAGCTCGCAGCCGCCGCCGAGCGCGAAGCCGTTCACCGCGGCGATCACCGGGAAGCGTGCCGACTCGATCACGAGCCCGAGTCGGTGCCCCGCGTCGCTGAACGCCTTGGCCTGTTCCGCGTTGAGCTCGCTCATTTCCGCGATGTCGGCGCCCGCGACGAACGCCTTGTCGCCTGCGCCCGTCAAGATGGCCACCCGCGTCGGTTCGTCACCTTGCGAGAGCTCGAGGAAAGCGCGCGTGAGCTCCGCCAGCACTCGCGCGTTCAAGGCGTTGAGCTTCTCGGGCCGTGTGATGGTGACGACCGCGATGCCGTTCGTGCGTTCGACCGTCAGCGTCTCGTAGCTCATGGCTCACCTCTCGAAGGCACGGCCGGTCTTCTGGCCTTTTTCGTCGTAGACGTAGAAGCCGCGGCCGACTTTCCTGCCGTACCAGCCTGCCGCGACCAAGTTTCGGAGCAGCGTCGCCGGCCGATATTTGTCGTCACCGAACTCGCGGTGCAGGACCTCGGCGATGAAGAGCAGCGTGTCGAGGCCGATGAGGTCGGCGAGCTCGAGCGGGCCCATGGGGTGGTTCAGGCCGAGCTTCGCGCCCTGGTCGATGTCTTCGGGCGTCCCGAGCCCCTCCTGCAGCGCGAAGCACGCCTCGTTCAGGAACGGAACCAGCATACGGTTCACCACGAAGCCCGGCTGGTCCTTGCTCGTGATCACAGTCTTGCCGAGCTTCTCCGAGAGCGCCACCACGGCGTCGTAGGTTTCGGCGCTCGTCTGCACGCCCCGGACGAGTTCGACCAACTTCATGAGGGGCACGGGGTTCATGAAGTGCATGCCGATGACCTTCTCGGGGCGAGACGTCTGCCCGGCGAGTCGGGTGATGCTGATGCTCGAGGTATTGGAAGAGAGGATCGCGCCCGGCTTCATCTTGGCGTCGAGGGACTTGAAGAGCGCCACCTTCACGTCGAGGTTCTCGGTGGCGGCCTCGACTACGAGGTCAGCGTTCTCGATGCCTTCGCCCGTCGGCGCCGGAGTGATGCGTCCGAGCAACGCTTCGACGTCGTCGGCTTTGAGCTTGCCCTTCTCGACCTGCTTGCCGAGGATCTTGCCGATCTTGTCCTTCCCCTTCTTCGCCAGCTCGAGCGAAGCGTCGCTGAGCACGACGGAGTAACCGTGGGTGGCCGCCACCTGGGCAATGCCCCCACCCATCTGTCCCGCCCCGATCACGCCAATGGTCCGAATCTCGCTGGCTTTCATGTCGGCCCCGCTACCGCTTCGACCGCGGGCGTGCAAGCCTGCCGCGGCGATGCGTCGATTCTTCGCGCTCGGGCTCTCGGTCGGTCTCACGCTCGGCTGTGCGCCCAGCGAGCCCCAGACGGCCCAACGCGCCCGGATGCTGGCCCACAAAGGCCAGGAGGCCGAGGCCATCGAGCTCCTGCGGAAGCACCTCGCGCGCCACCCGGGCGACATCGAAGAGCGCCGGCTCCTGATCCGCATCATCGCCCTCACGGGCGACCTCGGAGCTGCGGAGCGCGAAACGACGTTGCTCGCCGAGCGCCTCGGTCCCGGAGATCCCACCCCGTGGATCGAGATGGGGCATGCCTTCGAGCTGTCGCACCGCTACGAAGACGCCCTCGCGATGTACGACCGCGCCAGCGAAGTGGCGCCGAAGAACGCGCGCGGACCTCGCACGGGTGGGCAGCGTGCGGCGGCTTGGGGCGAGGTCGAGCTGGCCGAACCTCGGCTCGCCGAGGCGCTGCGCCGGGACCCCCGTGACGCGAGAAGCTGGCACACTCTCGGCCTGGTCCGCCTGAGGCTCAAGGACTACGACGGCGCCAAGACGGCCTACCGCTCGGGGCTCACCGCCGATCCGGCGGCCTTGGAGAACCGGGTCGGCCTCGCCACCGTGGCGCTGGCGGAGGGGGACGCCGCGGCTGCCCTCGAGCAATACGACGCGCTCTGCCGGGCGCGTCCCAAGGTCGGCGATCTGGAGCTCGGCCGCGCCTATGCGCTGCTCGAGCTCCGCCGACTCGACGAAGCAGAACGCGCCCTCGAGAGGGCCGAGGCGCTCGGCGCGAGCGCGCAAGTGATTCGCGCCCAGAGACGCCTCCTCGAAAAGCTCAGGCGTGCTCGGGAACCGCAAGGGATTCGATGATTTAGAGGGCTTGTCACCCCCCCGCAGGGAGCCTAGTCTGCCGACACTCGCTTTCCGTTTTCGGCGCCCGGTCGGCGCCGCTCTGCGGAAGGCACGACGGCGATTTCCCCCACGGGCCAGAGAATGCAGGAAGAGACCATCCGGACCGCCCTCGGTGAGCTCCAACAAGACCCCGACACCCAATCCGCTTGGGAGGCGTTGACCCAGGCCGTCGCCACGCAGGAACGCGACATCGGAGTACCCGAGCTCTTGCGCCTGCTCGACTCCGCTCGCGCGCGTCACGCGGAGCGCGGAGAGTGGGACGCCGTCGAGCGCTTGCTCGAGCTCGCGATCCTCGCTGCCAAAGGCGACGAACGCGAAGGGGGCCTCCTCAAAGAACAGATTCGCGTGCGTCGCGACGAGCTGTTCGACGAGGTGGGCGCCACGCTGTCGGCGAAGAAGCTCATCGCCGCCGGCACCGCCGACTCGGGCGTGAGCGATGCCCTCGAAGAGAGCGAAGGCAAGAAGGGTCGTTGGAAGGACTTGGTGCAGACGTACATGTCGGAGGCCGAGCAGGCTCCGGACGACGTCTACAAGAGCTCCATGCTGATGCGAGCTGCGGAGATGGAGCTCCGATTCGGCGAGTCGCAAGCGGACGAGAAGACCATCACCGAGCGGCTGGAGCAGGCCGTGCGCCTCGACCCGACCAACGTTCGGGCGAGCAAGATGCTGGAAATCGTGCTTCGCCGCGCCGAGCGCTGGGCCGACGTGGCGCGCGTGCTCGAGCGCGTGAGCGACCGGGCCGAAACCCCCAAAGATCGCGTGGAGGCGGGCGTGCGCCTTTCGCGGCTCTTCTCCCGGCGTCTCGAGGACCCGGAGCGTGCAGCGCGCGCCTACCAGCGCATCCTCCGCGACCAGCACGATCACGCCGAAGCCATGGCGTACCTCGCCGAGTTCTACGAGCGTGCCGAGCGTTGGGACGACCTCGTGAGCCTCTACGAGCGCGATCTCAAGACGCGTGACCTCGCGAGCCCGGAGCGGGTCGGCGACATGTTGCAGATCGCGATGCTGCTCTGGAAGAAGGCGAACCGGCCGAGTGACGCCGAGAGCTGGTTCGATCGCATCGCTCGCGTCGAGCCGACCCAGCCGCTGGTGCTGGACTTCTACCGCGAGTACGCCGCCGCACAGCACGACGACAAGCGGCTCATGGACGTGCTGGGTGCGGCCCAGCGCGCCATGAAGGACGGCCCGGACAAGACCGCCATCAGCTCGGAGATTGCACGGCTCGCGGAAGGTCAGGCCAACGCTCAGAAGGCCGTCGAGCAATACAAGGGCATCCTGCGCCAGGACCCGGACAACGTCGAATCGCGCGAGGCGCTCAAGCGCCTGTACAAGCAGACTCAGGGCTACAACGCGCTGGTCGAGCTGCTCCGGCAGGAGCTCGAGCGCGCGGATGCAGCCGACATCCCGAAGCGCGTGGCCATCCTGCGCGAAGTCGCGGCGGTCTACCGCCAGAACCTGAAGAGCGACACCGCCCTCGTCAGCGTCTTGAACCAGATCGTCCAGCTCGACGAAAAGCTCGACGAAAACGACGTGGGCGAGGTGCGCGAGCTGGTGCAGCTCTACGAGAAGCTCCAGCGCTGGCGCGATCTGTTGACGAACCAGCTGCGCCTCGCGGAGATCACCCCGGACCTCCAGGAGAAGAAAGAGCTCTACCGCTCGGTCGCACGCCGCTGGCTCGAGCAGTTCTCCAACGTGCAGAACGCCACCGAAGCCTACGAGGCTCTGCTCAAGGTCGAGCCCGACGACGCCGAGGCCCACGAGCGGCTCGCGGAGCTGTACAAGAAGCGCCGCGCCTGGCCGGCGCTCTACGAGCTCTACGAACGTGAAGTGGCCTCGCTCTCCGGCGCGCAGAAGGTGCCGCTCCTCAGCGAGATGGCCCAGCTCGCGGCCGAGCGACTGAACCGTGGTGCCGACGCCGTCGAGCTCTACAAGCAGATCTTGGAAATCGATCCCGGTCGCAGCGAAGTGCTCGATGCTCTCGAGAAGCACTCGGAGCGCAGCAAAGACTATCGCACGCTGGCGGGTGTCCTCGAAAAGCGAGTCGAGGCGAGCAACGACGACGCCGTGCGCCTCACCGTGCTCCAGAAGCTCGGCAGCGTGTACGCGGACCATCTGACGGATCACGCGGCCGCCGCAGGCGCATGGCGGCGCGTGCTCGAGCTCTCGCCGGGACACGCCCGCGCGCTCCGCGTGCTCCGCGACGCCTACCTGTCGAGCAACGACCTGGATGGGCTGGAGGCGCTGTACGCGTCCCAGAACGACTGGGAGGGTCTGGCGGAGGTTCTGAGCACGGCCGCCGATCGGGCCAAGGACGACGCCAGCAAGATCGCGCTCTCGTACCGGGCAGCAGCGGTGCTCGAGGAGCGACTGAACCAGCCCGACCGCGCCTTCCGCTCCTACGAGCGCGTGTTGGCGGCCGACCCGACCGACGCGCGTGCCGCGCGTGCATTGATCCCGCTCTACGAGCACGATCAAAAGTGGGCGCGTCTGCCCGCGCTCTACGAACTCCTGGCCGAGCGCGCCGAAGCGACCGAGGACAAGCTCGGATGGCTCACCAAGCTGGTGGAGGTGGCGCGGGACAAGCTCACCGACAAGAAGGCAGCCGCTGGCTACGCCCGTCGAGCCTACGAGCTCGCGCCCGAGAGTCCGGAGGCCTTGGCCCTGCTCGAAGACACCGCGCGCGCGGCTCAGGCCCACGCCGAGCTCGCCCAGGCCTTCGAGGCTCGGCTCGTCGCCCTGGCGAGCGCGGCTCCTGCCGCCGACGAGTCGGCGCCGGCGCCCGAGAAGGGCAAGAAGCGCGGCAAGAAGAAGGGCCGCGAAGAGGCCATGACGGTGCCCGACACGACGTCGGCGCGGGTGAGCGCTCTCGGCGACATCGAGCGCCAGGCCCTGTCGCTGAAGCTCGCCTCGCTCTACGCGGGAGAGCTCTCACGGACCGACGACGCCGTCCGCATCTACAAGGGCTTGCTCGACCGCGATCCCACCGATGGTGATGCCGCGAGCGCCCTGGAGACACTGCTCCGAGCCAACGACCGCCGCGACGAGCTCCGCTGGCTGCTCGACCTTCGAGTCCAAAACGCGGCGAGCGACGCGGATCGCGTTCGGATCCTGAGCGAGTGGGCGACCCTCGAGGAAGAGGTGTTCGAGTCGCAGGAGCAAGCCATCGCTCTCTACCGCCGGGTGCTCGAGGTCGACCCGGGCGAGCCGGGGGCACTGCGTGCGCTGCCGCGCTTGCTGCTGCTCACCGACGACGCCGCCGGGGCGGCCCAAGTCATCGAACATCACCGCACGCTCCTGTCCGGCGACGAGCTCGCAGCGCGCGAGGTGGAGCTCGCCGAGCTCTATCTGCTCCGCCTCGGTCGACACGAAGACTCACTGGCGTCGGCCGTGCACGCCCTCGAGCTCTCGCCGGGTAGCCCGCGCGCCATGGGGGTTCTCGAGAAGCTGATGGAAGGCGACAGCACCCGCGTGAAGGCAGCGGAGGTGCTGGCCGCTCAATACGCCACCGGCGGTGACGCGCGGCGCGAAGCCCAGGCCCTCGCCGTGATGCTGGGGCAAACCCAGGATCCGGCGGAGCGCCTGTCCATCCATTCCCGACTCGCCGACGTGCACGAGCAGAAGCTCGGCGCCCACGGCAACGCTCTGGACGTGGTGCTCGCCGCCTTGCGCGAGTTCCCCACCGAACTCGGCCTGTGGGATCGCGCCGACGGACTCGCGGCGGCCGCGGGGCGCCCCACCGATCTCGCGGAGACGTTCCGAGAGGTCCTGCGCAGCGAGCTCGAGCGCGGGGTCGAGGTCGACTTGTGCGAGCGCGCCGCGAGCCTCTACGAGGATCGATTGGGTGACCCCATCGGCGCGACGCCGTACCTCGAGCGCGTGCTCCGGCTCGATCCCGGGAACGAACGCGCATTCCTGCGCTTGAAGGACATCCTGACCGCGGCCGAGCGTTGGAGCGAGCTCGAGGCCCTCTACGATCGTGCGGCGTCGGCCACCGACGACTCGGCTCGCAAGGCCGAGATGCTGATCGAGGTCGCGCTGGTGTGCGAGGAGATCATCGACGACCCCGCCAAGGCCGCCGGCTACTACGAGCGGATCTTGGATCTCGATGCCTCCCACGATTCGGCGATCCGGGCCCTGGATCGGCTCTACGGTCGCCTCGATCGGCACGAGGATCTGGCTCGCCTGCTCACGCGGCGCTGCGAGCTTTCGAGCGGCGACGAGCTGCTCGAGCTCGAGCTGCGCCTCGCTCGCATCGAGCTCGACCGCTTGCTACGCCCCGAACGCGCCATCGGCCACGTGGAGCACGTATTGCGCGAACGGCCCAACGACTACGACGCGCGCGAGCTGGCCGAGAAGCTCCTCACCATCGGCAGCATGCGCGCGCGCGCGGCCAAGATTCTGGAGGGCGTGTACGAGGCGCGCGACGAGATTCGCGACTTGGTACGCGTGCTCGGCATTCGCCTCGAAGAGGTGGACGAGGCCCTGCGCAACCAAGCCGACCCCGATCCGGTGATGGACGACGAGCGCCGGGAGCTCCTGCGCCGCGTCTCGCGGCTACGCGACGAACGTTTGCACGACGACGAAGGGGCGTTCGACGCTCTGGCGCGCCTGGTCCCGCTCGATCCGCTCGACAGCGACGCGCGCGATCGCTTGATCGAGATCGGCCGACGCGTGAGCGCGCACGGTCGCGTGGCCGAGGTGCTCGACCGCGCGGCAGGCAAGGCCGATACGGCCGGGCTGCGCGGCGAGATCTTGATGAAGGCAGCGGGCATCTACGAAGATCTGCTCTCCGATGCGGCTCGCGCCGAAGAGACCTATCGCCGCGTGCTCGGGCTCGACGAGTCCGATGCCGAGCTCGTGCTGCCTGCCGCGCGTGCGCTCGAGCGCATCTACCTCGCCTCGAATCAGCACAAGAAGCTGAGCGAGGTCCTGACCACCCAGGTCAAGCTCGAGCAAGAGGGCGAGAAGCGCCGCGAGCTCTTCGGCCGTCTCGGCGAGATCTATCAGGGCGTGCTCGAAGACAACCCGAGCGCCATCGAAGCCTGGAAGGCGCGTCTCGAAGAGAATCCAGCCGACGAGCTGGCGCTCGCTTCGCTCGATGCACTCTACGAGAAGACCGGGGAATACCGCGAGCTCGTGCGCGTCCTCGAGCGGCGCAAGGAGGTCACCGACGATCCGGGGCTACGCCACAAACTGATGGTGCGGTCCGCCGAGACCTTGGCGAAGAAGCTCGAGAGCGTCGCCGAGGCCATCGACGCTTGGCGCGCCGTCGTCGACGAGCACGGCTCGTCGCTCGAGTCGCTGGTGGCGCTCGAGTCGCTCTACCTCTCGGCCGAGCGCTGGGAGGACTTGGCCGAAACCTACGGCGCACACCTCGACGTCGTCGAGTCGGACTCCGAGCGCCTCGATCTCTTGGTGAGGCTCGGCGACCTCCGGCGCGAACGCTTGCGCGACATCGAGGGAGCGCTCGACGCCTACCGGCGCGCGCTGATGTTGGATGCGTCTCACGCTCCGAGCCGCGGCGCGCTCGAGAAGCTGCTCGACTCGGAGGACACCCAGGCGCGACGCGATGCCGCCCAGGTGTTGCACCCCATCTACGAAACCGAGGGCGCCCACGAGTCGCTGCTGCGCGTGCTCGAAATCGAGGTGGCCTGCACCGACGACCCCATCGAGAAGGTCGAGGCGCTGGAGAAGGCGCTGCACATCGCCGAACACTCGCTGCAGAACAACAGCCGCGCCTACGACTACGCAGAACGCGCGCTGCGCGAGGCAGTCGGTCACACCGACCTCGGACTCTGGCTCGCCCACATCGAGCGCCTCGCCGGCACGTCCGAGCGTCACGCCGATCAGGTGAAGCTGTTGTGCGAGATCGCTGGGAACATCTTCGATGGCGACCTACAGCTTTCGGTCACCCTCAAAGTGGCCGAGCTCGCCCGCCACAAGCTCGGCGATCGGACGCTGGCTCGCGAATACTACGAGAAGGCGCTGGAGCTCCGCGCCGAAGACTCGCGCGCGTTGCTCGCGCTCGAGTCGCTCTACGATGAAGCAGGTGATCCCAAGAGCCTGCTCGGCATCTTGGAGCGTCGGATCGAGGCCGCAGAGTCCGACGAGGACAAGAAGACCCTGCTCTATCGCAAGGCCAAGCTCCTGAGCGACGCCCTGGAGGATCACGGGCAGGCCATCATGGCCTACGAGACGATCCTCGATCTCGGCCTCGAACCTGCTGCCATCGACGCGCTCGAGTCGCTCTACACGCTGGGGGAGCGCTGGCAGGATCTGGTGGACCTCTATCGCCGCCAGCTCGACTCCGGCTCCCAGCGCTCCGCGGAGCTGCACGTGAAGATCGCCCGCGTCCTCGCCCGTCGCATGCAGGACGTCGCCGGCGCGTTCGACGAGCTCGAAGAGGCGCTCGGCATCGAGAAGCAGCACGAAGGTGCGGTGGCCGAGCTCGAGCAGCTCATGGCGAGCGGCGCAGAGGCCGAGCATCGGGCTCGCGCAGCTGCGATCCTCGAACCGGTCTACCTCTCGCGCGCCGACTTCGGCAAGGTGATGGCCACGATCCAGGCGCGCCTCGAGTTCAGCCAGGACCCCGACGAGCGACGCGAGCTCCTGTCGCGCCTCGCACAGCTCTACGAGGAGCAAAAGGAGGACTACGTCGCGGCGCTGGAGACCACGGCCAAGCTGCTCCACGAAGATCTGTCGGACGAGCCCACCCAAGCCGAGCTCGAGCGGCTGGCGAAGGTGGCGGGCGCCGAGCGGCGCCTGGCGGAGATCTACGCGGCGGAGCTTGCCGAAGTGACGAGCGACGAGGCGGCTACGGCGCGCCTCGCGCGGCGCACCGGCGAGATCTTCGCGAACCTCGGGGACCGCGAACGGGCGCTCGGCTTCCTCCGGCGCGCGCTCGCCTTCGAGCCCGAGAGCCGCGAGCTGTTCGACGCCATCGACGCCATCCTCAAAGATGAGGATCGGTCGCTCGAGCGCGTCGAACACTACCGCTCCGCCCTCGATCACCGCTTCGAGCCGGCAGACCGCCTCGCGGCCCTGCACACCATCGCGGAGCTCGAACAGCGCCGGCTCGGCAATCTCGACGCTGCCATCGAGACCTACCGTGCGGCCCTCGACGTCGACGAGCGCGACGAACGCACGCTCGACGCGTTGACCGACCTCTACCGCGAGCGCGGGCGTTTCGAAGATTTGGCCGAGCTCTATCTACGGCGTGCGGAGAACGCCATGGACGCGTATTCCGCGGCCCCCCACCGCTTGGCCCTCGCGCGCCTGTACGGCGCAGAGCTCCAGGAGCCGGAGCGGGCGGTCGATCAGCTGGAGGAGCTCGTGCGAAGCGTGCCCGGGCACACGGACGCGGTCGCCGAGCTCGAGAAGCTGCTCGCGAACGAGTCGCTGAAGGAGCGCGTGGTCGAGATCCTCCGGCCCCTCTACGAGGGAGTGGACGACTGGCGGCGACTCATCAAGCTGAACGAGGATCGCTACGCGCTCGCCGAGACGCCGCAGGAGAAGGTGGCCGTACTGCGCGAGACCGCGAAGCTCTGGGAGGAGCGCGGGCGAGATGCCGCGCGGGCTGGCCGCGCGCTCAAGGTGGCCGTGGGTCTCGACCCCGACGACGGGGATACTCGGGCCGAGTT
>Ga0268298_10001507_pt1 | contig 27319 bp, 25 predicted proteins | sample WWTPWeurt_MetaG_FD_194462 | JGI IMG/M metagenome (GOLD analysis project Ga0268298, IMG submission 194462) | Activated sludge microbial communities from WWTP in Nijmegen, Gelderland, Netherland - WWTP Weurt | ecosystem: Engineered > WWTP > Aerobic digester > Activated sludge | place...
GTCTTCAAGCGCGGCACCCTCTGGGGCGCCCTGTACTTCTTCCTCTGGGAGCCCCTGGTGCGGATCTTCCCGCCCTTCCTCCAGCGGCTCACCTTCACCCACCACATCGAGAGCCTGGCAGGCAGCCGGGCCGCCGAGGTTAGGGCCAACCAGCTCCTGGCCCAGGAGCAGGTGACCACCCACCCCGTCCTAGCCTGCCTGGCCCTCCTAGCCTTTGGCGCCCTCTGCTGGGCCCTGGCGGGCTGGAAGCTCCACCGCACGCCCATCGGCCTGGCGGGAAGCGAAGCCGAAGGGTAAGGGCGCCGGGCGGTAGACTGGTGGAATGCCACATGCTCCGCTCCGCACTGTCACGCCCGAGGGCACCGAGATCCTGATCGAGCAGCTGCCCCATGTTCGGAGCTGCTCGGTGGGCTTCTGGGTACGGCGGGGGTCGCGCCACGAAGGTCCTTCGGAGGAGGGTTTGGCCCACTTCCTGGAACACACCGTGTTCAAGGGCACAGCCTCCTACCCCACCCCGGATGAACTGGCAGCGGCCACAGACCGCCTGGGGGGCCACGTGGACGCCTTCACGGGGAAAGAGGTGGCCTGCTTCTATGGCAAGGTGCTCTCGGACCAGCTGCCGGAGCTGCTCCACCTGCTGGGCGAGCTGGTAACCGCCCCCCGCTTCGAGGCCGAGGAATTGGTACGCGAGCGCGGCGTGATCCTGGAGGAGATCGCCCAGAGCGAGGACCAGCCCGACGACTGGGTGAGCGAGCTGTTCTACGGCGGCTTCTGGGAAGGCACGCCCCTGGCCCACCCCATCCTGGGCCGTCGCGAGCAGGTCTCCGGCTACGGCGCCTCGGAGGCCCGCGCCTTCTTCGACCACACCTACCGCGCGCCGAACCTGGTGGTGGCCGCCGCCGGCGCCATCGAAGCCGCGCCTTTCCTCGACCTGCTCAAGCCCATCCTGGAGCGCCTGCCCAAGGGGACCGCCCACGCTCCCGGCACCCAGGCACGGACCCGGCCCTTCCTGCTGAACGTGCCCCGCAAGGACCTCCAGCAGGCCAACCTGGTCATGGGCTTCCCGGCTACGGACCACCACTCCCCGGACCGGGCGGCGGCCCACCTGCTAAGCCATGTGCTGGGCGGCGGCATGGCCTCCCGGCTCTTCATGGAGCTGCGGGAGCGCCGGGGCCTCTGCTATCAGGTGGGCAGCTACCTCAGCCCTTATGCGGACACTGGCGCGCTGCAGATCAGCGCCAGCTGCGCCCCGGCCCAGCTGCGGGAGCTGGTGCAGCGAACCATGGCCGAGTGCGCCAGGATCCGCGAGAAGGGCGTGGAGTCCGATGAGCTGGAGCGAGCCAAGCTCCAGGCCCGCACGGGCCTCGTGTTCAGCCAGGAGAGCAGCAGCAGCCGCATGTTCAGCCTGGCGCACCAGGCCATCCACCTGGGTCAGCTGCGCAGCCTCGACCAGCAGATGGCCGAGATCGAGGCTGTAACGCCGGACGACCTGCTTCGCATCGCCCAGGACCTACTCGACCCGGCCCAGCTGGGTGTCAGCGCCCTCGGCACCCGGCGCGGCTGCGACATCCGGCCGCAGGACCTGGTGGCCTGATGCCCTTCGCGGGTTACTTGGGCATCTGGGTTCCCCAGTAGCAGTCGCGGAACAGCGGACCGAAGTCCTTGCGGCCTGCCATGGTCGCGAGCTGTTCGATGGAGGGCGTGTTGGCGGCCTTCCACCGGAAGTTGGCGATAATGGACTTCATGAACAGGGCGAAGTTCTTGTCGCCCATCTCCTTGTGGAGGGCGGCCAGCAGGAGGGCGCCCTTCTCGTAGAGCAGGGAGGTCCGGGCAAGGAAGGCCCCCCGTGGGTCATCGATCCACCTGAGGCGGTTGGCGAAGGGAATGGTGGCTGAGTCGGCCCAGGCGCTTGCCTGGTTCCGCCAGCGGCTGAGCATGCCCTCGTAGGCGCTGGTCCCCTGGTTCTTCATGCTCCTCATGGCCAGGGCGGAGGCGTAGTTGGCGAAGGACTCCGTGATCCACTGCTCTTCAGGGGTCGCCATCTTGACCAGGTGGCCCCAGTACTGGTGGGCGATCTCGTGGGCGAAGCGCTGATTGATGCCCTTGGTGAACAGGGCACTGAGGTCATCCACTTTCCCGTTGAAGGCCTCGTTGGTGATGATCATCAACCCGGGAGGGGCCTGGCCGTACCCGAATGAGTTCACCTGGATGATGTTGAACTCCTCGAACGGGAATTTCTCGAACAGGTCCTCGTAGAACCCGATGGTCTGCCTGGCGATGTCTATGAGCCGCTTCTGCATGCCGCCGCCCTGGTTGCCATAGGCGGCCACCCGGATCGTGAGGCCATCCTTGGCCTCTTCTGTGAAGGTGTAGGCTCCTGCGAACATCGAGAAGAACTGCACGGGCTTGTCGATGCGGACCTCGAGGAGGTTTCCCGAATCGGTCTGGCCCCGGCGGATCGTCTTGCCGGGGGCCACCGGCACGTCCTCCTTGGGCGTCTGGATGACGGCATGCACGGTGTAGGCCTGGCCATCCATGTCGGGCTGGGGGAACCAGGGCTCGACGCCAAGCTCCCAGTAGGAGTCGCCGCCGGGACGGAGGAGGATGGCGCCGCCGTATTCGAAGGTGAGCTTGAATGGCTCACCCGCCGGGTGGGGCTGATCCAACTGGACCACGATCGTGTTGTTGCGGTGGTGGAAGGGGAGGCTGCGGCCCTCGGCATCCAGGACCTTGGAGACCCGGTAGTTCCCCAGCTTGTAGGTGGGGTCCACGACGTTATAGAGATTCAAGGAGAGGACGGACATCCCCTCGTCTCCGGCCACCAGGGTTTCCGTGACCCTCATGTCGGCGCCACCCAGGCTCGCCTTCATGTCGATGTCCACGGCCGTCAGGTTCAGCAGTGCGGACAGGGGGGCCTTCCAGGTCCAGCCGATGGGCTGGTCCGAGAGCAGCACCCGGCGGAGACCGTCATAGACCGCTGGGCGGTAGGGACCCGCCACGGACCAGAGTTGTTCGCGCTGGGAACCTCCCTGATCCAGCGTGTAGATGAAGGGACTGTCCGCCCCGGTGATCTCCGCCCGGGCCAGACCGCGGCTCGGGGTGTTGGCCAGGTGCGCCGCGAAGTCATGGCCCCGGTCTCCCAGGCCGTCCCGCTTGAAAAAGGCCCAGTCCTTGGTGAAGGAATCGTTGGGAGTCTCGGCGGGCGTTCCACTCGGTAGTGCTTGGATCAGGCCTTCCTGCCAGAGGGTGAAGCTTTTCAGTTCCACGGTCAGGACCTGCTGGCCCTTCTCCTCCGAAAGGATCGCCCTGGTGTTTATGCCCCCGATGTTCTTCTTGTAGTTGGAGGTGAGCGCCGCCCGCTCGAGGGGTTCCTCTGAGCGGTAGCGGAAGGATCCCTTTCCCTTGAAGTGGAAGCCGAGCGTCCGCCCTGCGGAGACCATGGGCGCCACGGTGCCCGAGGTCATGGTGAAGGTCATCCGCCCCATTGGGAGGGACCAGTCCCGTACGGTGAAGGCCGCCCCCAGGGTCGGTTGCTCGCTGTAGGCCGCCACCTGCTTCAGCAGGGGGGACATGGCCGGGCCATCCGCCGCCAACGGGAGGGCGGAGAGACTGACCAAGGCCAGGAGGAGGCGCAGCGGCGCAGTGACGGGCATGGGGGCTCCCTTAATGGACAACCTCATCAGGATAGCCAAGCCGGGCTCTGAAATGAATCCGCTGCCAGCCGGTAAACTGCCTGGATGTCCGATTCACGACCTATGCCCTGGGATCACGCCGCCCCCGAACGGGATGGCCTGCCTTCGGCCTGGTCCCTCTTCCCAGAGGATCTGTCCGCGCTGGGTTGTCCGGGCAGTGCCTTGGAGACCTTCAAGCGCCTGCACCGACCCTGGACTTGGAAGGGGGGTGTGCCGGATCTGGGATCGAGCATCCGCGCCTGGCTGGAGAACGCGGCGGACCTGCGCCTGCCAACCCTCGTGGAGCGCCAGCCCTCCGACGACGGCTCCACCAAGCTGGCCCTAGAGCTGGCGGACGGGAAGCGCATCGAGGCCGTCCACATGCCGCGTCGGGTGCGGAACCCCCGGGTGACCTACTGCATCTCCAGCCAGGTGGGCTGCGCCATGGGCTGCACCTTCTGCGCCACGGGCAGCATGGGTATTCTCCGTAACCTGCAGGCCGGCGAGATCCTGGGCCAGGTGCTGGCCCTCATGGCGGAGCTGGGGCCCGACCGTGGCCACGAACTGACCTTGGTGTTCATGGGCATGGGCGAGCCCCTGCACAATCTGGAGCACCTGCACCGCGCCATCCGACTCATGTGTCATCCCGCCGGCCTTGGCCTGGGGAAGAACCGCATCACCGTCAGCACCTCGGGCCTGGTGAGCGGCATCGACAAGCTGGCAAAGCTGGAACCTCGGCCCCTCCTAGCCCTCAGCCTCAACGCCACCACGGACGAGGCCCGCAATCGGACCATGCCCGTGAACCGTGTGTGGAACCTGGCTCGCCTCCGCCAGGCTCTGGACGACTGGGGTCCAAAACGGGGTGAGAAGTTCTGCTTCGAATACGTGCTGCTGGCTGGCGAGAACGACACCGAGGCCGACGCCCAGCGCCTGGCGGAGTGGCTCGGTGACCTGCGGGGCGCCCACAACCTCAACCTCATCCCCATGAACGAACATGCCGCCAGCGCCTTCCACCAGCCCAGCGAGGATCGAGTGCAACAGTTCGCCTGGTGGCTCAAGGACCGAGGCTGCTTCGTCACCGTGCGCCGCAGCCGCGGGCGGGATGTGCAGGGGGCCTGCGGGCAGCTGGTCAAGGAAAGGACTTGAGCCCAGAGGCTGGAGGCTGGAGGCTGGAGTCCATGCGCATTCCGGTCCACCAACTCCCCCACGGCCTCGGCCTCGACCTGCCTGCGGCCGCCACGCCCCATGCCGCTGGCATGGACTTGCGGGCGGCGATCCCCGAGGGCGAGACCTGGGCCATCGCTCCGGGCCAGCGGCGCCTGGTGCCCACGGGCCTGGTGATGGCCATCCCGCCGGCCTTCGAGGGGCAGGTGCGGCCCCGTTCCGGTCTGGCCCTGCGCCACGGGCTCACGGTGCTCAACGCTCCGGGCACCATCGATGCGGACTACCGCGGCGAAGTGCAGGTGCTGCTGGTGAACCATGGCGAGACCCCCTTCGAGCTCCGCCGAGGGGAGCGCATCGCCCAGCTCCTCATCGCCCCGGTGGCCAGCTGGACCTGGGTCCCCGAACCCAACGTCGAGGCTCTGGGCGATACCGAGCGCGGCGAAGGCGGCTACGGCAGCACGGGACGCTGAGGGTTTCCCTGGAATAGCCGTTTAAACAGCTATACGATCGGTCTCCCACCCCAGGAGGCTCCATGCGATCCGCCGCCCTCGCCCTCTCCCTTGCCGCCCTTCCGGTCTTCGCTGGCCAGCCGCTCAGTTATGCGGACGGGGCCACCAAGCTTGCGGGCTACCTGTCCCACCCGGCCGAGGCCAAGGGCAAGGTGCCGGGCGTGGTGGTCATCCACCAGTGGATGGGCCTCACGGACCATGAGCGCAAGGTCTCCGACGACCTGGCCAAGCTGGGCTATGCCGCCCTGGCGGCGGACATCTACGGGGAGGGCGTCCGCCCGGCGAACACCGGGGAGGCTGGCAAGCTGGCGGGCTCCTTCAAGGGCGACCGCGCGCTGTACCGCCGCCGCATCGCCGCCGCCATCGAGGCACTCAAGGCCCAGAAGGGCGTGGATGGCAGCAGGGTGGCTGTCATCGGCTTCTGCTTCGGCGGCACCGGGGCGCTCGAGGCGGCCCGGGGGGGCCTCCCGGTGAAGGCGGTGGTCTCCTTCCATGGTGGCCTCGACGTGCCGGCTGGTGCCACGCCAGGCCCCATCACGGCCAAGGTACTGGTCTGCCACGGGGCCGACGATCCCTGGGTGCCGGCCAAGGACGTGGCGGCCTTCCAGGATGAGATGCGGACGGCCAAGGCCGACTACGTCTTCGTGGCTTATTCTGGCGCCGTCCATGCGTTCACGCAGAAGGAGGCCGGCAACGACAACAGCAAGGGCGCGGCCTACAACGAAGCCGCCCATCGCCGCAGCTGGCAGCACATGAAGGACCTCTTCAAGGAGGTCTTCTGACCGCAACCAGGCCACGAGGGGCACAGGCTATGGTGGTGGCATGACAAACACCCTTCTCCCAGTCCTTCTCGCGGCCTTGGCGCTCACGCCTCTCTGGGCCCAGCGGTCGCAGGTCGATGAGATAGCCCTCAGGGCACACCTTGCTTTCCTGGCTGACGATGTGCTGGAAGGCCGCGGCACCGGGCAGCGGGGTGGTGAACTCGCCGTGCGCTACCTGGAGACCCAGCTGCAGGTCCTAGGGCTGCAACCCGCGAACGGCGCCAGCTATCGTCAGACAGTACGGCTGTCCGGCCTGCGGCTGGACGCGGCCGCCAGCAGCCTCCGCTTTGAAGGTCCGAAGGATGCATTGGCACCTGCTCTGGGCACGGACCTCGTCATGGGTGCGGCGGCTGCGGAAACCACCCTGGCCGTGGACGCGCCTCTGGTGTTCGTGGGCCATGGCATCACGGCCGCCGATGGCAGCCGGGACGACTACAAGGGCCTGGATGTGCGGGGCCGCATCCTGGTGATGCTGGTGGGGGACCGCAAGGGCGGGGCGCCCATGCCCCTCTGCTGCGAGCCGGAGAACCTCTACGGTCGGTGGACCCACAAGTTTGAAGAGGCCCGCCGCCGTGGCGCCGCGGGCGTCCTGTTGGTGCACACGGATGCCTCCGCCGGCTACGGCTGGGCCGTGGTTCGCAACGGCTGGGTCCAGGAACGCTTCCAGCGGGAGGGCTCCGGCCAGGCTCGGGCCTTGCAGGGCTGGATCACCGAGGCCATGGCCACCCGGCTCTTCGCCCTGGCTGGCCAAGATTTCCGCGCGCTGGCTTCCGGCACGGACGCCCTGTCCTTCCGCCCCGTGGCCCTGCCCATCCAGGCCCGGGGACGGCTGGTCTCCAAGGTGCGGAGCCTGGAGCAGTGGAACGTGGCGGGCATCCTGCCGGGCACCGATCCCAAGCTGAAACAGGAGCTGGTCATCTACTCGGCCCACTGGGATCACTTCGGCAAAGGGGCGGACGGCGCCATCTACTCCGGGGCCGTGGACAACGCCAGCGGCTGTGCCGCCGTGCTGGCCCTGGCCCAGACCCTGGTACACCAGCCCCTGAAACGCAGCGTCATGGTCTTCTTCCCCTGCGCCGAGGAGCAGGGCCTGCTCGGGTCGGCTGCCTATGTGGCCTCGCCGCTCTGGCCCCTGGCGGCCACGGTGCTGAACATCAACCTCGAGAGCCTGAACGTGATCGGCCCCACCCGGGACATCGGTCTGCTGGGAACGAACGCTCCGAAGCTGCGGGCCCTCTGCGCCCAGGCGGCCGCCTCGACGGGCCTGGTCGTCACCCCGGCCAAGGCGGATCCCGCCGGGCTCTGCTTTCGCTCGGACCACTTCCCCTTCATGCAGGCAGGTGTGCCGGCACTTTCGCCGGGCTTCTCGCTGGACGGCGGCTGGGACTACCTTGGCGACAAGGCCGCTGCCCAGGCCAGGGCGGCGGACTTTCTCAACCACTACCACCGGCCCACGGACCGCTATGATCCCGCCTGGAACCTGGCGGGGCTGATGCAGCAGGTGAACTTCTCGCTGGCGCTGGGACGCTTGGCGGGGACCGTACCTAGCGCCCGGTGACCACCGCGTCCTTCGAATCTCCACCAGCCTTCACCTTGCTGTAATCCAACTGGCTGCCCCGCATGCTGTGGGGGATAAGGTAGACCACGGCCATGGCCAGGGTGGCGGCCAGCACGGCGGCCCGGCTCCAGCCTTCGCGGCTACGGGGGCGGGGTCCCACCACTAGGGCCGCAAGCACCCACACACCCCACATGAGCAGGGTCTTGTTGTCGGTCAGGTCGTAGCCCCAGGGGAAGCCGGTCCAGTAATGGCCGAAGGCGGCCTTCTGCACGAAAGGCCCGAGGATCAATCCGCCCAGGGTCATGCAGGCGAGCGTGAGCCACAGGAGCCGCCGGGGCGCGGTGGCGCCGAACAGCGCTCCCAGGCCGGTTCGCAGGCCGAGCAACACGGCGATGAACATCATGGCGACATGGGGCAGCAATACGGCCAGGGCCACGGGGCCCTTGTAGCGAAGCACCACGGGGCCGCCATCGGGTAGCCGCACCGCGCCAGGGCCTTCGCCCAGTTCCACGGTGTATTCCAGCTTGCCGGCCGCGGGCTGCTTGGGTAGGTAGCCCGCCAGCTCGCCCTTGCCGTCCTTCTGCTCGCGAACCATGGGCTGGCGGTTCCAGGCCTCCTGGAGGGGGAATCGCCGCCAGACCAGGGTGCCGGGCACGCCGGGATCCGGCAGGGCCACCCGGGCCTCACGCACCGTCTCCTCGCTGCGGATGAGCTTGAAGGTGGTGGTGGAACCGGCGATCGTCACCGTGCCGCGCAGCGGATGGGTGGGACCCGTCCGGCGCTGGTAGACCACTGTGGCGGCCATGAGCAACACGGCCAGGATCCAGAGGATGGTCGTGCGGAGCGGGGAGGAGGGGGTGGCTGTGAGCATATCCGACCACCCTATCGCAAGTCTTAAGGTCTTGGAAGTCGGGCCCAGCGCAGCTTGGCGCTGGTCGAACGGGGGTTGGCCCGGCGTTCCTCCGCCGAGGCCCGCTGGGGCTCGGTGGCCACCCCGGCGTAGAGGCCCTCGCGCAGGCCCTGCTGGAACGCCTTTTTCACCCGGCGGTCCTCCCCCGAGTGGAAGGTGAGGATGGCCACCCGGCCACCGGGATTCAGCACCCCCGGCAGCAGGGAGAGGAACTGGTCCAGTACTGTGAGCTCGTCGTTCACGGCGATGCGCAGGGCCTGGAAGGTGCGCTGGAGGGCCTTCTTGGTCTCTTCATCCTCCAGCCCCTCGGCGCGCAGCGCCGCCCTCACGCGCTCTGCAAGATCGCGCGTGGTCCGGATGGCTTGTCCGTGCACTTCCCGGGCGATGGCCGCCGCGTGCGGTTCGTCAGAGTTCTCGACGAGCAGATCTGCCAGGGCCTGTTCGTCCAGGGAGGCCAGCAGTGCGGCCGCCGACCGGCCACGCTGGGGGTTCAACCGCAGGTCCAGGGGCCCTTCCGCCTTCCAGGTGAAGCCCCGGGCCGGGTTGTCGATCTGCATCGAGGACACACCGAGGTCCGCCAGCACCATGTCGAAGCCGCCGGACTCGGCCTGCAGCCGCGGGAGCCCTGCGAAGTTCATGCGGCGCACGGTGAGCACGTCCTCTCCGAAGCCCAGGGCCCGCAACCGGGCCTCCGTGCGGGGCAGTTCCAGGGGATCCACGTCCACGCCGAAGAGTCGCCCCCCGGGCAGTAGCCGCGGCAGTAGCTCCCGCGTGTGGCCGCCGTAGCCCAGGGTGGCGTCCAGGGCCACCTCGCCCGGCTTCGGATCCAGCACCGACAGGATCTCGTCCACCATGATCGACCGGTGGGTGCCTGCCGGTGTATGACCCCGGGCCATGACCTTCTCCAACTCCGAAGCATGCTGTTCCGGGGCCAGTTCCTTGTACTTCTCCACAAAGTTCCTGGGGTGGGTGCCCTTGTAGCGGGGCCGGCGGGCGCGAGGGGGATCGTCGGGGCTCATATCCGAATGGTAGGGGCACCGGACAGCCCTGGGGCCCCCGGAGTGCCGGATTGCCCCCCTTCATCGGCCCGCCCCGATTTATCCGGGACGGCGGAAATCCCGAACAGGCGGCATTGATGGTCCACCAGGGATCATTCGACCTGCCCAAGACCCATCTCACCTGTCTCCATTCCACCGGACCCCATGACCTGGCCCTTCATGTCCCTGCCTCGCCTCTTGCGGAGCCTGCTGTTCGGCGCGCTCCTGTCCATGGTCGCGGCCGATGGGCAGGTAACAGGCCGGTACCCGGGCCGGACTTTCGGGTTCCCGGAGGGGCTCACCAACACGTCGGTCATCGCCCTAGCCCAGGGAGCGGACGGCCTGATCTACGCGGGGACGGAAGGGGGGCTCTTCCGCTTCGATGGGCGTCGTTTCGAAAGACTTGACCTGCCGTCCGACCATCAGTTCATCACCGCACTCGAGGCCGGGCAGGACGGCCGGCTATGGGTGGGCACGCGAAACGGACTCGGATGGCTCGACACCACCTGGACGTTCCATGCCGAGAGTGGCCCCCTCACGCAACGAATCCATCACCTGGGGTTCGACGCGCGGGGGGATCTTTGGGTTCAGGCGGGGAGGCAGCTCCTGGTGCGTTCCGGAGGCGCGTTTTCACCCGCGCCTGATCGCCCTGACACTGGGGACGTGCTGCATCTCTTCGCGGACCCGGCAGAGCAGAGCGTCAGGGTCCTCACGCGTCAGGGGATCTGGTCTCTGGACGCTTCCCGACGGGCCTGGAGTCTGGAGCGGTTGCCCTTGGTGGCCAATGATGAACCGCTTGATTTTGGCCGAGATGCAGCAGGATTCACCTGGGTCCGGACCCGATCCACGTTCTGGCGAAAGGGGCCGGGAAGGGAGCCCTGGCTTCACCTCGGCAGTCCCTTCTCAGGGCCCATTCCGGATCACTTCGGGATCAGCCGGGACCGGGCGGGTTGGCTATGGGTCAATACCTCCCAGGGCTTGGTGATGTGCAAGGGGCTGGAGGTGCGCTTTTTGGCCACTGGGCCCAGGGGCTACGTACCGGTGACGGGCATGCTCGATTCAGAGGGCTCTCCCTGGGTGGCTTCCCTCGGTGTGACCCAGGTGCTGGGACGGGCCCTCTGGACGGTTCACGATGTGGAGGACGGTCTGCCCAGCAACGTCGTCTGGACCAGCGTCCGGGATAGGCAGGGGCGCCTGTGGGCCGCCACGGACGGCGGCCTCGTGCTCCACGGAGCCGACGGCTGGAGGGTGGTGGCCAATGGACAGTTCTCGCGCGTGCGGCTCCATCCGGACGGCACCCTTCTCGCCGTGGGAAGCCCTGGGGGCACGCTCTACAGCATCGATCCGGCCTCCTTAAAGGTGAAGGGCCATGCGGCACCATGCATGGCGCCCTCTGCCGTCTCGCGGGGCCTGGGGGTGGAGCCTGACGGCACGGTCTGGATCTCGGACTACAACCACCAATTTGCTCGGGGTGTGAAGCGGGCCGGAACCTGGGTCTGGGAACCGGGAACCCTGGACGGGAAACCACCGGAAGGGCTCTTCGAGGTAGTGCAAGACAGCACCGGTGCCGTCTACCTGCCAACGGCGACCACCGTCCTTCTCCGCACAGGGGGACGTTGGGAGTCGCTCGGCCCGACGCTGCCCCATACGCCTCTCGGCGCCCAGCGAATGGGGGACGGGGACATATGGGTGGCCTACCTGGACCGGCCGGTCCTCACCCGCCATCGCCGTGAGGGCGGGGTCTGGAAGCGGGTGGAGGAATGGTGGCCATTCCGCGACAAGCCGCAGCTCATCGTCTTCTCCCTTGCCGCCGATCCCTCAGGGCGGCTCTGGGTGGGGACCAGCCAGGGGCTTGGCCGGTTGGCCCCCGCTACCCGGACTTTGGAAGCCTGGTTCGCCCCCGGTGAGGGCCTTCCTGGCGCAGATGCCACCACTCAAGGACTCCTGTTGGAGCCGAACGGGGACCTCTGGTTTGGAACCACCTCGGGTTTGGGACGATACCAGTCTGCAAAGGAACTGCCGGCGCAGCCACTTCCGCACCCCCTCTTGCTGGGCTGGGGAGTTCGGGGCAAGGCGCTGCCGATGATTGGGCCTGCTCCCAGGCTCGAGCCCAGGGCCGACTTGGAGGCGCGCTTTGCCATTCCGTCCTTCCTCGCTGTCGGCTCAATTGACCTCGAGGTACGCCTATCCGGGGTGGACCGAGACTGGGTGCGGCTGGATGGCAACCACCTGAGATACAGCTCGCTTCCAGCGGGCAGCTACGACCTGGAGGTGCGCCTTCGGCGTGAGGGAATCCCGCCCGGACCGGTCCTCAGCCTGCCCTTCCGGGTCCTCCCCCGTTGGTTCGAGACCTGGTGGGCCAGGCTCCTATTCCTGCTGGGCGCCTCCGGGGCGGTATACGGGGCGGTCCTGCTCCGCTACCGCTCCCTCCGCCGCCAGAACCGCACGCTGCAGGAGACCGTCGACGCCCGGACCCGCGACCTGCGCGAGGCCAACGAGGATCTGACGCAGGCCAACCAGCTCAAGAGCCGCTTCCTCGCCACCACCGCCCACGACCTCAAGAACCCCCTCACCGGGATCCTCCTGCATGCCCAGCTGATCCAGGAGGAGGCCTGGGAGACCAACCCCGACATCGAAGCGCGGGCCCGGAAGCTCAGGGAGATCGGCCAGAAGATGCTTCACATCATCAACGGCCTGCTGGACACGGCCGCCCAGGAGGCCCGGGACGTGACGCTCCGCCTGGTGGAGTCCAACATCCCCAGCCTCGTCCACCAGGTGGTGACGGCCAACCTCGAGTACGCCACCAGCAAGGCCATCCGGCTCAACTACCGGGAGATGCTCGCCGGCGAGTGCTGGGGCCATGTAGACGAGGTCCACTTCAAGCGGGCCGTGGACAACCTCGTGAACAATGCCATCAAGTATTCGCCCCATGGGAAGGAAGTCCTCGTGACGGTCACCCCGCGCGTGGTGGAGGGCCAGACCTGGGTCGAGATCCAGGTGAGCGACGAGGGGCCGGGTCTGTCGCCCGAGGACAAGGTCCAGGCTTTCGGTCTCTTCCAGCGGCTCTCCGCGAAGCCCACCGGCGGGGAATACAGCACGGGCCTGGGCCTGTCCATCGTCAAGCAGATGGTGGAGCTCCATGGGGGTCGCGTCTGGATTGAGAGCGAGCCCGGCCATGGTGCGACCTTCCGGATCGAGATCCCCCTCCGCGTCGGGCCGAACCTGGTCCAGGCGCCCCAGCCCCCGCCGAGCCAGGCGCCTGGGGATGACTGGTCCGTCTGAGGGGTGTTGCGGCCTCAGGCGTCCAGCTGGATGTCGCCCAGGGCCTTCATGACCTGGTCGGCACAGGCCTGGTAGCGTTCCCGGCCCGTGATTTCCGCGGGGATGGCCGAGAAATCCACCGGGGGGCCGGGGACGATGGTGATGCGGCCTGGCCGTGGCCAGTTGGAGCCCCGGGGGAAGCACTCGAAGGCCCCGAAGATCCGCACCGGGACCACGGGCACGTCGCACTTGGCAATGATGAAGCCGATGCCGGCCTCCGCCTGCTGGAGCGTGCCATCAACGGATCGCGTTCCCTCAGGGAAGATGACCACCCGGTTGCCCTCCTTGAGCAGGCTGAGGATGCGCTTCATGCTGGCGAGGTCGCCCTTGCCGCGATCCACGGGCAGCACCTGGATGCGGGGCAGCAGCCAGCCGAGAAAGCCCTTGAAGAGGGACTTGCGGGCCAGGTAGTAGATCGGTTTCCGGAAGGAGGCGCCCACCGCGGCGGGATCCAGGTAGCTGACGTGGTTGGCCACGATGAGGGCCCCGCCGGATTCGGGAATCCGCTCGCGGTGCAGGGTCCGGTGCCGGAACAAGAGGCGGCCGACGATGCGGGATCCGGTGTGGGCGATGCGGTAGATGATCATGGGCGGACAGTCAGAAGGAGCAGCAAGGTGAGGCGGACGGCTGGCACCTGCCGCCTTGGTGATGCTCCTATCCATGGCCCCCCGCGTCCAGTCCAAGTCAAGGGAGCCGCCAGGATCAAGGGCCCCGGGTTGCCCCGGGGCGCTACGCTTCACCCATGGATTCCCCGGCCTTCACCTACCGACCCATTGGCTTCGTGCGCACGCCCTATGCGAAGCGCATCGACGCGCCGCACCAGCCTACGGTGGTGGCGGGCACCGAATCGGGTGCGCCGGCCGAGGCCACCCTGGAGCTCGGCGCTTCCCTGCCCGCGACCGTGCTGCGCGACCTGGAAGGCTTCGAGCGCGTCTGGCTCATCTTCGCCTTCCACCTCAGCGAGGGCTGGGCGCCCCTGGTGCAGCCGCCCCGGGGTCCGAAGGGCAAGCGGGGCGTGCTGGCCACGCGCTCGCCCCACCGGCCCAACGCCCTCGGGCTCTCGGCGGTGGAGCTGGTGGCGGTCGAGGGCCGGACCCTGCACTTGCGCGGCGTGGACCTGCTGGACGGCACGCCGGTCCTGGATGTGAAGCCCTACGTGCCCTACGCGGATGCCTTTCCCGGGGCCAAGGCAGGCTGGATCGACGCGGTGGATGCTGCCACCGGCAGCCACTCCGCGCCGGGACCCCGGAAGCCCCGCCGAAACCCTTGACGGGCGCGGGCCGCGAACCCACCCTACGGACGCCCCCAATTGCTGTTCTGACATCAGGAGCCGCCATGCCCCATGTCTCCCTCGCCCAGCTCTGGCTGCCCATCCTGCTCTCGGCTGTCGGCGTCTTCGTCGCCAGCAGCCTCGTGCACATGGTGCTCAAGTGGCACGCCTCGGAGTACAAGGCCCTGGCCAATGAAGACGAGGTGCGGGCCGCGATCCGCAAGGAGGCTCCCGCCCCCGGCCAGTACGTGCTGCCCCACTGCTCCGACCACAAGGACATGGGCAAGCCCGAGATGCTGACGAAGTACCAGGAGGGCCCCGTGGCCATGCTGGTGGTGATGCCCAACGGGGCCCCGGCCATGGGCGCGGCCCTGGGCAAATGGTTCGCTTTCACGGTGCTGGTGGCCGTCACGGCGGCCTACCTGGCCGGCCGGACCCTCGGTGTCGGCACCCACTACCTGCAGGTGTTCCGCGTCGTGGGCGCCGTGTCCTTCGTGGCCTATGGCTTCGGTAGCATCACCATGGCCATCTGGATGGGCAAGCCCTGGAGCAGCGTAGCCAAGGACCTGGCGGACGCCCTGATCTACGGCCTGCTCAGCGCGGGGATCTTCGGGTGGCTCTGGCCCCGTTGAGGCCAAGGACTAAACTCCCTCCATGAGTGGACCTGAGCCCGACCCCTACGGACGCATCGCCTACCGCGGCCTCATCGCCTGGCCCGAGCGCCTCCAGCGGGAGGCGCCCCTGCTCCAGCGGGTGCTGACGGGTGCACCTTCATTGCGGGTGCTCGACCTCGGCTGTGGCAGCGGCGAGCACACGCGGTTCCTGACCGGCCTCGGTTTCGAGGTCACTGGGGTGGATGTCTCGGCCTCCCAGCTGGACGCCGCCCGCGCACTCGATCCACAAGGCAGCTATGTCGAAGCAGGGCTCACGGACCTGGCAGGTGCCATCCCAGGTGGTCAGGGCGCCGCGATCTGCGTGGGCAACACACTGCCCCACCTCTGCGAGGAGGCAGAGGTTCGAGCCTTCTTCTCGGGCCTGGCGGAAAGTCTCGCGCCCGGCGCGCCCTTCCTCCTCCAGCTGCTCAACTACGACCGCATCCTCGCCCGCGGCGAGCGCACCTTCCCGGTGGTCCTGCGCCCAGGTGAATCGCCCGAAGGGGAGACCGTCTTCCTACGCCTCATGACCCACCACGGAGGCGGTCGCCTCACCTTCACGCCGGCCCACCTGCGCTACCGACCCGGAGCGGAACCCCCGCTCGAGCTGATCGCCGCCCACGACGTGGCCATCAGGGGGTGGTGTCGGGTCGAAGTCGAGGCCCTCCTCAGGGAGGCTGGGTTCACCGTGGAGGAAACGATGGGAACCATGACCGGAGAACCGTGGGGTCCCGGGTCTTCGGACCTGGTGGTCGTCGTCCGGCGCGCCTAGGCTTCCAGGGGCCAGCGTCGCGTGGTCGCGGCCTGGATCAGCTTCTTGACGGTATCGACGCCTGGCCCCAGCTCGGCGATCCCCGCGCTGATGGGCCCCTTCCAGACGTCGGTGCCAACCCGGACTTCCAGGCCCGGTAGGGCCGCCCTGACGCGGTCCGTGAGCTCGACCACCCCGGCGTGGCTGGTCAGGGGGCAGATGACGAGGAACTCCTCCACGCCGACATGGCAGACCACGTCGTGGTGGCGGAAGGCCATTCGGAGCAGGACGCCCAGCGACATGATGATCTCGTCGCCCGCCTCGTGTCCGTGGGCCTCGTTGACGGCCTTGAAGCCCTCCGCCGCGAAGATCACCACGCTCAGGGGATGGTTGAAGTTCCGGGCGGAGGCGATCTCGGAGGTCAGCCGGTTCATGGCGTACTGCAGGTTCGGCAGGCCGGTGAGCCGGTCGATCATGGCATAGCCTTCCAGTTGCCGGTTGGCCTCCTCCAGCTCTCGGCTCAGGCGCCGGGTCTCCTTCTGCTCGGCCTCGAGGCGCTTGACCGAGTGGGACAGGCGCTCGTTCACCAGCGACAGCTCCTGGGTTCGCCGGAACACGCGGTTCTCCAGGGTCTCGTTCAGCTCGGCCAGCTGCCGGCTGCGCTCGGACACTAGCATGATGAGGCCCCCGAGGGACCTGAGCAGGATGCCGGTGGCCCCGTCGATGGCGCGCTCCTCCGCTGCGAAAGCCTCGGCTGGGCTGCGGCCCGCGTTCATGGCGGCGATCTGGCGGGCCATGGCCTGATCCGAGCCCAGGATGTGCGCCGCCAACCAATGGACGAGGAATTCCAGCAGATGCCGGGCCGCCTCGGGGGCGCCGGCCGAGACCTCGGCCCGCATTCGGGCCAGGTCCAGGAAGAAGTCCGCGTGTTCCCGGACATGGTGCCCTACGTGCCGGGGATCCACCCCCAGCTCGTCCATGAACATCTGCTCTTCGGTGAAGTGGTACTTCGCGTATTGCGTCAGCTCCTCGCAGACCCTGGCCAGCGCCCGCGGATCCGCAATGTCGCCCGCCTCCAACAGTCCGCTGAACCGGTTGATCAGATCCACCAGCGCATGGTGCTGCTCATCCACCTGGTCGAGGCCGGTCAGGAAGCTCTGGTCCCACTGAAAGGCACTCATGGTTCTGATCCGGGGGAGGGTGGTGGCGGAGTTGGCGTTCATTAAAGGACCCATTGGTAAAAATATCGTCCTTCCGGCTCCTGGTCATGAGTCTGTGCTCGTGGTCACGATGCGGTACCTTGGTCGGATGGAGCACATCCCAGCCCCCTCAGGCATCCACGGTCTGCAGCTGGCCTACCTGGCGGGCTTTGCCGCCATGCTCTGGCTGCTGAACCAGGCGCGACGCTCCTTCTGGCTGTTCTCCCTGCTGATCCTGCCGGGGACCTTCTGCCATGAGCTCTGCCACTGGCTCCTGGGCCACCTGCTGGGCGGGCGGCCGACCCACTTCACCATCCTGCCCCGGCGGGAAGGCCGAGGCTGGGTGCTGGGGGAGGTTGGCCTGGCCAACCTGCGCTGGTACAACGCCTTCTTCATCGGCCTGGCGCCGCTGCTGCTGCTGCCCCTGGCGTATGGGCTGCTCCTATGGCGGCTGGGCGGGAACCCGCAATTCGGCTGGCCGGAGGTGGGGGTGCTCTTCCTGCTGGCCAACCTGGTGTTCGCGGCCATCCCCTCGCGGCAGGATCTGAAGATCGCCGCCCGGTCCCCCATCGGCTGGCTGCTGCTGGCGGTGGCCCTCGTCTGGGGCTGGCGGCGGCTGACCCGGCCGAACCCTCAGCCTCAGCACTCCGCCTGGCTGAGAACGATGACTGTCGAGACATGTTAGAGTTCCGCCGGTAGCTCGACCCCCGGAGGACGCATGCCGATCGGTAACCCACGCGATCTGGTGATGACCAGGGGGACCGTGCCTTGCGTGGCGACCGGGGCCGACGTGGTCCTGGATGTCCTGGTCGAGCGTGGGGTGCTCCACTTCGTGCTGGTCTGCGAGGGCGGCCATGCCCACGGTGTGCGGGTGCGCTTCAGCCGCGTGATCCGCGATCTGGCGGGGCAGCGGCTCAATGAGCAGCCGCTCTTCACCCAGCTGGAGTTCCTGGCCGCTGGCCGCCGGATCCCCCTGCTGATCGACACCCTTGCTGGCTACCAGCTCCGGCGTCAGCCCATGCAGTTCGAGGCCCGGCTCGAATGGCGCAGCGAGGACGGCCGGCGCCTGCGCCGGGTCATCCGGCACGACCTCGCGGCCTGGACCAGGCTGCGCGAAACCCTTTGACCGCTGAGGAGGCACCATGCCCGCCCACCATCCCCATCAGTCCTTCCACTTCCTGGTCCAGGCGGGCTTCTCCCGCATCGGCTTCACTCACGTGCAGCTGCCCCGTCTGGAGCGGGACGTGATCCGGTACCGGGAGGGCTCCGATCCCGTGGATTCTGTCCGCCAGCTGCCCGGCCTGCTCCGGGTCGGCGACTGCGTCCTGCAGCGCGGCGTGGTTCCCGCCGACCACGAGTTCTTCCAGTGGATGAATACTGTCCACTTCGGCCTGGCCGAGCGGCGCGACCTCGTGGTGAGCCTGCTGAATCAGCAGCACGAGCCCACCCTGAGCTGGCGTCTGCGCAACACCTTCCCCGTGGGACTGGAGTGGTCGCCCCTGGATGCCCAGGGCAGCAGCGTGCTCATTGAGACCCTGCGCCTCAGCGTTGAGGCGCTGGACATCCTCTCCTAGGCAGCAGATCCGCCTTCGGGGAGCGCCTGTGGCGGCTGGAAGAAGCTGAAGGTCCAAGCCAGTGCCACCACCGCCACACAGCCGATGAGGTTGTACCAGAGGAACGAGATGGCGGTGAACTTGAAGCAGGCCAGGACACCGACCTCGGCTACCAGGGCCGCATAGAAGGCCGTGCCACCCCGGACGCGCTTCACATAGAAGGCCGTGATGAAGATGCCCAGGATCGTGCCGTAGAACAGGGAACCCAGGATGTTCACGGCCTCGATTAGGGAACCCAGGCGGGCGGCGTACTCGGCAAAGGCCATGGCAAAGCAGCCCCAGGCGAAGGTGGCGATGCGGCCCACCCACACCTCGCGCTGACCCTGGCTGCCACCGACCAGGCGCCGCCACAGGTCCACCACGGTGGTGGCGCCCAGGGCGCTGATCTCGCCGGACATGGAAGACATGGAGCCGGAGAACACCGCGGCGATGACCAGGCCCACGAGGCCCACGGGCAGGCTGCTCAGCACGTAGGCCAGGAAGATGTAGTTCGTGTCGCTGGGGTTCGTGCCGGGGTTGGCCTTCTCGATGAGGGCCACCCCTTCACGCCGGATCGCTTCACTCTCGGCGTGGGATTGCGAGAGCTGGTGCTTGGCCGCTGCGATTGAGGCGGCATCGCCGCTGTGGCGGGCGCTGACGTAGGCCTCAGCCTTCTGGCTTTGGGCGGTCCGGGCCTGGGCGAACTTCGTTTCGAGGGCACGGTAGGTGGCGGCATCAGGGCCCGCCAGCACCTGCTTCACGGGGCCGGGGTTGAAGAAGAGCGGCGGCGCGTGGAACTGGTAGAAGACGAAGACCAGGGCCCCCAGCAGCAGGATGAGGAACTGCATGGGCACCTTGATCATGGCGTTCATCAGCAGGCCCAGGCGGCTCTGGGTGAGGTCGCTGCCCGCCAGGTAGCGCTGCACCTGGGACTGGTCCGTGCCGAAGTAGGAAAGCATGAGGAAGAAGCCGCCGATGAGGCCGGACCAGAGGTTGTAGCGGCTGTTGGGGTCGAAGTGGGTGTCGATGACGTTCAAGCGCCCCAGGCCCCCGGCCACATGCAGGGCGTCGCCAAAGCTCACGTCGGCGGGCAGCCGGTAAGCCGTCATGACGCCGGCGAGCAGCATGCCGCAGGCGATGATCACCATCTGCGAGCTGTGGGCCCAGGCCACGGCCTTGGTGCCGCCGGTCACGGTGTAGATCATGACCAGGGTGCCCACGATCAGGATGTTGACGTGCAGGCTCCAGCCCAGCAGCACCGAGAGCACCAGGGCCGGAGCGAAGATGGTGAGGCCCACGGCAAGGCCCCGCTGAATGAGGAACAGGATGGCCGCGAGGAGGCGGGTCTTCAGGTCGAAGCGTGCCTCCAGCAGCTCGTAGGCGGTGGAGACCTTGAGCCGGTGGTAGAGGGGGATGAGGGTGACCGAGAGCACCACGGCTGCGATGGGCAGGCCGAAGTAGAACTGCACGAAGCGCATGCCGTCCACGTAGGCCTGGCCGGGCGTGGAGAGGAAGGTGATGGCGCTGGTCTGGGTGGCGATGATGGAGAGGCCGATGAGCCACCAGCGGTGGTCCCGCCCGCCGCCGATGTAGCCTTCGCCCGTGGTGGCACCGCGTCCCTTCCAGAGGCCCCAAAGGACCACAAAGAGGAGGGCGCCACCCAGGACCAGCCAGTCTAGGCGGCTCATGAGAAGGCCCAGGAGAAGAGGCGGAAAAGCAGGATGCAGAGCAGCAGCTCGCCCAGCACCAGGGCGTAGAGGCGCTTCCAGGAGCCCAGAATCGGCGGCATATCCTCCTTCTCGGGCTCAGTCATGGATGGCCCAGGGCCAAGAGGTTGGCGAAGAGGCGCGTGGCTCCGGGAACCCCGTCCGGCAGCTGGCGGAAGAAGGCGAGGCCCGTGTAGACGTAGTGCCCCTTGCCGTGTGGCGCCACGATCAGGGCGCCGGTGTCTTCGGCCTCTCCGGGATCCGCCATGCCCAGCAGGGGCGTGTAGCGGGCGTCCATGCCTTCGGCGTGGTAGAGGCTCCGCTCCTGCACCCAGCCCTCGAAATCCTTCGCGGTGAGCTCGTTGGGCCTGTGGAAGACCGGGTGCCCGGGCTGCAGGAGGCGCACGGGCACGGTCTCGTCGGTGACGCGCTTCCGGCCCACCTTGAAGGGGTAGGGGCCGATGGTGTCCGTGACCATAGCGGCATTGATGCCCGGGAAGCCAGTGTTCACGGTGTAGAGCACCACCTCCGTGCCGCCGGCGGCGACGTAGGCGTGCAGGCGGTCTTTCAGCGTCTGGAGGGCAGGGCGCGTGTTGTAGGCACGGATGCCCAGCACGATGGCGTCGAAGCGGGCGAGGTCCTCCCGGGCCAGGGCCTCGTCGGTGAGCAGGTCCACCTCGTAGCCTAGGCGGCGCAGGGCCTGGGGGATGTCGTCGCCGGCGCCCATGACGTAGCCGATGCGGTGCCCGTTGTGCTTCAGGTCGAAGCGCTCCAGACGCACCCTGGCTTCCGGAAGCAGGGTCTGCAGGGGGATGTGCGGGTGGTCCAGCTTCACCAGGCCGCGGGCGGTCGCGTAGCCGGCCCCGGTGTCCACCTCCACCCGTAGCTCGCTGGAAGCGGAAGAAGCTGGCGGCGTGAGGCGGAAGGACAGCTTCTGCTCCTCCCCGGCGCGGGCGAGGGTGAATGCCTGTTCGGCAGGTTCCACTTTCCAGGGGGCAGGCACCTGAACTCGCACCCGGCCTGCGGCGCGGGCGGCTCCGGCGGTAACCTTCAGCCGAACCTCCCTAGCACCTGGTCCATCGAAGATCTGGACGCCCTCTTCCAGGTGGACGAAGGCCGCAGGCACCACGGCCAGTGGCTGGTACCGCTCACCCAGGACGGGATCCCGGAAGCGGAACTGCACAGGCACCACCACGTCGAAGCTGCCCTCGGGATGGACCACGCGGGTCCGCACACGGAAGGGCGGGGCCGAGTCGGGCAGGCCAGCCCAGACGGCGCCTGGTCCACCCAGCCAGTGGGGATGGCCGAGGGGCGTGGTCGGGGGAACCGCGAAGGAGAAAACTTCCTTCCGGGGGGCGTTGTCGGGCAGGGGCTTGCCGTCCGGGCGGACCTCCAGGGCGTGGGCGCCTTCGGCTGTCACGGCCTCGAGGGCCAGGGACTCCAGCACCAGGGGGGCGCCTCCTCGGGCCAGCACGGCAGTAGTCACCGTGAGCCGGTCTCCGGGAGCGAGTCGCTGGCGATCCGCGATGGCCTCCACCCAGAGTCCGGCGGCGGCCCGGAGCAGGTCCTCCAGCTCGGCGACCTTGGCCTGGAGCAGGGGTTCCAACCGCAGGGCCGGAGGCAGGGCCTGGAGGGCCTGCCGCGCCTTCAGAAGCGCAGGCAGGCTGGCCGCGGGCTGATCGGGTCGGAAGCCCTGGCGGGCCTCCCGCAGCCGCGCGGCCACGTCGCCGGTGCCGGGGAAGCGGGACCAGCCGAGGTCGAGGCCCTCGAAGAGGTCGGTCTTCGCAGGCTTGCCGGCCAGCAGCTCAAAGCTCTCCTCCCGGGCGCCGCGCTGGGCCAGGACACCGAAGCCTTGACTGCGATGCTGGCTGCGGCTCTCGGCGGCGAGCTCGCCGTAGGAGCGGCCCAGCAGGGGGTCGAAGGTGCCGACATCCAGGGTGAGGCTGCCTTGAGCGGGTTTTGGCGCATCTTCGCTGAAGCGGAAGTGGTTCCAGAGCAGCCGGGTGGCCTGCCAGGGACGCAGCCCGGCCTTCACCTGGTCCGGGTAGCGGGAGGGATCGGCAGCGGCGCTGAAGGCCTCGATGGCGAGCATGGCCGAGGCCGTGTGGTGCCCGTGCCCGGCCCTGGCATCGGGGGGGAAGCGGGTGAGGATCACGTCGGGGCGGAAGGTGCGGATCGTGCGCACCACATCGCCCAGGACGGTGTCGTGGTGCCAGATCCGCAGGGATTCCTCGGCAGTCTTGGAGTAGCCGAAGTCCACCGCGGACGTGAAGAACTGCTCGGCGCCATCCAGGCGCCGGGCGGCCAGCAGCTCCTGGGTACGGATGGCCGCGAGGCCGTCGCCCAGCTCCGGGCCGATGAGGTTCTGCCCGCCGCCGCCCCGGGTGATGGAGAGGTAGGCCGTGCGCAGGTTTCGGCCCTTCGACAGGGTGGCCAGCACGGCGGTGTTCTCGTCGTCGGGGTGGGCCGCGATGTAGAGCACGCTGCCCAGGGTCTGCAGACGGTCCAGCTGCTTCTGCAGGTCCGCGGCGTTGCGCACGGGCACCTGTGCCTGTGCGCCCGGCACCAGCGTGGCCACCAGGATGAGTGAGGCGAGGGGGCGGAGCCGATGCACAGGGACCTACGAGCGGCCGGTGGTCGGGGTGCAGTGCATGGAGACTCCACGGATCAGGAGGGCCAGCATAGCGCCTCGCAGAACGATCAATGCGTGGGAATGTGGCCGGGCGTCAGCGACGTGGGGTGGAGCCACTCCGTAGGGGTTGTGGGACCATGCCTGGGACGAGGAGTACGCATGGACAGGACCCTTTCCCGCTGGGCCTCCGACTACGTGAACTTGGTGCTGGCGGTGGGACGCCACGACGGGGACTTCGTCGACGCCTACTACGGCCCCAAGGCCTGGAAGCAGGTGGCGGAAGCCGGGGAGCCGCGCCCCCTGGCCGAGCTGCGGGCCGAGGCGGACCAGTTGCTCGACGGGGTGGCCGCCGCGGAGCCGCAGGAGGGCGAGGCCCTGCGCCGGGACTACCTGCTGGGCCAGCTCGGCGCTGTGGCGGCGCACCTGGCCCGTCTGGATGGCCAGCGTTTCTCCTTCGACGATGAAGCCGAGGCCCTCTACCAGGTCCGGCCGCCCGTGATGTCCGAAGCCGCCCTGGATTCCGCCCTGGCGCGGCTGGACGGGCTGCTGGACGGCCCTGGCTCCGTGCAGGACCGCTACCAGCGGCTGCGGGAGCGGATCATTGTGCCAACCCTGCGGGTGGACGCGGTCTTCCAGGCCGCCATTGCCGAGGCCCGCGACCGCACGCGCCGGCACGCGACCCTGCCTGACTCGGACCACTTCCGCGTGGAGTACGTCACCGGGAAGTCCTGGTCCGCCTACAACTGGTACCAGGGCGGCGGGCACTCCGTGATCCAGGTGAACCTGGACCTGCCCATCGCCATCGACCGGGCCCTGGATCTGGCCGCCCACGAGGGCTACCCGGGCCATCACGTCTACAACGCCCTGCTGGAGCAGCGCTTCGCGCAGCCCGCGCCGGTGGGCAAGGGCTGGGTGGAGTTCACGATCTACCCGCTGTTCTCACCCCAGTCGCTCATTGCGGAGGGCACCGCCAACTTCGGCATCGAGGTGGCTTTCCCCGGCGCTGAGCGCCTGGCCTTTGAGCGGGACGTGCTCTTCCCCCTGGCGGGCCTCGATCCCGCCGAGGCCGAGCGCTGGGCGCAGGTGCAGGCGGAGATGAAGGTGCTAGCCTTCACCGACAACGAGGCCGCCAGGGGCTACCTCGATGGCCGGCTGGACCGTACTCAGGCCGAGGCCTTGCTCGTGCAGTATTCCCTGCGCACCGAGGCCCAGGCCGCCCAGCGCCTGCGCTTCATCGACACTTACCGCAGCTACGTCATCAACTACAACCTGGGTGAGGAGTTCGTGCGGCAGTGGGTCGAGCGGCAAGGTGGGACCGTAGCGGACCCCGGTCGGCGGTGGGAGGTCTTCGTCGACCTGATTTCCAGCCCGCGGCTGCCCCGCGCTCTGGGGCTTTAGGCCTGTGGGGATGCACCCGACCGACCGTCGTTCCCGGGAATCCGCAACCCCGCCGCTGCTGTCCCTCCGCCACGCGACCCTGCTTCGGGGTGGCCGGCCCGCCCTGGACGACCTCAGCTTCGAGATCCTGGAAGGTGAGCACACGGCCATCCTCGGACCCAACGGCTCAGGCAAGTCCTCGCTCATCCGCCTGGTGACGCGGCAGGACTATCCGCTGCGACCCGAACCGGATGATCCACCGATCCGCATCCTCGGGCAGGACCGGTGGGACCTCTTCGCGCTGCGCACCCAGCTGGGCATCGTCTCCGCCGACCTGCACCAGGCCTTCCTGCGCGCCGATGGCGGCGGTGCCCGCGACGGCCTGGACGTGGTGCTGTCCGGCTTCTTCGCCAGCCAGGGGCTCTTCTCCCATCAGCTGGTGACACGCAGCATGCGCCAGCAGGCCGAGGCCTCTCTGGCGCGGGTCGGCGCCGGACACCTCTCACAGAAGCTCATGGGGGAGATGTCCACGGGCGAAGCCCGGCGTGTGCTCATCGCCCGGGCCCTGGTCTACGATCCCCGGGCCCTGATGCTGGATGAGCCGACCACGGGGCTGGACCTCGTCGCCCGGCAGGCCTTTCTGGAGATGCTCCAGAAGTTGGCGCGGCGCCACAAGACGATCCTGCTGGTGACCCACCACATCGAAGAGGTCCTCCCCCAGGTCGAGCGCGTGATCCTGCTGAAGGAGGGTCGCGTATTCCTGGATGGCCCGAAGGCCGAAGTGCTCACCAGCGCGAACCTGTCTGCGCTCTACGAGACAACCATCCAGGTGCAGATACTGCATGGCTGCTATACCGCCACCTGCATGAACTGATCCTCAATGTAGGTAATCAAGCGTATGGAATGGGGAGGGCCCCCCAGCCAGATTGGCTATAGGAACGAAGGCCGCAGGGGATCGCCCGCGGTGGGCGGGCCTGAAGCGAGACCTTTGAGGACATCGAAGCCTGACCGGGGAATCCTCCCCACCCTGGAATCCGTCCCTGTGATCGAGTCATCTGCGCTGTTCAAGTTCCGGGCTTCCGCCGAGCGGAATGTCAGGTCGGTGCTGCACCTGATGCGCCTTGGAGAGGCCCCGGCCACACCCGAACCCGCGTCGGGGGCGTTCCTGGAATGGCGGGCCATCGACCAGCTGGGCAACCCGAAGATCGACGAACAGCATCGGGCCCTAGTTAACCTCATCAACCGCTTCCACACAGTGCTGGTCATCCAGCGTGACCGCAGTACCGCCAACGAGATCTTCAGCCACTTCATCCACTCGGTACGGAACCACTTCAACTACGAGGAGTCGGTGCTCATCGACCAACGGTGCCCCGGCTACCAGGCCCACTTCGACCAGCACTCCGATGCCATCGCCGAGGTCCAGGACCTCTATCGCCAGTTCAAAGGAGGCACTCTGAGTGCCTCGGTGCTGCTGGTGTGCCTGAGGAACTGGATGATCGACCACACTCGCACCTCCGACCGTCGCTATGCAGGTTGGATGAACACCCACTCGGTGGGACGGGGCTAGGACCGCGCAGTCCCTTCCCCGCACGGGGTCTCACAGCTGGGGTCTGGTCAGCGGGCTCAGGTGGAGCAGTTGACGGGAAACGGAGTCCACTTCCCACTGCGCAACGCGACCAGCCAGGCACAGACGGGCCGACTCTCCATGGACCGGAGTGCCTCGGCATAGCGTGAGAGCTGTTCCGGGCAGCCTGCCAACCCCTCTCAGATAAAGGCCTCGGAGTGCTAGAGGCCTAGGAGGTGGATCTGCAACTTAAGCCTTTCGAAACTTTGGTTCGAATGGGGCGGGTGGGCGGTGTATTCCATCTGGTGAAAAGGTTATAAAAGGTTATAATTTCATCTGGAGGCCGGTATGCGCTCGGTGGGCTACATCACGGATGACGAGGGGCGGCGGATATTCGCCCTCGTGCCCGTGGCTCAGTTCCCGCCAGCCGCCCGACGTCGCCTCAGTCCGGTCGCACCTTCCACCAGCGCCGAGTCGGGAGCTTTGGACCGGTTGATAGTCAGCCCTGCCATGTGTCTGGAAACGGCGCTTCCCGTGAACCCCATTCGGGCGGCCCGAGAGGCGGCAGGGATCACGCAGTCGGACCTGGCCTTCGCGCTGCGCATCAGCCAGCCCATGCTCAGCCGGCAGGAGCAGCCCCTGCGGCGGGTGCGTCCAAGCACCGTCACGCGGGCCCTGGAGGCCATTCGTCGCATCCAGGAAAACCGGACCCGTCCGACCATTTCCTTGGAGGGCGTGCTCTCGGGCTACGGGAACCGGATTGCCGAAAGCGCCGCCCGAAAACCTCGGGATCCCATCGAACGCCGGTTGTTGCGTGAGGCGGGGGACACCGTGGCATTGCGGGAGGGTGAGGACTCTGTTCGTAAGGACGGTGAGCGGCGGCGGCCCCCGAAGAGGAAAGGGACATGACCTCGCGGCGGTGGCACTACGCACCGGCACCGATTGGGGTGCCATCTGCGTTGTTGGATGCCTTTGTGCAGCTCAAAGCCGAGGCGGTGCTTGTCGGAGGCTCCGCCGTTCAGGTGTGGGTCGGCCAGCGGGAAGGAATCTTCGCCACTGGAGATTTGGATTTCATCACCCATCTATCCGTGGGTGACCTCGCCAAGGCTGGGATCCACGTGGAGGAGGCCTTGGGCCGGCACGTGGTGGTGGATGGTGTTCCCATCGAGTTCCCTACGGGGCCACTGGCAGTTGGCGATTATGTGTTCGAGAAGGGCGAGGCCTCGACCTTGGTCCCGACCATGGAAGGACGCCCCATCCTTTGTCTGCGGCCGGAGGCCAGTGTGTTGGATCGGCTCACCTGGGTGGCGGGGGACCAGCTCGAGGTGGCCTATGCCCAGGCCCTCGGCGTGGCGGTGAGTCAGTTTCGGCAGGTGGATTGGGACGGGGATTGGATAAACGCCATCGCCCTAAAAGCGGGCCTCAGGAGGCTATGGCGGCATCTGAATGGGGAGTTGGCTTCAGGGGCACCTACCGAAAAGGGCCTCTCTCGCGCCCTCAAGATCGGGTGGGGTTGAGTGAAGGTCTACCGGCCACCATTTGGCAGTCCTATCTGGCAGAGGCGGGCATGGCTGTAGGAAGGCT
>Ga0268298_10001508_pt1 | contig 27319 bp, 18 predicted proteins | sample WWTPWeurt_MetaG_FD_194462 | JGI IMG/M metagenome (GOLD analysis project Ga0268298, IMG submission 194462) | Activated sludge microbial communities from WWTP in Nijmegen, Gelderland, Netherland - WWTP Weurt | ecosystem: Engineered > WWTP > Aerobic digester > Activated sludge | place...
GCTTGTGTTTCTTTAATTTTATCCTGAATTTCTTTTGCATCAATTTCTTTATCTGCTACTCTACGATTATCTTGTTTGCCTCTATTATTTCCAGCATTTCTTCCTCCTCCTCTTTGTGGATGACCTCCACCACCTCCTGGTTTTCCTCCAAATCTATTTTGCTGTTGCTGGTTTCCACCACGGTTATTATTACCTGTTTGTGTTTGCCCTCCTCCTTCTTTTCTAAAATCTACACGTTGTATATTGCTACCTGGCTTTTTATCTACAACTATACGTTTACGTTTATGCTGTTCTACTTTTGATATTGGTTTTGGCCTTGTATCACTATCTACAGGTAATGTAATTTTGCCTAATATTTTTGGCCCTGTTAATTTCTCAACTTCAATATTTTCTACAATTGTACTTGCTGTATCCGGTGGTTTTACAATGCTGTTAGTCTCCTCTGTAATAGCAGGTTCCACTTTTGGTTCTTGCTGTTCTACTTTTGCAGTTTCTTCTTTTTTACTTGAAGGTTGTTCTTTGGTTGGTTCAGTTGTTTTTGCTTTGGCAGTTTTCTTTGGTCTGGTAGATGAATCTATTGCAGATAAATCTATTTTATCAACAACTTTAGGAGCAACTATTTCTGTTGCTGTTGTTTTTTGTTCAATTTTTTTCTCTACTTCTACTTCAACTTTTTTTACTTCATCAGGCTTTTTTTCTTCTAATGGTTCTTCTTTAATTGGAGAAGGCTCTACTTTTATTTCTTCGGCTTTTTTCTCTACCTTTTTTGTTACAGTCTCTTCTTCTTTTTTCTTTTTATCTGGTGCAACAGATTTTGGAATTTCTATTTGGTCTGCTTTGTTTTTTGCGGCTTTATCACTTTGAAATTCGGCTTGTAAAGCATAATACATTTCTTCTGAAAGCTTTGCAGTTGGCTTCAGATCGTCTTTATTAAATCCTTTTTTTGCTAAAAAATCTATAAGGGTTTCTTGCCCTATATTAAATTCTTTAGCTGCTGCTAATAATCTTGGTAGTTTCAATTCAGACATTAAGTTATTGTTTTTCTGTTCTTCTGTATTAGCGAAATTTTGTTTATTATTTCAAAACAGATTTTTATCTGCTTTGGGTTTACTATTTTACTCTGCTTCTTTATCAAATTCTGCTTGTAAAATGCTTCTTATTTCTTCTATAGTTTCTTTTTCCAGATCTGTTCTTCTTTCAATTTCTATGTTAGATAATTTTAAAACACTTTGTGCAGTATCGCAACCTACACGTTTTAATTCGTCAATTATCCATTGTTCTATTTCGTTGCTAAATTCATCTAAATCTATATCAAATTCGTATTCTTGTTCCTCTTCATCTTCTCTGTAAACATCTATTTCATAACCGGTAAGTTCGCAAGCCAATTTAATATTTACGCCTCTTTTGCCAATGGCTAAAGATACTTGATCTGCCTTTAAATATACATCTGCTTGTTTCTTGTCGTTATCTAAATTCATGAAACTAATTTTAGCAGGTGTTAAAGAACGTTGAATAAGTAATTGAATATTTGTTGTGTAGTTAATTACATCTATATTTTCATTTTTTAGTTCTCTAACTATTCCATGTATTCTGCTACCTTTCATACCAACACAAGCACCTACAGGGTCTATTCTATCGTCGTAGCTTTCTACAGCAACTTTGGCTCTTTCTCCAGGTTCTCTAACAATTTTTTTAATAGTAATTAAACCATCAAAAATTTCTGGAACCTCAATTTCTAAAAGCTTAGCTAAAAATTTATGACTTGTTCTTGAAAGAATAATTACTGGAGCATTATTTTTTAAATCTACTTTTTCTACAACAGCTCTAATATTTTCTCCTTTTTTGAAAAAGTCTTGTGGTATTTGTTCAGATTTTGGTAAAATTAATTCATTTCCATCTTCATCTAACAATAGTACTTCTTTCTTCCAAACCTGATAAACTTCTGCACTAATAATTTCCCCAATTCTATCGGCATATTTTTTTACCAATACGTTTTTCTTTAAATCGTTTATACGGCTTGCCAGGGTTTGTTTGGCAGCTAAAATTGCTCTTCGTCCAAAATCAATCATATTTACTTCTTCGTAAAGATCTTCGCCTACTTCAAAATCTGGGTCTATTTTGGTAGCTTCAGTATATCCAATTTCTGCTAAGGGGTCTAGTACTTCACCATCTTCCACAATCATTCTTCTTCGAATAATTTCTAAATCGCCTTTTTCGGCATTAACTATTACATCAAAATTATCATCTGCACCATATCTTTTTCTTAGAAGTGTTTTAAATACATCTTCTACCACCTTCATTAAGGTTGGTCTGTCAAGATTCTCTGCATCTTTAAAATCCTGAAAGGCATCAATTAAGTTTATCCTTGTCATATAATTTAAATTTAAAAAATGAAGCAAAAAGTTGCTTCTTCTAGCTAAAATTTAATTTGAACTGTTGTTGTTTTTATGTTTAAAAAAGAAATTACTAATTGTTGGGTAACTGCTTTCTTCCCTTTTCCTGTTGTGTTTTCTACTAAGATGGAGTCTTCCATAACATCTAAAAGCTTACCATCTTTTTTGCTTTCATCTATAAAAATTACTTCTATATTTCTACCAATGTTTTTTTGATACTGTCTTTTTAATTTTAATGGTTCTCCTACTCCCGGACTCGAAATTTCTAAACTAAAATTACCTTCTTCGTAAATACCTGCTTCTTCTATTAGCTTGTATAATTTTCTATTAAAATAAATACATTTTTCAATGGTTATTCCTTCATCGCCATCAATAAATACTTTTATATTATTGGTTGGCTTTACCTTTAAATCAACCAAAAAGTAGTTTGGCTCGCTTTGTAATAAGCCATTAATAAAAATTTCAATCTTGTTTAAATTAGAATCTGCTGACATAGGTATAAAAAAGAAAGGAACGACCTCGTTCCTTTCATCTGTTTCAATTTCCGTTGCAAATGTAGCATAATAATTATTTATGTTCCAAATTTTTATTACTCTTAAAATTTTCTTCAAATTTTCTTAAAAGTATTTAACTAAGTATATAATTATATTTTTGCATAAAGTTTTGTACTATGATTAAAAATATATGTAAAATTTGTGTTGTTTTTGTATTTAGTTTTCTTTTTATTACAAAAGATTTAATAGCTCAAGAAGCAGCCAAAGTTCCAGAAATTGATAAAAGCCCAATGGATATTAGCTATTTTCCTAAAGATTATCCATTAATGAAAATGAATGGTAAAAGTAAAGATTTACCCATTGCCAGAGTAATTTATAGCAGACCAATGAAGAAAGGGCGTGAAATATTTGGCGGAATAATTCAATACAAAGAAATATGGAGGTTAGGAGCAAATGAAGCTACAGAAATTGAGTTTTTTAGAAATGTAAAAATTGCTGGTAAAACTATTGCAAAAGGCAGGTATAGTTTATTATGTATTCCTCAACCAACTAAATGGACTATTATTTTTAATAAAGATAACTACTCTTGGGGCAGTTTTAATTACGATGCAAAAAAAGATTTACTTAGGGTAGATTGTACACTAGAAAAAACAGAAGAAGCCATAGAAGCCCTTAGTATATATTTTGAACCATTAAAAAACGGTGCAGATTTAATTATAGCCTGGGATAATACCAAAACAAAATTGGCAATTACCTGGTAAAGTTTTATGCAAGTAAAAAGGATTGCTACTTTATAAAACTTAACAATAGTTTGTTTATTATTATTATTTTATCAATTAAAAACATAGTAGTTTCGTAGCACTATGTTTACTACCAAAAACCTTAGCCCAAAACAGTTATCTGCTTTTACCTCTTTTATAGTTTCTTTACCAGCCAGCTTGGTTTTCTTTGTTATTGAAAAGCAAGTGTGGATAGGATTTGCTGCTTTTGTAGTGATGTTTATAGGCAGCTATTTTTTAATTAGTTTTGTTTTAGAATGGTTTATTTATCGTAAAATAAAACTGATTTATAAATTTATTTTTAATACAAAGGCTAGTAAAAAAGAAGAAACCTATTATAAATATATTTTACCTAAAAAAAGTATTGATGAAGTAAAAGAAGATGTTGAAAAATGGGCAGATCAGAGAAAAGCAGAAATTGAACTTTTAAAACAAAACGAGGCTTTTAGAAAAGAGTTTTTGCAAAATATTTCGCATGAATTTAAAACACCCATTTTTGCCATTCAAGGTTACATAGAAGCTTTACAGGCTGAGGGTTTAAAAGATAATGAAACAAACCAGAAGTTTTTAAATAATGCTGCAAACAATGTAGAAAGGATGGTTAATTTAGTAAATGATTTAGATGAGATTACTAAATTAGAAAGGGGGGAACAGCCATTAAATAAATCAAATTTTATCATTCAAGATTTAATTAAAGAAGTGTATGAATCGCTTTCTATAAAAACCAATAAATACAATTTCAATACAAGTATTAAAAAAGGTTGCGATCAACCCATTATGGTTTTTGCTGATAAAGAAAAGATACGACAAGTAATTACAAATATTATTAGTAATGCTACTTATTATGGAAAACAAAATGGAAGCATTGTGGCAAGTATTTACAATACAGATGAAACCAATGTATTAGTTGAATTTAGTGATGATGGTAAAGGAATATCTGAAGAACATTTGCCTAGGGTTTTTGAAAGGTTTTATAGAACAGATAAGGGTAGAAGCAGAAATGATGGAGGATCTGGCTTAGGATTGGCAATTTGTAAACATATTATTGAGGCACACAATCAATCTATTCATATACGTAGTACAGTAGATGTAGGAACAACAATTGGTTTTACCTTAGGTTCTGCAATTAATTAAACTAATTATTTTGCAATTTTCTATTATTTACTAGAGCGTTATCATTTAATAAAACATTCATACTCTCTAAAAGTATTTGGCTTTTTTTAGCTTCAAATAAAGGTAATTTGTCAATAGAAATTCTCATTGAATATTTTTTACCTTCTGCTAAAGTTTTATCAAATTTTGGGTTCCATTTATTAAACTGATCTATATCTAGCAATAAGTTGTTTGCAATAATAACCGATAAAAATCTACCTCCAACTTCAACAATAGCAGTATTTTTTATTTCTTCATCAGTAAGAACAGATTGCTTAGTTTCTAAAGCAAATGACGCTATATATTGATTTGTTTCTTGTTCAGTCATTGTTGTCCATCCACCAGATCCTTCAAAAATATAATGTGTTGCAATATATTTTTTAACATGGTTTCTGGTTTCTAATGGTAAATAATATTGAATGTCCCAAAAGTTTTTGCTTTTAGCTTTTTTCATGGCTTGTTTCACTCTGCCAACACCACCATTGTATGCTGCAATAACTAATAACCAGTCATTAAACGTATTGCGAAGTTCGTTTAATAGTTTACAAGCTGCATGTGTGCTTTTGTAAAAATCCATTCTTTCATCATTGTACTCTGTCATTCTTAATCCATATTTTCTTCCTTCGTAGCTCATTAATTGCCATGGACCAACAGCACCAGCTGAAGAAATAGTACCTGGATTTAAATTACTTTCTATTACACTTAAATACTTTAACTCTTTTGGAATACCATATTGCGGTAAAATTTGATCGTATAAATCTAAATAACGCTTACCCCATTGTTTCATCTTTTCAAACCATTTACCTTGTTTGTCAGCATATTGATGCATAAACCCTACTGCTAAAGGATTTATATCTACACTTATTGCATTTTGTGCGTAATAATTTTTAGGTGCTAGTTCTGCTATTAATGAATTTGAGTTTGTGTCGTTAAGTGCATAAAATCCCCTACCTCTATATTCTTGAATATCTGCTTTTGTAAAAGAAACTGCCCCAAAACCCAAAACCAAAAGTCCTACTAAAACAATAGCAGTTTTTTGTATATTTTTTGGATAACCTATCATATTTAATAACCACTGCATAATCTATTCACTTGTTTAAATGATAAAAAATAAGAGTTAGTGTGGTTGAAAACTTCCTTTAAAAATTGTTGTAAAGCTTACTTTAACTTTATTAAATTTTTGCTAAGGGAGTGCAAAATTACTTCTTTATTACTAGAAACCATTATTTGTAACCCAAATGGCATTTTATTGGAGTGTTTAAATAATGGAAGGGAAATAGCAGGAATACCAACAAGGTTTGCATATACTGTATAAATGTCAGCCAGGTACATTTCGGTAGCGGAGTTGCTTTTTTCTCCAAATTTCCATGCTACTGTTGGTACAGTAGGAGAAATGATTGCGTCGAACTTTTCAAAAATCGTATTGGTTTTTTGAAGTAATAAATTTCTAACTTGTTGTGCCTTAGTAAAATATGCATCATAATATCCTTCACTAAGTACAAAAGCACCTAACATAATTCTGCGTTTAACTTCTTTACCAAAACCAATACTTCTGGTAGCTTTGTAAACGTCTGTCAAAGTTGCATTTATATGTTGTGTTTGATGCCCAAACCTTACCCCATCGTACCTAGAAAGGTTGCAACTAGCCTCGGCAGTTGTTAAAATATAATATGTAGGAACTATATATTCAAGATATTCAAAATCAACAACTTGCACGCTATGGCCATTTTCTGTTAAAGTTTTTATAAACGAGTAAAAAGTGTCTCGTATTTCTGGGTCTAAAGCAGGATTATCTAAGGTTTCTTTAAAATAAGCGATAGAAAATTTTTGATCTTTTGCTTGTTCTAACAAAGTAGAATAAGAAGGAACTGGTAAGGAAGAAACAGTACTATCAAACTCATCTTCTCCTGCAATTACCTCTAAGGTTAAAGCAGCATCTTCAACTGAGTTTGCAAAAATACCAATTTGATCGAAGGAGGAAGCATAAGCTATTAAACCATACCTAGAAACTCTGCCATAAGTTGGTTTTAAACCTACAATTCCACAAAAATCTGCTGGTTGTCTAACACTGCCACCTGTATCGCTACCTAAACTAATCATGCACATGCCAGCTTGCACTGCTACAGCAGAACCTCCAGAAGATCCTCCAGAAACTCTTGTAGTGTCTAAAGCATTTTTTACATTTCCAAAAGCACTGTTTTCATTACTGCTTCCCATTGCAAATTCATCGCAATTGTTTATGCCAATAATGATAGCTTCTTGAGCTAATAGTTTTTCTACAACGGTAGCATTATAAATTGAAATATAATTTTCTAATATTTTTGATGCAGCAGAAGCCCTATGCCCTTTATAAATAATTACATCTTTTAAAGCAACTACAACACCATGTAGTTTTCCTAAAGGCATGCCTTGTTGTCTGTTTAAATCTAATTTTTTTGCTATATCAATAGCTTCACATTCAAAAACTTCCAAAAAAGCATTTAGATGATAGGAGTCTTTAATTGCTTGTAAATAATGGTTAACAGTAGATACACATGTTGTATTGCCATTAAGCAAAGCAATATGATAGTCTTTGATTGTACTAAAAGTAAACAAAGGCTTTAAGTAATTTTAATAATTATTGAAATGCCAGAAATTAGTTAGATGAATTTTTGTCTTTTTCGTTCATCCCGTCTTCAATTTCTTTTTTAACGTTATTTTTTGCATCGTTAAATTCACGAATACCTTTTCCTATGCCACGCATGAATTCAGGTATTTTTCTACCGCCAAATAAAATAAGAACAGCTAAAATAATAATAATCCATTCGCTGCCACCGGGCATTCCCAAAAGTAATTTAGGTATAAACATGTTGCTCTTTTATAAGACACAAAGGTAAACAATAAAATTCTTAATAAAGTCAAAATAATTTTCACTCATTTTATGTAAATAATAAACTATTGTATCATTACATTTAAGTATTCTAAAAAAGTATGTTGTAAATTAATTATTATTTTTTTGTGAATTAGGATTTGCCATTATATTTGCAACCCCAATTAGGGAGGCAGGTGCGGTAGCTCAGTAGGTAGAGCAAAGGACTGAAAATCCTTGTGTCGCCGGTTCGATCCCGGCCCACACCACTTTAAAGAGAGGTTATTTTTAATAGCCTCTCTTTTTCTTTCAATAAGCTTAAAGAGGCTCTTATACATTTTACTATTTTATTACATTTTGGTAATTTTTTTTAATAATTGATAGTTTTAAAACATAGTTTAAAACAAACCTTACTTTTGTTTATTCATTATTTAAAAAAATAATTATGCAATTTAGAAATTTTAAAATGGTTGGATATGTGGTGTATGGAAGAGGTTGTTTTAATCAGTTAAATGAAATTTTAGCTCCACACAGAAAAAACAATGCTCCTATTATTTTTTTAGTAGATCATTTTTTTGAGTGCAAACCATTAATCAACAAAATTCCATTGCAAGGAAATGATAAAATTATTTTTGCCAATGTTACTTACGAACCCAAAACTACACAAGTAGATTCCATTGCAGAGCAATTAAAAAATGAGTTTGGTACAGTTAGCGGTATTGTAGGCATTGGTGGTGGTAGTACAATGGATTTAGCAAAAGCTGTTTCGTTAATGATGAACAACCCAGGGAGTAGTGCAGACTATCAAGGCTGGGATTTAGTAAAACAAGCAGGTGTATATAAAGTTGGTATTCCTACTTTAAGTGGTACAGGTGCAGAAGTAAGTAGAACAACGGTTTTAACAGGCCCTGCCAGAAAATTAGGAATGAATAGTGACTTTACACCTTTTGATCAAATTATACTTGACCCAGAGCTTACTAAAAATGCACCAGGTAATCAGCGTTTTTATACAGGAATGGATTGTTATATACATTGCATTGAAAGTTTAGAAGGAACTTTTTTGAATGAGTTTAGCAAAAGTTATGGTGAAAAGGCATTGCAACTTTGTAGAGACATTTTTTTAGGTAAAGAAACATGGGATGATGAATGTGATGATAAATTAATGATGGCAAGTTATGCAGGAGGTATGAGTATAGCGTATAGCCAAGTTGGTGTTGCACATGCTGTAAGCTATGGTTTAAGTTATGTTTTGGGCACCAAACATGGAATAGGAAATTGTATTGTAATGAACCATTTAGAAGAGTATTACCCACAGGGACACAAAGAATTTAAAAAAATGGTTGACAAAGGAGGATATGAAATACCTAATGGCATCTGTAGCAATTTAACAGAAGAACAGTTTGAAAGTATGATGAATGTTAGCCTTAGCCTAAAACCATTATGGGAGAATGCTTTGGGCAAAAATTGGGAAGCAATTATGACAAAACAAAAATTAAGAAAACTATACGAAAGGCTGTAACAGTTATATAAAAATAACAACCCTCTTTAAATGCATTGATACAGTTTTTTAGAAAGTGTCAATGCATTTTTTATTCAATGCTAACTATATAAAAACGAATTTAATGTTGAACTTTAATAAAGTTCATAAAAAAAACAATAGTTTTATATAGCAAAATAAACTCATGCCTAAACTATTTCTGTTCATTATTACATTGTTAATTAATAAAAACATAAATGCACAGAAGCAAGATGAATTAATTTGCAGGCATATAAATAATCAAAATGGGTTAATGTATGGGCACTTAACTAGTATAGCACAAGACAAGCAAGGTTATATTTGGATTACAGGAGATGAAGGGCTTCAACGTTACGATGGGTATGAGTTTATTAATTATTTACACAATCCAACAACACCTTATGAAACCTTACCTAACGGAAGATTAACAAAAGTTGCTGTGGATTATCAAAACAAATTATGGATTGGTTCTTTTAGCAATGGTTTTGGTTATTACAATTCTTTCAATAATACTTATAAACTTTACTTACCCAAAAATCAACCACACCTTTCGCCAAATGCAATTGGTTTTAGAAGTTTTTTATTTAGTAACGACTCTGTAACTTATGCTTGCAGTACAGATGGACTAGTAAAACTTTTGAACGGAGAAATTGTAAAAGTTTTTACAACAAACAACTCCTCACTACAAGGATCATTGATTGGAAGAATAGCTAAAGATAGAAATAACAATATTTGGATAGGATCACTTGGTGGATTAAATATGTTAACAAGCGATGAAAATAATTTGTATAATCACACCAATAATAAAACAATTACTGCATTTTCCAATAATGTTTTAAAAGACAATACAGGTAACAAAGCTGCAATTGCCGATCTTTTTATTGATGGTAAAAATAATCTTTGGATTAGTAGTTGGAAACCAGAATTGTATTGCTATAATATTTCAACTAATAGTTTTAAAACAATAAAGCTGCCCAACCCAAAGCCTTTTATTTATGATAATATGGCACAATGCTTTGTTGAAGATAATAATGGAAACCTTTGGATAGGAACCTCAAATAATGGAGTTTACAAATACAATTATTCCGAAGATAAGTTTACACACTATATTCACGATAGAAGTAATAATAGAAGCATTGCAAGCAATAGTATAAATTGTATGCTAAAAGATTATCAAGGAAATATTTGGTTAGTTTCAGATAATAATATTAGCATCTTTAACCCTTCTGATTTACCAGTAAAAATAATTCTTGCAAATACCGCAATTTCTGCAACTATGCTTGCAAAAGATAAAAGCTTATGGGCAGCAGATAATAATTATTTATTTCATTTTGATTCTTCTTTAAATCTTTTAAATAAAATAAAACATAACCAAGATAAAATAAATAATGTTTGGAAAGTAAAAGAATCTATAAACAGTGATGAAATATTCATTTTGAAAGAGAAGGGCTTAACAATTTATAATAAGATGAATGGTAGTATTGAGCCATTTAAAGATTTGCCAATACTTAAAAACAACCCAATAACGGATATTATAGAATTAAATAATGGTAACCTATTTTTATTACGATGGTGGTGGGATAAAAATTTGCTGTATTTAGATAGAGCTAAAAGAAAAATTAGTGCAGTTAATGTTCCATTATTTGATAAAAATAATTTTGAAATTTCATGTGCAATAAAAAAAGATTCAATTAATTATTATTTGTTTTCAAAGAAAGGATTAATGCTTTTAAATACTAGTACAAAGATGGTAAACACACTAGATTCAAATTTTCATGCTGGTCCAACTATTCTAATTAATAATCAATTTTATTCAGCAACATCTAGTTCTGGAATTAGGATTTACAATCTTTATAGCAAACATATTTCTGAAATTAGTAAATACAATGGATTACCTATAAATAATACCAAGAGTATTATTTATGCTGGAAATAATGAATTTTGGATTGGAGGTACTACAGGTATAATAAAATGGAATCAGCAAAGAAATTCATTCAATACATTTCGAGAAAACTATGGTATAAATTCAGATAATATTGCCGAAAATTCTCTTTCAGTAATGCCAGATGGAGAATTGGTTTTTAATGATGGTTCATTAAAGTTATTAGCATCTGAAAATATAAAAAAATTTCCACCACCTAAAGTTTCAATCATACAATGTATTGCCGGAGATTCGGAGTTAACACTTGAAAAACTAAATGGTAAAGTTGTAATTAATCATAATAACAATATACTTCAATTTAAATATGGAGCTATTAATTACAACCAAAATATTCAATACCATTATAAGTTAGAAGGGCATGATAAAACATGGAAAATTGGTAATAGCAGGATTGTAAATTATACTAATCTTGCTCATGGAAATTATGTTTTTTATGTAAAGGCTATTACTGAGGATGGACGATGGAACAATGAAATTACCAAAGTTAATATATATGTAACACAAGCTTTTTACAAAGCAATTTGGTTCTATGCTTTAGTTGCAATTATTGTAATTTGTACTATTTTATTTTATTACAGAATTAAGATAAACAACTTAAAGAATTTGCAAAAACTTCGTAATAATATTTCAAAAGATTTACACGACGAAATAGGGTCAACACTTAGCAGTATTTCAATTTTAAGTACATCTGTAATAAATAATATTGAAAAAGAAAAACAAAAATCAAAAGAATGGGTAGAGCAAATTGGTAATAATGCACAATCTATGCTTAATGCAATGGATGATATAGTGTGGTCAATTAATCCTAATGCAGATACTTTTGAAAGTATAATATTAAGAATGAAAGAACTTGCAAATGCAAATTCAGAACCATTATCTATTGAAGTAAATTTTCATTATGATGAAGAGTTAAAACATGTAAGCCTACCTATGCTTATTAAGAAAAATATATTCCTTATTTATAAGGAATGTATTAATAACTCTTTAAAATATTCAGGAACAAAAAGTATTGATATATTGCTTAAGAAAAAGAAATCAAAATTATTTTTAACTATAACGGATTATGGAATTGGCTTTGATATTAACAAAGAATATAATAGAAATGGATTAAAAAATATAAAACATAGGGCACATGAGATAAATGCTGAGTTAGTGCTACAAAGCAATAAAGAAAAAGGAACAAGCACACAACTAATAATAAATTTGTAACCCATTTATGGTACTTCAATTAACTTAAACATTTAATACTTTTATGCAAATAAATAATGAGTTGAATATACGAATTACCATATTTGACGATAATGAAGCTATTTGTAATTCATTATATCAGTTATTACATTACACTCCAGGGTTTGAAGTTGTTAGTTTTTTTAAAAATTGTGAAAATGTTGCAGATAAAGTTGAAGAATGTTTACCAAGAGTTATACTAATGGATATTAATATTCCTCCCACTTCTGGAATTGAAGCAGTAAAGGAAATAAAAAGAAAATTTAAAACTGTAGATATTATTATGTTTACGGTATTTGAAGAGGAAGATAAAATTTTTGAAGCCCTTAAAGCTGGTGCAACAGGTTATTTATTAAAAAAAACACCTCCATTAAAAATTATAGAATCAATACAAGAAGTAGTTGCTGGCGGGTCTCCAATGAGTGCTTCAATTGCAAGAAAGGTAATGAATTTTTTTACTCAACAATCTGTTTTGCAAAACAACAAAAATATTTTAACCAGAAGAGAACAAGATGTTTTAAAAGGGTTAATTGATGGCCAGAGTTACAAAATGATTGCAATTAATTTAAGTATAAGTATAGAAACTATCAGAACTTATATTAAACGCATTTACGATAAAATGCATGTAAACTCTATGACCGAAGCTGTTGCAAAAGCTCTAAAAGAAAAATGGTTCGAGTAAGTTTTAATCAAACATTGTCCCCCTTTTATGGTATTGTAATAATCTTATAACAAAAATACCTTTGTTATAGGTTAATTCTTTTATACTAACATCACTTCACATTTAAAGCTCTTCTTAATTATTAATTAGAAATTAGGTTTAAAAGTGGAGTGAAAATATAAATTTTAAAAATTAATAAAATGAAATACATATTTACCTTACTTATTGTTACTTTACTATTTATAAAAGTAAATGCACAAATAAATCCTGTTGGCAGCTACGATAGCTGTGGGGCTGCATTAAACTTAGATGTAAATGCTACTTGTATTACAGGTGGGCAAACTTATATGACAACAGGTGCAACAAAAAGTCCACAAGCAACCTTAGGAATTAGTAATGATGATGATGTTTGGTTTAAGTTTACCACTTTAGCTGGGCAAACCCATGCTAGTATTCAAATATCAAATGAAATTGGTGGTATGGGTTCCTGTATGGAATTGTGGGATTCATGTAATGCATCTGCAGAGATTAGTGATTTTTGTGGAAGTCAATTCAATGTTTCTGGATTAACACCACTTAAAACTTATTTAGTAAGGGTTTATACAAATGGAACTTTCTCTACTCTTTCTTCTTTTCAAATGTGTGTTGTAAATACAACACCACCACCACCTCCTCCAAATAGTGAATGTGCTTTTGCTACATCTATTCAAGTTAGTAATAATAATGCAGTTTGCAATTTATTTCCATTAACTAATAATTATGCCACGGGCAGTACTATTGTTAGTGCCCCTGCTTGTTTATCTAGTAACTATAAAGATATTTGGATAAAATTTGTACCTTCTCAAACTGGCCCCTTATCATTTAGAATGCAAGATTATTCTGCCATTGCTGGCTCTGCATTTCCTACTTATTATATAGCCACTTATTCTGGTACAAATTGTAACAGTTTATCACTTGTAAACTGTTCTAATTATTCACCCTCATCTGGAAACGATTATAGTTTATCTGGTACATACAATTCAGGTTCTACCTATTATCTTAGAATATTATGTGATAATTCAATTGCAGGAGATTTTAATGTTTGCTTAAGACCATCTGTTAGTGAAACTAATTATCCTATTTCTGCAGATAGTACATGTTTACGTTCAATTGCAATTAATTCTTCTGTTGACAATAGTGCATTATATACACAAGGATCAACAAACGGCATTAGAAGAATTAATCAACTTGCTTGCTATGGATACAATGCACCAAATGCATTAGCATGGTATAGTTTTACAGTGCCATCCAATGGAAATTATTTTGTTGATTTTACAGATTTAACTAGGTTAGATGTAAATGCTTTTGGTGCAGGTTATAGAGTGTTAAGAAGGGCTACTTGTTATTCAACTGGAACAGATACTATAATTACAAAACCTCCTAATGGTACTTACGATACATTGTTGTGTGCAAACAGTTTCGACAATGGTCAAATGTTAACATTAACAACTGGGACTCAATATTATGTAACCGTAATGGAAAATTCGTATAATGGTGGTAGAGTAGCTTATAAACTTAGGGTAATTGGTGCCTCAACTTGCGTAAATGATGACAGTACCAATGCTATCAATATTATTCAGGATGTAAATTGTAACAATGCAATTAATACAAGTTTACGATTTAGTACATTAAGTACACAACCCAATATTTCTGGTTTAACTAATAATGGTAGCCTAATTCAAGATGTTTGGTATAAGTTTAATGCAATAACATCCTCTGTTATAATAAATGTTACATTACCATTATATTCTTCTAGAATAGTAGTATATAATTCAGATGGAACCATTAAATACGATCCTGGTACAAATGGAAATATTATTACTGTTAATTCATTAGTAATTGGAGCAAGGTATTTAATAAGAGTTTTTAATACAAATGGTTTGCCAATTGGTCCAAGTGCAGATTTTAAAATTTGTGTTTTTGGAGCATCTCCTTCTGTTGCAACAAGTGTAAGCAGTTGCACACCTGCCGATGCAACTAATATTTCTACCAACAGTAATCAATGGTTACATTTTCAAAGATCTGGCGGGTTAATTGTTTCTGTTTTTGACGGACCTGCAAAACCAGGTTTTACATTCTTACCCAGAGGTACCATTTCTGTAAGCTATTTTACAAATAATGGTGGCATTAGGCTAAATGCAGGAACTTCATATTTAGATAGAAATTTTGAAATAAGCGATGGAGGTAATAATTTTAGTAATAGCCCTGTTAGAGTTCGTTTCTATCTAGAACCAGGAGAGTTTAATACATTAGTAGCTTCAGCTGCAAGTGGTGGTATTAGTGCACCTTATGAATTAAAAGTGTATAGAATACCGGGTGCATCTTGCAGTAATTCAACAACTGCAGGTGGCTTATATTACAATATTGACAGCTATGGGTTTATTAGTAATTCAACAACACCAAGTACTCCAACAGGGTATTATGTAGATATGATTACTCCTAATTTTTCTGGATTCTTTTTACAACATGCAGCTGACAATCTTTTAGTTCCATCAACTTGCAACAACTTTTATTATAAAATATATAATAATTCTGTTCAACTTTTCTTCTCAACCTTACAAGAAAATAACAATAGCTATTATCAAATTGAGAGAAGCGAGAATGGAGAAAATTTTGTTCCTATTACTTCTTTTAATTCAAATAATAATATTAATGGCAGTAAATACTCTTATACAGATTATACCATAAAACCAAATGCTTTTTATTATTATAGAATTAAACAAGTGGATAAAGACAATAGTTACCAGTTTATTTGCAAAACAATTCTAGTATCCACAAAAAAAGTAGAGAAAACATTTGGAAAAATTTATCCAAACCCTGTAATGGAATCGTTTAATATAGATATTAATAAACCTTTTGCAGGTAAAGCATTAGTACAAATATTAAATGCAAATGGCCAAATTGTGTATTCCTCTACTATCAATATTAGTTTAAGTGATCAAAAATTAAATATTAAAACACCTTTTATAAGTAGAGGCGTTTATACCTTAAAACTACTTACAGATAAAGGGATAGAACAAATGCAATTTATTAAACATTAATTCATAAATTTAGTACTATTGTTTTAGGCAGATTTTTAAAATTTCTGCCTATTTTTTTTTATAATTGATAGTTATAAATCATAGCTTAAAACCATTATAATGGAATACTTTAGGTAAAAACTAGGAAGCAATTATGACAAAATAAAAATTAAGAAAACTATACGAAAGGCTTTAACTATAATAGTTCATGAATATAAAATGTCATTGTTTAAGGAAGCAATGACATTTTTGTTGTAGGGTTAAATAGAAAAGTAGAATTTATATCTTGCATATTTTATTTTTCCTTTTGTAAATTTGCTGTTTAAACATTTTAAAAACTATACTGTATTAACTTCAACTTTAAATAGAATTAGCATGAAAAAATTTTTTTACACACTAATATTTCTTTGCATAGCAAATATCTCTTTTGCAAATTTCGTTTCACCAGGTACAGGTGTAAAATGGAACTTAGATAGCCTTGTAGCTCACTCTGCAGGCATTGTTACTTTTAATGGTGCCGAGTATATTGTAAACGATACTGTTTTTATTGTTACCAACGATACGTTAAGCATTACAACAGATGCTGTGGTAAAATATTACCCTCTTACATATTTAGATGTAAATGGTGTGTTGCTAATAAATCCTCCTAATAATGTAAAATTTACAGCCATCAATAGCGAAGCAGGTTTTAATGGAATGCGTATAGATAGTAGTAATGCTACAGTATTAAAAAAATTAACTTTTGAATATGCTGTTTCTTTAAAAACAACAGATTGTAATATAACTATTGATAGTTGCACTTTTCAGTACAATAATGTTGGCAGCTCTACAAGTTTTGGTAATGGAGCTTTATCGTTATTTAGGGCAAGCCCAACTATAACACATTCACAATTTTTAAATAACAGAAGAGCAGCAATACAAGGAGGTGCTAATATTGCCAATGCTCCTCAAATTTTTAATAATATTTTTTATGGCAATGGATCTATGAATGTAAATGTGCCTCATATAAATATTGGAGCAACAGGAAGTGATACACTAAGAATAATTAATAACGAAATTATTGGAGTTCCTGCTGCTATTCAAACTGGGGCTATTGGGTTTTTACCTATTGGCTCTGCTAATACAATTATTGCAGGTAATATTATAAAACACAATCGTTATGGAATTACCACCAACGGAGGTTCTAATATTTATGCTCTTATAAAATACAATATTATTGATAGTAACAATATACAAAATAACCCAAACTTAGGGGGTAGTGGAATTGCTTTTAGCGGAGGTTCTGCAACCAGTCATCAAAACGCAATAGTAACAGGTAATTTAATTAGAGGTAACCTTTGGGGTATTACAATTCAAGGAAGGTCTAAACCAAATATTGGTAATGTAGAAAATGTAGATACTACGGATGATGGTAAAAATGTTTTTTTACAAAACAATAATGTAAATACACCATGGACTGACTTATACAACAATACTGTTGATTCTATTTATGCACAAGGTAATTATTGGGGAACCAATATTGAAGATACAGTAGAGTCAAGAATATTTCATCAGGTAGATAATGCAAGTTTAGGAATAGTACTTTATTCAAACTTTATTTTACCTATAAGATTATCCTCTTTCAGTATATCTAAAAATAACAATATTTTTTATTTAAACTGGAAAACTGCAGAAGAATTAAACTCCGACTATTTTGAGGTTGAAAGAAGTTATGATGGTAAAACATTTGAATTTGTTGGAAGTGTAATTGCAAAAGGATTTGCTTCCGGCTACTCTTTTATGGATGATAGTAAACCAAATGTTAATTCATCTATTTATTATCGTTTAAAAATGGTAGATAAAGATGGCAGTTTTATGTATTCAAAAATTTTGATAATAAAACCTGCAGGTATAAAAACAGTAGAAAATTTAAGAATTTACCCTTCAATTATTTCATCTGGTAACAATGTAATTTGGGCAGAGTTTATTAGCACCAAAGAGCAGCCTATTACTATACAGTATTATACAGTTGAAGGAAAAATAGTTACACAACTTACACAAAATGCTTTTAAGGGCAACAATAAAATAATAATAACACCTAATGTAGTTTTGAATAATGGTGTAAATTATATTAAGGTTGTAACAGAAGGGTTTGAGAAAGTAATACCAATTGTAAAATATAACTAAATAACAGAAGGTAAGTTTTAATTAAGTTGCATTATAAACTTAAAATGTCATTGCTACATTGTAGCAATGACATTTTTATTAGGAAATGAAATTCAAAAAAAATTATCTAAATCTTCACTAATTTCCATTTGCCCTTAGTAAATAAATACATGGAGGTAATTGTAACCATAGTTTCTGTAATAACAATTGCAAAATAAACACCCCATTCGCCCCAATTAAAATGCTTTGCAGCTATATATGCCATTGGAATTTGAATAATCCAAAACCAGAAAAAATTAACAATAGTTGGTGTTTTGGTATCGCCTGCACCATTAAAAGCATTCATCATTACCATTCCAATTCCATAAAAAATATATCCTAAACTTATTACTCTTAAAGCATGTACAGCGGTTTCTATTACTTTTATTTCATGTGCAAAAAATTTCACAAAAGTTTCTGCTCCAAATAAAAAAAGCACCGATACAAAACCCATATAAATGGCATTGTATTTGGCTACCTTCCAAACACTTTTTGCAGCACGGTCGGGTTGTTTTGCACCTAAATTTTGACCAACAAGTGTTGCAGCAGCATTACTTAATCCAAAAGCTGGCAGAATAAAAAATACAATTAATCTTATTGCTATTGTGTAACCTGCAATAGCTTCGTTTCCAAAACTTGTCATTATTCTAGCCATAGCAATCCAACTGGCACTGGTAATAATAAATTGCAGTGTTGCAGTAGTTGTAACACTTATAAGATTTTTTATTATTTGCAGTTGTGGTTTAAAATATTTACTGTATAAACGTATAAAACCTTTTCCTTTTAATAGTTGATGAAGTTGATAAATAACTCCTATACTTCTTCCAATTGTTGTTGCAATAGCAGCACCAGTTAATCCATAATAATGTATAAACAAAGGGCATAAAATGATATTGCAAATATTTGCAAGCCATAAACTTTTCATTGCAATAGCTGCATTACCTGCACCCCTAAAAATACCATTTAGCAAAAACAATAGAATAATTACAAGGTTACCACCTAACATTATTGCTGTGTACAAAAAACCTTGCTCTGCTATTTCTTTTGTAGCACCCATTAAGTATAAAAGTTCTTTAGCATAAATAATTCCGAATAATGTTATAACTATACTTAATGAAATAGCAATTAAAATAGATTGGGCTGCAGCATTTGCGGCCTCTACATAATTTTTTTCTCCAATTCTTCTGGCAACCATTGCAGTTGTAGCCATACTTATACCAAAACCAATAGAGTATATAATTGCCAGCATACTTTCTGTTAAACCAACTGTTGCTGTTGCATAAGAGCCTAATTTGGCAACAAAAAAAATGTCAACCACAGCAAATATGCTCTCCATACTCATTTCTAAAATCATGGGTATAGCTAATAAAATAACTGCCTTACGAATACTACCTGTTGTAAAATCTTTATCCTCACTATTAAAAGACTCCTTAATAAAAGCAATAGTTTTATGAATATTTACTGAAATAACTTTGGTTGCCATTAAAAAAATTAGTTGATAAATATAAATTCAAAATGAATTAAATGTAAAGATTCATCAGTAAATTTATTTAAGCAATAATACCTTTATTCAAAAACTTATGTATCTTTTATAATTTCACTAACCTTTACCTTTGTGTATAAAATAAATTTGCAATGAGTACCACAATAGCACCTACACTTACAGCTAAAGATTTTGCAACAGACCAAGAGGTACGTTGGTGCCCAGGCTGTGGCGATTATTCCATTTTAGCACAAGTTCAAAAAGTAATGCCAGGTATTGGTGTTCCTAAAGAAAATATTGTTTTTATTAGTGGAATAGGTTGCTCCTCTAGATTCCCATATTATATGAATACCTATGGAATGCACTCTATACATGGTAGAGCTGCAGCTATAGCAAGTGGTTTAAAAGCTAGCCGCCCTGAATTAAGTGTTTGGATAATTAGTGGTGATGGTGATAGTATGAGCATTGGAGGCAACCATACAATTCATTTTTTAAGAAGAAATTTTGATGTAAACTTATTATTATTTAACAACCAAATTTATGGCCTAACCAAAGGACAATATTCCCCAACATCTGAAGCAAATAAAATAACCAAAAGCACTCCAATGGGTAGCATAGATCATCCATTTAATCCCTTAGCTTTAGCTATGGGGGCCGATGCTACATTTGTTGCAAGAAGTATGGATAGGGATCCAAAACATTTACAATATGTATTAACAAGAAGCCATCAGCACAAAGGAGCCTCTTTTGTAGAAATTTATCAAAACTGTAATATTTTTAACGATGGTGCTTTTGAAACTTTTACAGAAAAAGCAACAAAAGCAGATAATACTTTGTTTTTAGAGCAGAACAAACCTTTAGTTTTTGGTGCTACTCAAAATAAAGGAATAAAGTTAGATGGCTTTAAACCCATTATTGTAGATTTAGAAGAAGGAGCAAGCACTAATGATTTATGGATTCATGATGAACATGATTTTTATAAAGCACAAATACTAACCCGAATGTTTGATGACCCAAGCATTGAAGGGCATTTACCACGCCCTTTTGGAATTTTTTACCAAACACAAAGAGCCTGTTATGAAGATGTAATGGCAATGCAAATAGAAGAAGCTATTGCAAAAAAGGGTGTTGGAGATTTAAATAAATTGTTAAAAGGTAGAGAGGTTTGGGAAATAGCCTCCTAAACCAAAATAATAACGCTTGTTTTATTAAACAATAATAAGTTGAATAATTATTTGGAATAGATTTTGTGTAAATATGCAACAAAAAGTAAAAGCTCACAAATACTGTGAGCTTTTTGAAAGTCGGGAGGACAGGATTCGAACCTGCGACCCCCTGGTCCCAAACCAGGTATTCTACCGGGCTGAACTACCTCCCGAATTTTGAGATAGGGGTGCAAATATAGGTGGCAGACTAATAAAAAAAAATTCTGTATTTATATTTATTAAAATATCTTACTTATTTATAAGGGTTATTGGGTATTTTAGTAATAAAAACAGGCATCAATATGTAAAACTTTAAAAATATTTATCTTTTTACTATTATTGAAAGGGTTTAATTTTTTAAAGAATAGAATTTAAACGAATATGAAAAAAATAAAATTAATAGTATTAATAGCCTTATCAAGTGTGTTTTGTGTAAACTTAAATGCACAAAAAAAAATAAAACAACCAGTAGTCCAAAAAAATGGTTGTAGCAGTGTACAGCCTATTGCTAATGTATTTTTAGCAGATACAATACCTGGTAGAGGGCTAGCGGATAATTATTATTTGTGGGATAACGGAAAAACAATTTATGTAAAGTTTTTAAGCGGCAGTAAATTAATGCAAGATAAAGTTAAAACAATAGCTAAAGAATGGGAAAAATATGCTAATATAAAATTTAAGTTTGTAGAAGTTGGAAACAGCCATATTAGAATAAATTTAGATGATAAAGGTGGGCATAATTCCACAATTGGTACATTGGCTCTCTCTGTACCAAATGATGAAAGAACAATGAATTTTGATACTACCGATTTTAAAACCTATGCAGCCATGTATAGAACAGTTTTACATGAGTTTGGCCATGCATTAGGTTTGTTACACGAACATTATAGTCCAGTTTCAGGAATAAAATGGAATAAAGAAGCAGTATATAATGAACTGAAAAAAACACAAGGCTGGTCTAAAGAAATGGTTGATGCTAATTTATTTCAACAATTTAATCAAAACTATACCAATGGTACAAGTTACGACTCTAAATCTATTATGCACTACCCTATAAAAGCAAATTGGACAACTAATGCTTATTCTGTAAATTGGAACAATAAGTTATCTGATGGAGATATTGCAATGATTAAAACTTTATATCCAGTAGGAGAAAGAGAAAATGAAGTACCTCGTTTTGTAATATCTAACTTTACATCTTTAAAAGTTCAAAACAATGATAATAAGCAAGGTGTATCAATATATCCTTCTTTTACACTAAGTACAGCAGGCAAGTCAGCTACAGTTTATTTTGTTGCCTTTTTTTATGATGAAGATGGAAATGCAATTCAAAAAACAACTAAATCTTATAGTATTAGTGGTGTAACTGCAACTTTTAAATCATTTATTATTGCTGCAGATAAAACTTTAAATCCAAATAAAAATAAAGCAAGCGAATTGGAACTTTTTATACCTTATAACGAATTACCTGTGATAAAAGGAAAAAATAATTTTCAGGTAGAGTTTAAAGTTTATATGTTAGATGGTAGAGAATTAAAACTTTTATACCAGTCTAAAAGAAAAGTATTCAATTTTATGAAATCTTAAAACAAAATACATCTATATAAAAACATTAAAATTATAAACAATGAAAACAATGAAAACGATAAAACAACTATTATTAGGTATGGCAGTAATATGCACAACCGTTGTAACAGCACAAGATAAAAAAGTATATAAAAAAGTTGGTTGTGCTACAGTAGAACCCATTCAACAAGTATTTGCTTTTGATACTACAACAGCAGGCAAAAGAGGTTTAGCAGATAATTATTATCTGTGGGATAATGGCAAAACACTTTATGTTAAAATAATGAATGGAAGTAAAAAGTATAAAGACATGATAAAGAAGTATGCTAAAGATTGGGAAAAATATGCCAATATAAAATTTGAATTTGTTGAAGTTGGTAACACCCATATTCGTGTTGTACTTACAGGAAATGATGGAGGTGGAAATTATTCTAAATTAGGAACAATGGCCTTAATGGTACCTCAAGATGAACATACTATGCACTTAGATACTACATCATTTAAAACACCTGAATATACTTATACTTGTATTGTACATGAGTTTGGGCATGCAATTGGTTTAATGCATGAACACATGAACCCAACGTCTGGCATTAAATGGGATAAAAATAGAATTTACGCATCTTACAAATTAAATCAGGGTTGGGATAAAGCAATGGTAGATGCTCAATTATTTAAAAAATATAGCATTAATTATACTAATGGCACAAAATACGATCCTAAATCTATCATGCACTATCCTATTTCACGTTGGGAAACTACCGATGGATTTCATGTAGAATGGAACAACAGCATATCTGAAGGAGATAAACAATTAATATCGGCTTTATATCCTAAAAAAGGAGCAAGGGTTAATGAAGTGCCACGCTTTACTGTTAGCGATTTTACTCAAATGCAGGTTGAAAGAAGTGATTCTAAAGAAGGGGTAAGCTTTTTCCCATCTTTTACAATAAATACAGCAGGAAAAAGTGGTAGAGTATATTATTTAGCAGTGTTTACAGATGACCAAGGCAATATGTTTGAAACATCTAGTAATGAGTACAAAGTATTTGGTGTAAGTGGTACATCTAAAACATCTGTTCTTAGTCCTGGTCAAAAAATTGTAGTGAATAAAGGCAAAAAAGATTTAGAATTATTTATTCCTTATTCTGAAATTCCAGAAAAAATAAGAAATAAAAATATAAGAGCTTCGTTTTATGTTTTCTTATACGATAATGATGAAATGAAATTATTATATGCCTCTAAAAGTGTACCATGTAATATGGCTAGGTAATAAGTAAAATTAATAAAAATTAAAGAGGCTACCCATAAGTAGCCTCTTTTTATATTTAACCACTTAGAATTATTACAATGAATTTTAGAAAATTATTTAATTAGTTCGTAAGCAATTTTTGGTTTACCTCTTGTGCCACCCTCTGTATTATGAAAGCTGATGAATTTTAGTTTATAATAATTATCAATTTGATCTTTTATTACATAAAATCTATCTGTTTTAACACCTGCTGTTGGGCTTGAGGTTGATGTACGCCATTTATCTGCTATTGCCCACCTATCATTACTATAAGTTAAACTTTGTGCATTAGCCAAAGTAATGGTGTTATAAGAAAATTGTGTGTTTAATACTTGAGCAGCTTGTACACCACCTAAATAATTAATTAAAACCATATCTGAAAAAATATAAGGAATTTCTACCGGGCCCATTGGAAATTTGTAAACTGCAGCAGTATATTGTATATCCCAATCATCTTTTTTAGGTTCAGATAAAACCAAACCATTATCAAAAGAAACAAATTTAAAGTTGTAATTATTGTCTTTGGTTATCTCAATTGTTTTAAACGTTGTTTCTGTAATTCTTGCATATTGTAAGGTGTAGCTAATATTGCTATTTTTTAACACTCTTATTTTATACCATGGTTTTGCTGCAATACCTGCACCTGTACCCCTTTGTACAATAAACACTTTATTATCTGCGGCAGTTGCATTTACCGGAATTTTTGTGTATTCTAAATTTCCTGAAAAGCTATCAAGTAGTTCAAAATCGGTTGAAGAATAAGATAAGGATAAAGCCATACCAATAGTATCGGCAGCAGTTACATTTGTTAAATCGTTTTTATTAATTTGTTTTGTAAGAGCTGCTGTTTTATAGTTTAATCCAACTTTAAAATCACTGCCACAGTAAAAGGCTACATCCCAACTTGCTCTTCCAGATGTACTAATAATATCTGTACTAAAATCTATGAAAGCAGAGTTGGCTGCATAAGCTCCACTTTCACTTCCTGCTAAAATATTTAATGTAGTATCTCCTCCTGTAGAAGGTGGAATTAAAGGAGGCATTTGATCTCTTTCGCAAGCAGTAAATAAAATAGATAAAATCAATAAGGATGGGGTTAATATTTTAAAATGATTCTTCATGTTTTTATATTTCTATGTATTTAATAATTTATTTTTTACTCCACTGAAAATTTATTGTTATAAAATAAGAACGACCATAGGCATAGTTAATAACAGAACCTGCACCATGCTGATTGCCTGCTATGGTTGATGTACTTCCTAACCTTCCAACATCAAATAAATTTTTAATGCCAGCTTGTAAGGTAATAAGTTTAAATAATTGCTTTGTAGCTGTTAAATCGGCCCAATGAAATGCATTTCTTTTTGATAAAACAATATCATTGTTAGTGCCTAATGAGAAAGTAGGAATTTGACCCGTAAATTTATAATACATGCCAATACTACCTTTAAGTTTCTTTAAATGGTAAGTAATGTTAGTAGAAATCTCAGGCGACCATGCAAACTTAGCTGTATTGCCTTGTAGGGTATTGTTTTCTTGAAACCTATTATAGTATCCAATATATGAAAGCCCAATACCTGCAACTAAATTTTTATAGCTTAAATTATTTTCAAAAGTTATTCCTTTTGTTTTAAAATTATCTCTATTAAAGTAAGAGAAAGTTGCAACACCATTGTTATCTATGTAATCATATAAATCAATAAAATCTTTATAGCTGTTATAAAAACCTGTTATGGTTGATGCGTAAGAAAAATGATTTTTGGTAATTGCATTACACGTAATGGTTGTCATAAAGCTGTTAGATGTTTCGGCTTTTAAGTTGGTATTTCCTTTTATATTATGGTTAGCATCGTAAAAATTAAAATATAATTCTCTTAAAATTGGGGCCCTAAAACCTCTTGCATAAGACAAGCGTAAGTCTAACAATTTATTTAGTGTAAATTTTGTATTGATAGAAGGAATAATGGGTGGTGCATCGTAAACAGAATTTTTACTTAATCGTAACCCAGGGCGTATATTAATTTTTGATGTAGGTTTTATTTCTGAGGATATAAAAAATGAAAAATCAGAAATAGAAGGAGAGCCAGAAACTCTTTCGCCGCTTGTTTTATCTTGTTTAAACTCTAACCCTGGTTGTAATGAAACTTTTGAAGAAACTATCCAAGATAATGCAGTACGGACAAATAAAGATTGAAAGGGGGTAACATCCCAATAGCCACTTTCAATATCTTGTTTTGTTTTATTAGGAGAGTTAATTCCTGTTCTGTAATCAAGCGTATAAGATTCTGTTGTTCTATTATAATCTTGAAAAGAAACAGCAGAATTTAATTTTAATTCTTTGTTTATATTCCAAATAGATTGTAATTGATGGGTATATCTTTTAGTAAAGTAGTATTGTCTAAAACTTTTATAAGTTGTAAGGCTCATTGGGCTTGCAGAAAGCAATTCTTCATGTAAAAAATCTACTCTATACCAAATATCAAAATTGCTATTTTTATATCCTACTGTACCACCTGTCATCCATTGTTTTTTAGGTCTAAAAACTTTTGCAGGATAAGCAGCCGTATCAGCAAACCCACCAAAATCGTTTCTGGTTAAATAAGCCGAAGCTCTGTATTTATTATTGTTCCAGTTAACTGATAAATTTTGGTTGTGAATACCATTTTTAGTAAGAGGTACATAGGTGTTACCAATGCCTTCTTCCTGAATTTTCAAACCAACCGACAAATGGTTTCCGTTTTTAGAACCTTTTTTTGTAATAATGTTTATAACACCTGCAAGAGCATCGGTACCATAAATTACACTCATTGGTCCTTCTACAATTTCTATTTTTTCTATAGAGTTTATATCAATTTGGTTAATACTTTGTTTGGTTGCATCTCTATCTGCCATTGGTACACCATCAATTAAAATTTTTACACGTGTGCCACCTAAGCCTAAAATTTTTGTATCTGTTTCGCCTAAAGAATTATCGGTAGAGAATCTTATTCCTAATTCGCTGTTTAATACACCAACAATATCTGTAGCAGCTCTCATTTTAATTCTTTCTGCAGTAATTGTTTTAACTTTATAAACAGAGCTTCTTAATGGTTGTGGAGAGTATTGACCTGTAACTACCACTTCGCTACCTATGCCTTTTATGGTATCTTGCTGTGCAAAAATTGTAAAGGTTACAAAATTAAATAAGAGCAGTAGTAAAAAGAGGGGTTTAAATTTTAACATATAGTTAGTTTAAAGTAGTTTTTGAATACCTGCAAATTTTCAATGATATTGATTTAAAATCTGCCATAGAATTGTCAAATGTTAATCAGTTAATATTTTTTTTAAAAAAATAAAAACCAGTATGTTGTTATATTAAGAATGTATTTTTTAACTTTGAGTAAAACAAAAAATATGTTATCTAAAACAATGCAAGAAGCACTAAATAGGCAAGTGCTAATGGAAGCTCAATCTTCTCAAGCTTATTTAGCAATGGCTAGTTGGGCAGAAATTCAGCCTGGATTAAAAGGGGTAACTGAA
>Ga0268298_10001509_pt1 | contig 27312 bp, 37 predicted proteins | sample WWTPWeurt_MetaG_FD_194462 | JGI IMG/M metagenome (GOLD analysis project Ga0268298, IMG submission 194462) | Activated sludge microbial communities from WWTP in Nijmegen, Gelderland, Netherland - WWTP Weurt | ecosystem: Engineered > WWTP > Aerobic digester > Activated sludge | place...
CACAGGTGTTAATGTGCCTAAAAATTGTATTATGGGGCCTTGGCAGGACTGGCATCCCGGCTTATGTACTCCTGTCGGTTCTTGTATCAAATACCAAACTATTGGAACTGCCCCTAACCGAAAATTTGTAGTGAGTTATGATAATGTGCCCATGTTTAGCTGCACAGGCCTTTTCGGTAAATTTCAGATTGTACTCAACGAAACAACCAACATAATTGAAAATCACCTGACCAATAAGCCAAACTGCCCGGCCTGGGCAGGTGGAACTGCCACTCAGGGTGTGCATAGTTTAGATGGTTTAACAGCATTTACCGCTCCCGGCCGGAATTCAACTGCCTGGACTACCTCAAATGAAAGCACCAGGTTTGTGCCAAATGGTATAATTTGGTACGACGCAGCAGGCGCAATAGTTGGATACGGCGATTCAATTGCGGTAAGCCCAACCGTAACCACTACTTACACGGCATTTTTAGAAAGCTGTTCAGGTATAGATTATGAAGAAGAGGTAACCGTTATTGTTGTTGATCCTGACCCTTCCTTTTCTTACGACCCTTTTTATTGCACATACGGCACAGCTTTACCTGTAATTACAGGCGACCCGGGTGGAACCTTTACATCGGTACCGGCAGGTTTGGTTATTGACCCGGCAACCGGTCAAATTGACCTCGCAGCAAGTACACCAGGCTCATACTCAGTTACTTACAGTATTGGTGGACTTTGCCCTGAATCTGCAACCGACTTCTTTACAATTATTACTGACCCTGATGCTACCATTACCTATGATGCAGCAAGTTATTGCCCGAGTGGCACTACTACACCTACTTACATCGCCACAGCAAGTGGTGACTTTACTGCTTCGCCTGCCGGTTTGGTAATTGACCCTGTTACAGGTGAAATCGACTTGAGTACAGGCACAATCGGAACTACATATACCATTACCTATACTGTTGGGGTAATCTGTATAAGTGATTATTCAGTTAACATTACCATCGATGCGATGGATGATCCTACTATCGCTTACAGTGCACCAAGCTTTTGCCCTACAGGCACAGCAACTCCGGTAACAATCGGAACCCCGGGTGGAACATTTTCGGTTGCCCCTGCAGGTTTAACAGTTAATCCCACTACAGGCGTTATTGACCTTACAACCGGTGCTGTTGGCACATTATATACCATCACATATACAACTCCTGCCGGTCCTTGTAACTCAACAGGCACCACAACAGTGTTAATTGATCCGCTCGATGACCCTGCGTTTGGATACAGCGCCCCTAGTTATTGCCCTACGGGAACCATGTCACCGGCTTTTGTAACAACACCGGGAGGTACATTTACAATTTCCCCTCCAACTATGGGTATCAATGCGGCAACAGGTATGGTTAATCTGGCTACCGGCGATGTAGGAACAACTTATACCATTACCTACACCACCTCGGCAGGGCCATGCTCAAATAGTTCAACTGAAACCATTACGATTGATCCTTTAGATGACCCTGCATTTTCATATGGCGCTACAGAATTCTGTAATTATGGCACAGCGGCTATTACAACAATTGCTACTCCGGGGGGAACCTTTACGGTTAGCCCGCCAACATTATCTGTAAACCCTGCAACAGGTCTAATTGATTTAACAACAGGTATTCCGGGAAGTCTATATACCATCACTTATACAACTCCTGCTGGTTTATGCAGCGATAACAGCACCTTGGTTATCGAAATTTTACCATTAACCGATGCCAGTTTTTCATACGATAAAGACACCTATTGTGCCACCGGAACAGTTACACCCGATTATGTGCTAAATCCGGGTGGCTCATTTACTGCCGATCCCGGCCTTTCCATTAATGGAACAACCGGCGCCATAAATTTGGCTGCATCAACACCCGGCGGACCTTATACCGTATCTTACACCAGCCCGGGTTGCCCTGAAACAAAAACATTTTTTATTACGGTAAATGCATTGCCAATTCCAACCCTTACAATTCCCGAAGTTGTTTGTTTAGAAGGTGATGCGGTTTTAATGGTCGGCGACCCAACCGGAGGAACATACAGCGGTACCGGTGTTTTAGGAGATGAATTTGACCCGGCTCTCGCAGGCACTCCCGGAATATATAACACCACCTATACTTACACAGATTATAATGGATGCACTAATACTGCAACCGCAACTATTGAAGTAATTCAAAACAGCGTAGATGCAGGTACAGATAAAATAATTGCAGAATATACCACTACCGTTTTAAACGCAACCGGTGGCAGCACCTTCCTTTGGGAACCGCCTGCAGGGTTGAGTTGTGTGGATTGTGCATCACCAATTTTCGACTCATTGTTATCTAATACCTATACCGTTACCTCTTGGGATATTTATGGCTGCGTGGCTACCGACGATATTCTGGTAACCGTTGTGCCGGTATTTTTACCTGTCATTTTTATTCCGAATACCTTCACGCCAAACGGCGATAATATTAACGATTACCTCTTTGCTTTCGGCACCGATTTGGAATCCATTTTATCGATGAACGTTTACGATAGATGGGGCGAGTTAGTGTTTACTACACAAAATCTACCTGCCGACAATCCATCAACCGGTTGGGATGGCACACTGAACGGAGAAGCCCTCAGTCAGGGCGTTTACGTGTATATGATGGAAGTACAACTCAAGGAAAATGTGCGTCAGCTCCTAAAAGGTAACGTTACCCTGATTCGGTAATCGGCAATTTTTTTAACAGCCATTTTTGGGGGTAGAAATCATTTTTTGCCGGAATCGACAAATTTCCTCCGAATCTTATTCTTTTGCCTGAGTTAAACTTAATAGCAGCACCAAATATTAAAGATGCCCAACCATGTTATTATTTGAGCAAAATCATCAGTTCAAATTAGTAAACCCGCGCGGTATCCGTTAAATTTGCATTCTTTATTAATTTTTATCAATGGAAAAGAAACAAGCACAAAAAATAGCTATCACAACTCCTGATGGCAAGCCTTTCAAAATTCCTGTTGAAGGCTCATTGGGTTTATTAGCCCTCGGATATAAAGGTGTAATTGCATGGCGCCAGGTTCGTCGTCAATACCAAAAAGCCAGAGAGGCCAATAAACAGCAAACTGAAAACAATCAAACCGACAATTAAACACACAATTCAGTAAATCAATTATTGCTGAAAATGTATTGTTTTAATTCAATCTTACAATTTAATCATGGGTAAAAGAATAGCAAAAAAAGTACTCCTTATCGGGTGGGATGCAGCCGACTGGAAAGTGATTAGTCCCTTAATGGATGCCGGCCACATGCCAACACTCGAAAAATTAGTAAACGGTGGTGTTATGGGAAATTTCGCAACATTAGATCCACCTTTATCGCCAACGTTATGGACGTCCATTTCAACCGGAAAACGCCCGTACAAACACGGTATTATTGGCTTCACTGAACCTGATCCTTCAGGAAAAGGTATCCGTCCTGCATATATTACTTCTAGAAAAGTAAAAGCAATCTGGAATATATTTAATCAGCACGACATGAAAAGCCATGTTGTTGGCTGGTGGCCATCACATCCGGCTGAGCCGATTAATGGTACCATGATTTCCAACTTATATCAGCGTGCTACCAAGCCAATGAACGAACCATGGCCAATGTTGGATGGCACCGTGCACCCTGCTGAAAAAGCAGATTTCTACAAAAAATTGCGCATTCATCCGGGTGAATTAACTGCTGCCCATATTATGCCGTTTATTCCTGATGCAGCTAAAATTGACCAGGAAAAAGATAAACGATTGGGCATGCTTACAAAAGTAATTGCCGATTGTTCAACCATTCACGCTGCCGCAACTTATATCCTCGAAAATGAAGAATGGGATTTTGTTGGCGTGTATTACGATGCAATTGACCACTTCTGTCACGGATTTATGAAATTCCATCCGCCACAAATGCCAATGGTACCGGACGATTTATTTAATCTGTATAAAGATGTAGTGATCAGCGGTTACAAATATCATGATATGATGCTGGAACGTTTACTTCAGCTTGCAGGTCCTGATGTTACCGTTATGCTTATTTCTGACCACGGTTTCCACCCTGACCATTTACGTCCTATCGAATTACCTAAAGAACCTGCTGCTCCTGCCTTGGAACACAGCCCTTATGGAATTTTCGTTTTAAACGGCCCGGGAATTAAAAAAGATGAACGTATTTATGGTGCATCAATTTTAGATGTAACTCCAACAATTTTAACCATGTTCGGTTTGCCAATTGGTGCCGATATGGATGGAAATGTATTAGTAAATGCTTTCGAAGAATCTATTATTCCTGATAAAATTGATAGCTGGGATGATATTCCGGGTAACAGTGGTGAACATCCAAAAGATAAACAGGAAGATCCATATGCAGCAGCAGAAGCAATGGAGCAATTAATTGAACTCGGATATATTGAACGCCCAAGTGAAAATATTGAAAAGGCAATTAAAAGTACCGTAAACGAAAATAATTATTATCTCGCCCGTTCTTATATGAATGGAAGAAAATATAATGAAGCGATTGAAATTCTTACAAAACTATTTGAAGAAAATCCATCAACTACGCGTTACGGAATGCGATTAGCTCACGCTTATCAATCGATAAATAAAGTTGCAGAAACACGTGATGTATTATCTAAATTAAAAGATGTACAACAAGGTCGTGAATCTATCAGCATGAAAATTATGGAAGGCAATTTATTGCTTATCGAAAACCGCCCTAAAGATGCAATGACTTTATTCGAACAAATCGAAAAAGATATGCCTTCGGTTGCGCGAGTAAATATGCAATTAGGACGTTGTTATCTTGCATTAAAAAAATGGAAAAAAGCAGAAACAGCATTCTTAAATGAATTAGAACACGATCCGGGCAATTCCGCAGCACATCACGGTTTGGGCGTTACGCATTTACGTCGCAAAAACTTTGAAGAAGCTGTTGATTGTTTTCTGAATGCAGTTGGTTTAACGTATTTCTTCCCGTTTGCACATTATCATTTGGGTGAAGCATTATATTACATGCAAGAATATGAACGCAGTGCTGAAGCTTTTGAAGTATGTTTAAAAATGGCGCCGGGTATAAATAAAGCACGACAAATGCTCACCACAATTTATAACGACCATCTTAAAAAACCTGAAATTGCAGAAGACCATAAAGCAAAAATTCAGGAATATTTTAAAGGCGATATTGTAATTGTTTCAGGCTTACCACGTTCCGGCACCAGTATGATGATGCAAATGATGGATAAAGGTGGTTTAGATATTTTTACAGATGGCATTCGTCAACCCGACGAAAATAATCCTAAAGGATATTACGAACATGAACTCGTAAAATCATTAGCTCGAAATAAAAACTGGGTTAAAGATGCAATGGGCAAATGCGTAAAAGTAATTAGCCAGTTATTATTTGAATTACCTGCCAACTATAAATATAAAATCATATTTATGGAACGCGATTTGGATGAAGTAATTCAAAGTCAGCATAAAATGCTCGTGCGCGATGGCAAAGCAAAAGAAGATGCATTAAATATTCGTGTATTGAATGTGTTCAAACAAAATCTTGAACGTATTCACACTTGGGTTCCGGCTCAACAAAATATGGAAATACTTTTTGTTTCACATCGCAATTTAGTTAATGACCCGATGTCGGAATTACAAAAAGTAAATGCATTTTTAGGTAATACTTTGAATATTGAAGAAATGGCAAAAGTGGTTGACAAAAGTTTACATCGTGAAAAAAGTGCTAAATAAAATGACCTTCATTTGAATTTGGTTAACAATATTTAGCATTTCAAACTTTTAACTATATCTATCTTCGTATCATAAAACAAACAGTATGAAAAACAATACACTTTCAAACAAAAGATTAATTCAATATGCGGCAAGTGCTGCTGCATTTTTAGCAGTAAACAGTGTTCAGGCAACTGTAGTATACACAGATTTAGATCCTGATTTAGCAATTGGTGGTGAAGGCGGTGAGATTACAATTGATGTGAATAGCGACGGCACCGATGATTTAGGATTCTTTGTTTATTCTATTTTGGGCACAGGTACTTACTATGGTATCGATTTTACCTACAATGTTCGCGTAGCAGGCATGTCAGCACTTAATGGCAACGAAATTTTAGGTTCTTTGGTTACCTACAGCGGTTATAGTGGAGTTTATGCACCAATTTTACCTGATGGCGAAGGCATCAACAGCGAAGATAACTTTGCAGAAGGCTCAGGAACCCTCGGTGTAAGTGTGCAGGTTTCGCTTGCAGGATTCCCTTATTATGAATATCAGGGTGGTATTTGGTTAGATAGCAATATGGATTATATGGGTTTCAGACTTAACGTTGACAAAGACCGTTACTATGGCTGGATGCGTATTTCCGTTGCTGATAACGCCGGTTCAATCACTATTCATGACTATGCTTATGAAAATGAAGCCAACAAGGCCATTTTTACAGGTCAAACAGCTACCGATGTGGTGAATAATCCATTAGCAGATGCTTCTGTTTACAGCAATGCTTCTGTAGTGTATGTAACAATTCCCGAATCAGTGAAAGGCAATTCGGAAATCGCAATTTTTGACCTTTCCGGTAAACAAGTAAAGGCTCAACAAGCTACAAGTGGCAGTTTTACTATGGATTGTAACGATTTACCTTCCGGAAATTACCTCGTATATATTTCACAAAACGACCTTAGCGTTAAAAAACAGGTCAGTTTAACAAAATAAACTTTCAGCCGGGAACTAAATTCCCGGTTTTTTTTTGTCAGAAATTGGTCAGAAACCCAATCACAATCAAAAAAAATTGTTACATTCGCCCTTGAATTTTTAAAACAATCTGCAGATATGAAAAAACTTTACAATTCAAAAAAAGCTGGAAAATTAGCAGCTTATTCAGCAATGGCCGGTGCATTTGTTGCAGCTGGTACTGATGCAAATGCAACAGTAGTTTACACAGACATCGAAGATGTTACTTTTGGCGTTGGCGAACTTTATGCCCTTGACCTTGATAACAACGGTGTTTCTGATTTCTTAATGGCTGGTGCTGCTAACAGCGCTGGTAACTGGACTTGGGGTTACGTAGTTGGTAACTTAAGTTCTTACGGTTACGGTGGACCTTCAAACATGGTTGTTGGTTACACTGGAGCAATTTTACCTTACGGTAGTGCTTTAGCTGCTGGTGATGATATCGGACCTGATCAAGGATTCCTTTCAAACAGCGCTAACATTGCTTTCTTAGCTTCAATTTACAGCAGCGTTACTTACGGACCGTTTGCAGGTACAACTGATAGCTACATGGGCGTTATGTTCGACATCGATGGTGAAATTCACTACGGTTGGGCTCGTTTAGATGTAGAAGTTGGACCGGTTAGCGTAACTGTAAAAGATTATGCTTATGACGATGTAGCTGATGCTGCAATCTTAGCCGGTGCTACAACTGGTGGCGGAATCAACATCGTTTCTTTAAACGAAAGCCAGGTTTCTGCTTATAGCTACGGAAGTACAATCAACGTTATCGTTAAAGACGTAAACGCAGGTATCAATACTGTAAACGTATTTGACATCGACGGTCGTGTAGTTTACACTGCTGGTGTTTCTGCTAACAACTTATCAATCAACCTTGATCAAGTTGCTACAGGCTTATACACTGTGCAATTAACCGGCGCTGATAACGCTCAATTCACTAAAAAATTATACATCCAGAATTAATTCTGAACGTATAGCATATTTTAAGCCTCTGGTTTTCCAGGGGCTTTTTTTATGCAGTTAAATAACAATTCCATGATACTTCGAATCACAAAAGTTTATTACATTCGCCTTATATTTTACTAACCTTTAATCTGTAACAATGAAAAAAGTTTCTACCCAAAAAGAATTTGCAAAAAAATTGGCCGGTTACTCAGGTATGGCCGGTGCATTTATCTTGGCACACACGTCTGCATCAGGACAAGTGATGTATACTGATGTAAATCCTGATGAAACATTTAGCGAAAACGGCGAATTTTATGAATTAGACCTTAACGGTGATGGTTCAGTTGATTTTGCTTTTAAAATCAATGACTTTAGTGCTCCCGGAGTTTTCAATAGCACCGGTGGTGCAACTTGGGGTGGTTTAATTCAGGATGTTTTAATTTATTCATATAATGGTGCCGTAGGCGGAAGTTCATTTACTTCAGGCACATTATTACCTTATGCATTAAATGCCGGTGTTACTATTGATGGTGACATGCAATTTAATACGAACTCCTTGTATGGCAATCAGATAATGGCATTTTATTTAGGTATCCAAAGTTATTATGCTTCCGGAACTACATTAGCTTGGTTCACTTCACCTGTTGGAAACTGGTCTGGCAAAACTGAAAAATTTGTTGGATTAAGGTTAGATGATGGCGGTGCAAGTTATTATGGCTGGGCGCGTTTATCTGTTGATGATAACAATCATGAATTTACCATTCACGATTATGCAGTTAAAATGTCGGAAGAAGCGGCAATTGAAACAGGAGAAACTGTTGGTATTCATACAGTTATTCAAAACAATCAATTAAATGCTTATAGTTTTGGATCAACAATTAATGTTGTAGTTAAAGATTTACAAACTACAGGTGCAACAGTTAAAGTATTTAATTTAGAAGGTAAAGTTGTTTACCAAAATGAATTAAATATGAACGGTATGCAAATCAATCTTGATAATGTTGCTGCAGGTGCTTATACATTACAAGTTGTAACTAACGAAAGTGGTGTGTATACTAAAACAGTTAGCATTCAAAAATAATATTTAACAATATTTTTTATAAGCCTCCGGAACAACCGGAGGCTTTTTTTTGTATTTTTAAGATAAGAATGCGGTCAAATAAATTAAATATTACCACTTATTCTGCAATTGCTGTAGCTTTTTTACAATCATCAAATGCATCGGCAGAAATACAATACACTGATATTGAACCGGATATCTTTATTAGCAACCCCGGTCAGTTATATTTATTGGATTTAAATAACGATGGCACCGACGATTTCACATTCTTATTTACAAGCACCAATTTTTTAAATTTCACTTATTATGGCGGCGCTAATTTTTATGTATTCAATGGAATTTTTGCATTACCCGAAGCAGGTAACGCCATAGCTGCGTTTACGGCAAGCGGCGGTGCTTACGCCTATCCTTATGTAATTGACGAAGGAATAGAAATCGGCCCATATGCCGGAAATTTTTTAAGTGATGCAACACAAACGATGGTTTATCAGTTTTATGCAATTGTTGCATCTTATTTTTATTATCCTATTTATGCAGCAGGCCAATGGATTTTCGGTGAAACAAAAAAATATATTGGTTTACGTTTACAGGATAACGACAGTACTTATTACGGGTGGGCAAGATTAGATGTGGCTATAAATAATAAATCATTTACCATAAGAGACTATGCAATTGAATCCTCTCCCAATACACCCATTTCAACATTTATTCCTGTAGGAATACATACTGAAGCATTAAATGTAAATACCATTTTTGCAGAAGGGAACAATATTCACCTCGAAATAAATCAAATAATTATTTCAGATTTATATATCAATTTATATGACTTACAGGGAAAATGTATCATGACTCAGAAAGTTATTAATCCCTCCACTACAATTATTGCACCTCAACTGCCGGCAGGAAATTATATAGTTCAACTAAAAAGTGAAACCATCTCCGAAAGTAAACAGGTATATCTTTCCGGAAAATAAAAAACGGGGATGAAAAAATTTCACCCCCGTTTGAGTAGTATTTAAAAAATCAAAATTATTCTGCAGCTTGTTCCTCAGCAGATTCTTCTGTTTTTGTTTCTTTTTTGGTTTCGGTTTTAGCTGTTGCATCAGCGTCAACTGCTTTTTTATCAGATGCTTTACCAGAACCGCGGCGACTGCGTTTTTTAGTTGCTGTTTTAGCAGTTTTAAGCATGTTTTCGTTGTAGTCAACAAGCTCGATATAAGCAGTTTCAGCGCTATCACCAACGCGGGTTTCAGCTATTTTTAAAATGCGGGTATAACCACCGTTGCGTCCTGCAATTTTTCCTGCAATTTCTGTAAACAGTTCGTTTACTGCTTCTTTATCCTGCAGGTGAGAAAACACCTCACGACGATTATGCGTATTATCTTCTTTTGCGCGATTGATAATCGGCTCAATGTAAACGCGTAATTCTTTTGCCTTAGCTAAAGTTGTTTTAATGCGCTTGTGCATGATGAGCGATACACCCATGTTACCCAACATTGCTTTACGGTGCGCGTATTTTCTTCCGAGGTGGTTAATTTTATTTCCGTGTCTCATTATTCAATTTTTTTAGTGATGTTTCACAACATCGAGATTAATCTTCTTCTAATTTATATTTAGAAAGGTCCATACCGAATTGTAAACCTTTGTCCAACACCATTGCTTCAATTTCCACTAACGATTTTTTACCGAAATTGCGGAACTTTAATAATTCGTTGGTATCGTATTTTACTAATTCAGATAATGAATTGATTTTCGCAGCTTTCAAACAGTTATAGGCACGAACTGAAAGATCTAAATCTTCAAGCGGTGTTTTTAACAGTTTACGGATGTGTAAAGTATGCTCATCAACTACATTAACTTCTTTTTCGCCGCTGGTATGGAAAGTGATGTTTTCATCTGTAACCAACATTAAGTGCTGAATTAAAATTCTTGCAGCTTCTTTAATGGCATCTTCAGGATGAATAGTTCCATCAGTTTTAATTTCAACTACTAATTTTTCGTAGTCGGTTTTTTGTTCCACACGGGTATTTTCGATATTGTATTTTACGTTTTTAATTGGCGTATAAATAGCATCAATTGGAATAACACCAATTGTTTTATCGATATTTTTATTTTCTTCTGCTGGTAAATAACCTCTTCCTTTCTGAATAGTTAATTCGATATCCAGTTTTACAAAAGGTTCCATTCTGCAAATGAGTAAATCAGGATTGGTAACGCGGAAACTGTTTGTATGTTTCTCGATATCACCGGCTCTGAATTCTTCTTTATCTTTTAACGAGATGAAGATTTTTTCTACTGCATTTTCATCGCCACCCAATTCTTTTTTCAGGCGAACCTGTTTAAGGTTGAGGACAATCTCAGTAATATCTTCCATAACGCCGGTGATGGTTGAAAATTCGTGATCAACGCCGCTGATTTTTACTGATGAGATTGCAAAACCTTCCAGTGAACTTAATAATACTCTGCGTAACGCGTTTCCGATTGTAACACCAAAGCCTGGCTCCAAAGGTTTAAACTCGAAAGTACCTTCAAAATCCGTTGCTTTTTGTAAAGTGATTTTATCAGGACGCTGAAATGAAAGTAATGCCATATTAATAGGTGTTTTTTAATTATTTTATTTAGAATAAAGTTCGACGATAAGCTGTTCTTTGATCGTTTCAGGTATCTGATCACGTTCAGGGTAGCTTACAAAAACGCCTTTCATTTGAGTTGGGTTCCACTCTAACCATGAAAATTTTCTGGATGCTGTGGAAGCCGCTTCTTTTAACCATTCGATATCTTTTGATTTTTCACGAATCGTAATTACATCACCGGGACGTAAAGAAGCTGATGGTGTACTGCAAACAGAACCATTCACCTCAATATGTTTGTGGTTAACTAACTGACGAGCACCGCGACGTGTTGGAGCAATACCTAAACGGTAAACTGTATTGTCTAAACGAGCTTCCAGTAATTGCAATAATGCTTCACCGGTAACACCGTGACGACGGGTTGCTGCTTCAAAAGTTTTGCGGAACTGACGTTCTAATACACCATAAGTGTATTTCGCTTTTTGCTTTTCTTTAAGCTGAACACCATATTCGCTCAAGCTTTTCTTTTTACGGGATTGTCCGTGCTGACCCGGCGCATATTTACGCTTATCAAATGATTTGTCGTATCCGAATATGGATTCGCCAAATGATCTTGATTTTTTCGTGGTGGGCCCTGTATATCTTGCCATTGATCTGTTAGATTTAATTGTTTAGTTGATTATACTCTTCTCTTTTTAGGAGGACGGCATCCGTTGTGCGGAAGTGGTGTGATATCGCGAATAACTGTTACATCTATTCCTGATGATACAATTGAACGAATTGCTGATTCACGTCCTGAGCCAGGTCCTTTTACAAATACTTCTACTCTGCGCAAACCTGCATCATAAGCAACTTTCGCTGCATCTGAAGTAGCTACCTGCGCCGCATAAGGCGTATTCTTTTTAGAACCCCTGAATCCTGCTTTACCTGCCGAAGCCCATGAAATGGTTTGTCCGGTCATATTGGTAAAAGTGATAATCAGATTGTTAAAAGAAGCTAGTATGTGGGCCTGTCCTTCGGCTTCCACCTTTACTATCCTTTTTTTAACTGTCTTTTTTGCTGTTGTTGTTTTAGCCATTTTATAAATAAATGTATATAGTAAAACTTACTGTTTAATTATTATCCTTTAGGTGCTTTCTTTTTATTCGCAACTGTTTTCTTACGACCTTTACGGGTTCTTGAATTTGTTTTGGTGCGTTGACCACGAACCGGCAAACCTTTACGGTGACGAACACCACGATAGCATCCGATATCCATTAGGCGTTTGATAGCCAGTTGTTGTTCAGAACGCAATGCACCTTCTACTTTCAACTCATCATTTATAAATGAGCGAATAGCATTAATCTCATCATCGTTCCAATCTTTTACCTTCTTGCTTTCATCAATATTTGCTGAAGCCAGAATTTTCTTGGAAGTAGAGTTACTAATCCCGTAGATGTAGGTAAGGCCTATTACGCCTCTTTTGTTTTTAGGTAAATCAATACCAGCAATCCTTGCCATATTATTAATTCAAAAATTTTAAATGTTAACCTTGACGTTGTTTGAATTTAGGGTTCTTTTTGTTGATCACATACAGCCTTCCCTTTCTTCTCACGATCTTACAATCGACGCTGCGTTTTTTTATTGATGGTTTTACTTTCATAACAATGTTATTTATAACGGTAAATAATTCTTCCTCTTGTTAAATCATACGGACTCATCTCCACTGTCACTCTGTCGCCCGGTAATATCCGAATGTAATTCATTCGCATTTTCCCTGAAATATGGGCTACAATTTCGTGTTCGTTTTCCAACTTCACTCTGAACATTGCATTACTCAATGCTTCAGTAATTGTTCCGTCTTGTTTTATTAGTCCTTGTTTCGACATTAACTAACTGTTTCAGTTTCCTGATATAAATTTTTATTTCGCTTCACCGCGGCTTCAATTGGTTCAAAACTGGATAAAATATCCGCTTTCTCCTTTGTTACCGCAATGGTATGTTCAAAATGACAGGAAATTTTTCTGTCTTTCGTTCTTATTGTCCACCCGTCGTTTTCCTGAACCACATTTTTTGTACCCAGGTTAATCATCGGTTCAATTGCTATCACTAACCCTTCCTGCATTTTAGGCCCTTTTCCTCTTGCACCAAAATTTGGCACATCCGGTTCTTCATGCAGGCTCTTTCCTAAGCCATGCCCAACTAATTCGCGAACAACTCCATAACCATGGAACGATTCAGCATAATTTTGAACGGCATAACTGATATCCCCGATTCTGTTTCCTGCTATTGCCATTTCGATACCTTTGAAAACACATTCTTTGGTAACTCTGGCAAGGTTTACTGCATCCATGGTAACATCGCCAACTAAAAAAGTGTAAGCCGAATCACCGTGGTATCCGTTTTTGTAAACACCGCAATCTACAGAAACTACATCCCCGTTTTTGATTTCGCGTTTTGATGGAATACCATGCACTACTTCTTCGTTTACCGAAATACATAATGTATGTGCAAACCCGCGATATCCTTTAAATGACGGACGAGCTCCATTATCCCTGATAAACGCTTCAGCTTTTTCATCAAGCTCAAGTGTTGTGATACCGGGTTTTATTAATCCCGCCATCAGGGCTAACGTTTCTGAAACAAGTAAAGAACTTTCTCTGATGAGTTTTATCTCATCTGTTGTTTTATAATAAATCATCCTTGTTGCACGCCTACTGGTGATGATGTGCGACCTTTAATTCGTCCCGACTTCATCAAACCGTCGTAATGACGCATTAACAGGTGACTTTCAATTTGTTGTAATGTATCAAGAATAACACCTACCATGATAAGGAGTGATGTTCCGCCAAAAAATCTGGCAAAACTTTGATCCACACCAATTACGCGAGTAATTACCGGAGCCACTGCAACTAATGCAAGGAAAATTGAACCCGGTAAAGTAATTCTTGATAAAACGTTGTCTATAAATTCTGCTGTTTTTTTACCTGGTTTAATACCCGGAATAAATCCACCGTTTTTCTTTAATTCATCAGCCATTTGTGCAGGGTTGATGATGATAGCGGTGTAGAAATAAGTAAACAACACAATTAATAAACCGTAAATAATATTATATCCTACGCTTTGGAAATCGTTCAGCATAACAAGAACCGGAGAACTGCTCCAATCTTCATTTATTTGAACAAAAATGCCGGGAATAAACATCAAAGCCTGAGCAAAGATGATTGGCATTACACCGGCAGCGTTTATTTTTAATGGAATATAGTTTCTGGTTCCACCGTATTGGCGAGAACCTACAACACGTTTAGCATACTGAACCGGAATTCGTCTTGTTCCCTGAACGAGCAGGATACAACCCATAATCACTAAAATCATGAAGGCAATTTCAAGAACGAATGGAATATATCCGCCACCGCCATCAGCACCACGATGTGTAATCTCATTCAGGATCGCTGCAGGTAAACCGGCCACGATACCAACCATGATTAACATGGAAATACCATTACCTATACCTTTATCAGTAATACGTTCACCCATCCACATGGTAAATAATGTTCCTGCTGTCAAAATCATAACGCAGATAAACCAGAATAAACCGTTTGGAGCAAGGATAAAGTCAGCTTGTTCAGACATTCCTTTTAAGTAAGCATAATATCCTGATGCCTGCAATGCTGTAACTACAACAGTGAGGTAACGGGTATATTGATTCATTTTGCGGCGGCCGCTTTCACCTTCTTTTTGTAAACGGGCGAAATAGGGAACTGCAATGGTCAATAATTGAATCGCGATAGATGCCGAAATGTAAGGCATGATACCGAGTGCAAAAATTGAGGCTCTGCTGAAACCACCACCTGCAAATAAGTTTATTAAACCCAGTAATCCGCTCTGACCGTTAACATTGGCGGCCTGACCGTAAATTTCCGGATCTATACCGGGAAGCATAACATAAGAACCGAAACGGAACAACAATATCAAACCGATAGTGTAGGTCAATCGTTTACGGAGATCTTCGATGCTCCAGATATTTTTTAATGTCTGTATGAATTTTTTCATGTATTAAGCTATCACATTAATTGTTCCGCCTGCTGCTTCGATTCCTTTTTTAGCTGTTTCGCTGCATGCATGCGCCCAAATTTCAACTTTCGCTTTTAACTCACCGCGACCGAGTACTTTTAAGCGCTCATCGCCTTTGATAATTCTGTTTGCTTTTAACATATCCAGATCGAGCTTGGTGATTTCGTATTTATCAACCATAGCCTGAATTTGATCTAAATTGAAGGAAACGTATTTTACTTCAAAATTTTTGTTGTTGAAGCCACGTTTCGGCAAACGGCGTTGTAATGGCATTTGTCCACCCTCATGACCTCTCTTGCGAGAATTACCTGAACGGGAACCTGCTCCTTTGAAGCCTCGTTTTGAAGTTTCACCCCAGCCCGAACCTTGTCCACGACCAATGCGGTGACGTTTTTTAATCGAGCCTTCTGCCGGTTTTAAATTTGATAAATCCATTATTAAATATTTTCTACTTTAACTAAATGTTGAACTGCTTTCACCATACCGATTATCTGAGGTGTTGCTTCTACTTCCACAGAATGGTGCATTTTACGAAGACCAAGTGCAATCATTGTTGCCTTTTGTCTTTTTGGTCGGTCAGTTGTGCTCTTAACCAATGTTACTTTTATCTTGCTCATAACTGATTAATTATTAAATACTTTTTTTAATGGTGTATTTCTTTGTTGAGCTATGGTCATTGGTGTTCTTAAATGTGCCAATGCATCAAAAGTAGCTTTAACCACGTTGTGGGGATTTGATGAACCCAGTGATTTTGCAAGCACGTCGGTTACACCGGCACTTTCAAATACTGCGCGCATTGCACCACCGGCGATAACGCCTGTTCCGTGTGCAGCTGGTTTAATCATTACTTTACCTGCTCCGAATTTTCCTAATTGTTCGTGTGGGATGGTGCCTTTATGAACCGGAACTTTAATCAGGTTTTTCTTTGCATCATCAATACCTTTTTGGATGGCTTCAGTAACCTCGCGGGCTTTTCCTAAACCATGACCAACGATACCGTTGCCATCACCTACTACTACCAGGGCAGAAAAACTAAATGTTCTACCACCTTTGGTAACTTTAGCTACACGCTGGATACCAACAATTTTTTCTTTTAATTCGAGCTCACTTGCTCTAACTCTTTGTATTTCTCTGTTAATTGCCATAACTCAAGTTCAGTTTTAGAATTGAAGACCACCTTCGCGGGCACCTTCAGCCAGTTTAAGAATTCTACCGTGATACAAATAACCGCCACGGTCAAAAGATACTGATACGATACCTTTTTCTGCTGCTCTTTGAGCCAGCATTTTTCCCACTTCTTTAGCTTTATCGCATTTTGTTCCGGCAATGGTTTTACCCTGTTTGTCGGCTGTTGATGCAGAGCAAAGTGTGTGACCAGCTACATCGTCAATCAACTGAGCATAAATTTCTTTATTGCTTCTGTAAACTGCCAATCGTGGACGCTCAGCCGTTCCTGTAATTTTTTTACGGATACGATAGCGGATTTTTTGTCTTCTTATTACTTTTTCGGATAACATAGCTAATGCTTTTATTTACCTGCTGTTTTACCAGCTTTACGACGCAATACTTCATCAGAATATTTAATACCTTTTCCTTTGTACGGTTCAGGCTTACGGAACGATCTGATTTTTGCAGCAATTGCACCTAATAATTGTTTATCGTTGCTTTCGAGAATGATAGTCGGGTTTTTACCTTTTTCACTCACGGTTGACAATTTTACCTCTTTAGGAATCATCATCATGATAGGGTGAGAGTAACCAACAGCGATTTCAAGAATCTGACCTGTATTTGCAGCTCTGTAACCTACCCCAACCAATTCGAGTTCTTTCTTAAATCCTTCTGATACACCTTTCACCATGTTGGCAATTAATGCGCGGTATAAACCATGCATCGCCTTATGGCGTTTTTGTTCAGTAGGACGCTCCAGTTTAACAACTGCACCTTCCGGTTTAATGGTGATATCAGTATCAACCTTCAGTGTTAATTCGCCGCGTTTACCTTTTACGGTAACAACGTTGTTGTCGGCAACTGAAACAGTTACTCCTGCCGGTAATTGAATGGGTAATTTTCCTATTCGTGACATTGTAATTTACTTTCTGTTTTAATTAATAAACGTAACATAATACTTCACCACCTACATTCTGGCGTTTGGCTTCTTTTTCTGTCATTACTCCTTTTGAAGTTGACACTATTGCTAAGCCTAATCCGCTAAGAACGCGTGGCATTTCACCAACACCTGCGTATTTTCGCAATCCTGGTTTACTTACTCTCGTAAGACCTTTGATGGCTGGGGATTTTGTAACAGGATCGTATTTTAACGCGATCTTGATAACACCCTGAGGACCTTCTTCTTCAAATTTATATCTGAAGATGAAACCATGCTCATACAAAATTTCGGTAAGGCGTTTCTTCATATTTGAAGCAGGCACCTCAACAATTCTGTGATTCGCTTTTTGAGCATTTCTGATTCTGGTCAGAAAATCAGCTATTGGATCTGTAACTTTCATTTGCTGTTTTTACTGTTTTATTTATTACCAACTTGCTTTTGTCATTCCCGGAATTTTACCATATAAGGCCAAATCACGAAGTTTGATTCTTGAAATACCTAAGTCGCTGATGTAACCTCTTGGGCGACCGGTTAATTTACAACGGTTGCGGTATCTTACTTTTGAAGAATTACGAGGGAGTTTATCCAACTCTTCCCATTTTCCTTCTGCCTTCAGTTGCTTACGTAAGTCAGCATAATGTGTAATCATGTGCTGACGTTTGGTATTTCTTGCAATTATTGATTTTTTTGACATTGTATTTTTTTATGGTTTGCGGAATGGCATTCCTAATCCTTTTAATAATTCATATGCTTCAGCATCAGTTTTAGCCGAGGTAACAAAAGTGATATCCATACCACTTATTCTTGTTACTTTATCGATATCAATTTCAGGGAAAATGATATGTTCGGTAATACCTAATGTATAGTTTCCTCTTCCATCGAAACTCTTGTCGTTTACACCTTTAAAATCGCGAACGCGCGGTAAGGCAACAGAGAATAAACGATCGAGAAATTCATACATATTTTCACCTCTCAAAGTTACTTTCACACCGATTGGTTGGGCAGAACGTAATTTGAAATTCGAAATATCTTTTTTCGATACGGTAGCAACACATTTCTGACCGGTAATACGTGTCATTTCGTCGATTGCTACATCGATCATTTTTTTGTCCTGAGTAGCTTTACCAACCCCTTGATTTATTGAAATCTTAAGGAGTTTAGGCAGCTGCATAGAGCTTTTATAATTAAATTTCTCTTGCAGTGAAGCTGCTACTTCATCGCTATATTTTTTCTTCAGACGTGGAGTTCTAGTTTCCATTATTTGATTATTTCACCTGATTTATTAGTTCTAACTATTTTACCATCCACTTCTTTGCGGTTTACCCTGATACCTTTTCCGGTTTTCGGATCAACCAGTTGCACATTGCTGATGTGAATTGGTGCTTCTTTTTTAATGATACCGCCGTTAGGATATTGTTGAGTTGGGCGTGTATGTTTTGAAATGATATTAATACCTTCAATCATAACACGACCGGTAGTATAATTTACTTCAATTACACGTCCCTTTTTTCCTTTGTCGTCGCCGGTGATTACCAATACCATATCGTTTTTCTTAACGTGGTATTTTGGTTTAAATCGGCTGGTTGTATTTTTTGTTGCCATAATTATAACACCTCCGGTGCTAATGAAACGATTTTCATAAATTGTTTATCTCTGAGTTCACGAGCTACCGGACCGAAAATACGAGTTCCTCTAGGCTCGTCAGATGCGTTTAACAACACACAAGCATTGTCATCAAAACGGATATAAGATCCATCTTTACGACGCACTTCTTTATGCGTTCTTACTACAACTGCGGTAGATACAGTACCTTTTTTGATACCACCTCCGGGAAGTGCATCTTTCACAGTTACGATAATTTTATCGCCAAGTGAAGCATACCTTCTGCCTGTGCTGCCTAATACACGGATACACAACACTTCGCGTGCTCCGCTGTTATCAGCTACTTTAAGTCTTGATTCCTGTTGTATCATGTTATTTAGCTCTTTCGACTACGTCAACTAATCTCCATCTTTTGAGTTTGCTCAGCGGACGGGTTTCCATAATTACTACTTTATCACCCACTTTAGCATCATTTGCCTCGTCGTGTGCATGATATTTTTTTGTTTTTTTGAGGAACTTACCGTACTTGGTGTGCATGATTTTTCGCTCAACTGCAACAGTTATGGATTTGTCCATTTTGTTGCTGGTTACCACTCCGGTAATTGTTCTTCTCAGATTTCTTGTTTCTTGTTCCATCCTGTTTATTTTTTATTTGGCTGAAACCAATTCACGTTTACGAATTTCTGTGTTCAATCGGGCAATTTCACGACGCACATATGTAATTTGCGTTGGGTTGTCGATTGGGTTAACCGCATGGTTGAAACGCAGTTTTTGTAAACGATCAGTATCGTCATGAAGCCTTTGTTTAAGGTCTTCCATGCTGAGCTGGTTTAAATCTTCTCTTTTTAACTTAGCCATTTGCCAAATTTTTTATTTTATGAAACGTAATCTCTACGGACTACAAATTTTGTTTTAACCGGTAATTTACCTGCAGCAAGACGCATTGCTTCGCGTGCAGTATCCAGTGGCACTCCATCAGCTTCGAACATGATTCTTCCCGGCTGTACTACTGCCACCCAATATTCAGGGGCACCTTTACCTTTACCCATACGAACCTCTGCAGGTTTTTTGGTAATAGGCTTATCAGGGAAGATGTTGATCCAAACCTGACCTTCACGTTTCAGGTGACGGGTTAAGGCAATCCTGGCAGCTTCAATCTGACGGTCGGTAATCCAGCCTTCTTCAAGGGTTTTTAAACCGAACGATCCTGCCGACAACAGGCTACCTCTTTTGGCATTACCTTTTATCTTACCCTTAAACGTTTTGCGATGTTTTACTTTTTTTGGCGCTAACATGATTTATTTTTTTAACGTTTAGCTCTTCTTCTCTTGTTATTGCGATCTTTTTCCTGTTGTAAACCAACATTCGGCTGGAGGTCGCGTTTTCCTAATACTTCACCTTTACAGATCCATACTTTTACACCGAGTTTACCGTATACTGTTTGTGCTTCTTTCCATGCATAATCAATATCTGCGCGGAAAGTATGTAATGGCACACGGCCTTGTTTGTATTCTTCAGAACGTGCCATCTCTGCTCCGTTCAAACGTCCGCTGATACGAATCTTGATACCTTCAGCTCCCATACGCATGGTTGATGCGATTGCCATTTTAATGGCGCGACGGAAGTTGATACGTGCTTCAAGCTGACGAGCGATTGTTTCACCTACAATAGCTGCATCTAATTCCGGGCGACGGATTTCAATGATATTGATTTGAACATCTTTATCAGTGATTTTCTTTAATTCTTCCTTCACTTTATCAACTTCTCCACCACCTTTTCCGATGATAATTCCCGGACGTGAAGTATGGATTGTTACTGTGATGCGGTTAAGGGTTCTTTCAATCACGATTTTTGAAATTCCACCTTTAGATATCCTTGCGCTGAGGTACTGACGGATTCTTTCGTCTTCTACCAGTTTCTCTGCCATGGTTTTTCCGCCATACCAGTTACTGTCCCATCCGCGGATGATACCTAATCTGTTGCCTATCGGGTTACATTTTTGTCCCATTCGAATTAATTATTTTATTCTTTGGTTTCTTGGTTAACGTTAGCTGTTGCAGTTCTTGATGCAACTTTAATTGTAATGTGATTTGTGCGTTTGCGGATACGGTAAGCTCTTCCGTGCGGCGCAGGTTGAAAACGACGCATTGTTTTACCACCATCTACAAAACATTCTTTCACATATAAGTTACTGTCGGCAGCATCCTGTTCGAATTTTACCTCCCAGTTTTTAATCGCACTTCTTAATAATTTTTCTATCGGTGTAGCGGCTGCCTTATCGGTAAACCTCAACACGTTAAGTGCTTTATCGATATCCAACCCTCTGATCAGATCAACTACGTATCTTGTTTTACGTGGTGAACCTGCGTTATTGTTGGTTCTCGGGTTGTTAATGAGTTTTGCTACTGCTTCCATAATTCTTATCTGTTACCAGAGTGTGATTTAAAGTTTCTTGTTGGTGAAAATTCACCTAATTTATGACCCACCATGTTTTCAGTTACAAACACCGGAATAAATTTGTTTCCGTTGTGAACTGCGAATGTATGACCAACCATATCAGGGAAAATGGTTGAACGGCGTGACCAGGTTTTAACCACTGTCTTTTTTCCGCTGTCATTCAACTTCTCTACCTTGCCGGCGAGATTATGATCCACATAAGGTCCTTTTTTTATCGAACGTGCCATTAACTATTGATTATTTTTTACGTCTTGTAATGATAAACTTAGATGTTGTTTTCTTAGGGTGACGGGTTTTCATACCTTTTGAGTATTTACCGTTACGTGATCTAGGATGTCCTCCTGATGAACGACCTTCACCACCACCCATCGGGTGATCAACAGGGTTCATGGAAACGCCTCGGTTACGAGGGCGAACACCCAACCAGCGATTACGGCCGGCTTTACCCAATTGTTGTAAGTTATGGTCAGGATTCGATACCGTTCCAACAGTTGCAAAGCAAGTATCTAAAATCATACGTGTTTCACCTGATGGCATACGCACGATAACATATTTACCTTCTTTTGCCGATAACTGTGCCCAGCTTCCTGCACTACGAGCTATCATACCACCTTTACCAGGCTGCATTTCAATGTTATGGATAATAGTACCCAGTGGTATATTGCGGAGCATTAACGCGTTTCCTAATTCAGGAGCAGCATTTTCGCCTGCCTCAATGGTTTGTCCTACCTGAATACCATTAGGTGCCAGGATGTAACGTTTTTCACCATCTGCGTAATTAACCAATGCAATAAATGCAGTGCGGTTCGGATCATATTCTACCGTTTTAACTGTAGCGGGAACATTATGTTTGTCGCGCTTAAAGTCGATGATACGGTATTTCTTTTTATGGCCACCGCCGATATAGCGCATGGTCAATGCTCCTGAACTATTACGTCCACCCGTTTTCTTAAACGGGGCTGTCAAACTCTTTTCTGGTGTATCCGTAGTAACCTCAGCATAAGCATTGCCTATTCTGAATCGTGTACCTGGTGTAACCGGATTATATTTCTTTAAAGCCATCTTTCAGATTAAATTGTGCTGAAAAAATCAATTGTTTCGCCTTTTTTGAGAGTAACGTAAGCTTTTTTCATACGTCCTTTGGTTCCCTGACTGATTCCGAACGGTGTTCTTTTCCAGCCAAATTTGCCATTATCAGTAATCGTTTTTACGTCCGCCACTGTAACACCGTAGTTTTTTTCCACGGCATTTTTTATCTCGATTTTATTGGCATCCATACCAACTACAAAACCGTAAGTACCATGAGCTTCTGTGAGCTTCTGGGTTTTTTCGGTGATGAGCGGTTTTATTAATATTCTCTTTGCCATTTTACTTATTTTATTAGTTGTTTTCTGCCATTTGATTGATCAGATTCACCGTGCTTTCGCTTAAAACAAGACACTGTGCATTCATGATGTCATAGGTGTTCAGGTCACTTGCTTTTGACGCACCTGTTTTTGGTAAATTACGCAGCGATAAACGAATGTTCTGATTGTCGCCAAGAACAAACAATGTTTTTTTATCGCTTACACCAATACTTTTCATGATACCGGCAAAGGCTTTGGTTTTTGGTGTATCCAATGTGAAATCTTCTACAACTACGATGCTGTTTTGTTTCGCTTTATACGACAATGCAGAACGTTTTGCTAATTCTTTCACTTTGCGGTTCAGTTTAAAACTGTAGTCGCGCGGACGTGGACCGAAAATTGTTCCACCACCATGAAATAAAGGGTTTTTAATACTTCCTTTACGTGAACCACCAGTACCTTTCTGACGGTGTAATTTGCGTGTTGAACCGGCTGATTCGCCTTTTTCTTTCGATTTATGCGTTCCCTGGCGCTGATTAGCGAGGTATTGCTTTACTGAAAGGTAAATAGCGTGGTCGTTTGGTTCAACGCCGAAGATTTCTTCGTTGAGCTCAACCTGTTTACCGGTTTTTTCGCCTGATATTTTTACGATTTCTACTTTCATGTTATTTCTCGATTATTACATAAGAACCTTTACTTCCCGGAACTGATCCGTTAATTAAGATTAAGTTCTTGTCAGAAATAATTTTTGCTACTTTGAGGTTGCGTTGTTTAACGGTGTCGTTACCCATACGACCGGCCATTCTCAAACCTTTGAATACTCTCGCAGGATATGATGATTGTCCGATTGAACCCGGAGCGCGGTGACGATCGTGCTGACCGTGTGAGCGCATACCAACACCACTAAAATTGTGGCGTTTTACAACACCCTGGAAACCTTTACCTTTTGAAGTGCTCACTACACTTACCTTTTCACCTTCTTCAAAAATGTCAACTGTGATATTATCACCTACATTTTTATCGAGGTCAAAATTGCGGAACTCCTTAATCTTGCGCATTGGTTTAGCGCCTGATTTTTTGAAGTGACCGGTTTGAGCCTTGTTGGTATTGTTTTCCTTCTGTTCCTCAAAACCTAACTGAATAGCGCTGTAGCCGTCAGTATCGTCGGTTTTCTTTTGCACAACCACGCATGGTCCGGCTTCGATTACAGTGCAGGAAATTAATTTTCCTTCCTCACCGTAAAAGTGCGTCATGCCGAGTTTTTTGCCTATGATTCCTTTCATTTTCTTTAGAATCTTTTAGATTTTAATTTCAACTTCTACTCCACTTGGTAACTCCAGTTTCTGCAATGCATCTACTGTTTTGTTGGTTGCGCTGTAAATATCAAGCAACCTTTTATACGTGCACATTTGGAACTGCTCACGTGCTTTCTTGTTAACGTGAGGAGAACGCAATACTGTGTAAATCTTTTTCTGCGTAGGCAGCGGGATTGGTCCCGTAACCACTGCACCTGTGTTGCGAACGGTCTTCACGATTTTCTCTGCCGTTTTGTCAACCAATGTGTGGTCAAAAGATTTCAGTTTCATTCTGATTTTATAGGTCATACTACTGTATTCTTACTTTTTATCAACTAACTGTTACTTTACCTTTTGATTTCGAAATCACTTCTTCAGCAACTGAAGCCGGAGCCGGTGCAAAGTGTGAAAATTCGAGAATTGATGTTGCACGTCCTGAAGTGATGGTTCTTAATTGTGTTACATAACCAAACATTTCGCTCAGTGGAACTTTTGCTTTGATAACGGTTGCATTGTTTTTGTTATCAAAACCTTCAATCATACCGCGACGACGGTTTAAGTCACCAATTACATCACCCATATGATCTTCAGGAGTAATAACTTCTAATTTCATGATTGGCTCAAGTAATTGTGGGCCTGCATTTTTACCTGCATCACGGAAGGCAATTTTAGCTGCCATCTCGAATGAGAATGCATCGGAGTCAACTGCGTGGAATGAACCATCAAACAAGCGAACTTTTAAGCTATCCATTGTATAGCCGGCTAATACACCTGTTCCCATTGCTTCTTTGAAACCTTTTTCTACTGAAGGCACATATTCTCTCGGGATAGCACCACCAAAGATGTCGTTCACAAACTGTAAACCAATAACACCATCGTCTGCAGGTCCGATTTCGAACTGGATATCAGCGAATTTACCACGACCACCTGTTTGTTTTTTGTAAACTTCACGGTGTTTAATTGTTTTGGTAAACGATTCTTTATAAGCAACCTCAGGAGCACCCTGATTAACTTCAATTTTAAATTCACGTTTCAAACGGTCAACGATAATCTCTAAGTGTAACTCACCCATACCGCGAACAACTGTTTGACCTGTTTCCTCATCAAAATTTACTTTGAATGTTGGATCTTCTTCAGCCAATTTTGCTAACGCCATACCGAGTTTATCAACGTCGGCCTGAGTTTTAGGCTCAATTGCCAAACCGATAACCGGATCGGGGAATTTGATACTTTCCAATGCAATCGGATTGTTTTCGTCGCAAAGGGTATCACCTGTTCTGATATCTTTAAAACCAACTGCTGCTCCAATATCACCTGCTTCGATAGTATCGAGTGGGTTTTGTTTATTGGCATGCATTTGAAGGATACGTGAAATACGTTCTTTTTTACCTGTTCTTACGTTTAATACATATGAACCAGCATCTAATTTACCGGCATATACGCGGAAGAATGCTAAACGACCAACGAATGGGTCAGTCATAATTTTGAATGCTAACGCCGTAAACGGTTCTTTAGAATCCGGCTGACGGGTTAATTCTTCTTCTGTATCAGGGTTTGTTCCTTTTACCGCATCGATATCGAGTGGTGAAGGGAGGTAGCGACAAACCGCGTCAAGCATAAACTGAACACCTTTGTTTTTGAAAGATGAACCGCACAACATCGGAATAATAGCGATGTCGATAGTTGCTTTACGTATTGCAGTAATTAATTCTTCTTCAGTAATTGAATCCGGATTGTCGAAAAATTTCTCCAATAATGCATCATCGTATTCAGCAACTGCTTCAACGAGGTGATTACGGTATTCAACAACCAGGTCTTTCATATCATCCGGAATAGGCACTTCTTTGTAAGTCATACCCTGAGTTTCATCATCCCAAATGATAGCTTTATTGGTAATCAAATCAACGATACCAACAAATGTTTCTTCTGCACCGATAGGTAAAACCAGTGGAACCGGGTTAGCGCCTAAAATTTCTTTCACTTGTTTAACAACTTCAAGAAAATCGGCACCTGAACGGTCCATTTTGTTTACGAAACCTAAACGTGGAACTTTATAACGGTTAGCCTGGCGCCAAACTGTTTCAGATTGTGGTTCAACACCACCAACTGCGCAGAATAAGGCAACCACACCATCCAATACACGTAAAGAACGTTCAACTTCAACAGTGAAGTCAACGTGGCCCGGTGTATCAATAATGTTTACTTTAAAATCTTCATTACGGTATTTCCAATGGGTAGTTGTTGCAGCAGAAGTAATGGTAATACCACGTTCCTTCTCTTGCTCCATCCAGTCCATGGTAGCAGCACCATCGTGAACTTCACCGATTTTGTGCGTAATACCTGTATAAAACAAAATACGCTCAGTGGTAGTCGTTTTACCGGCGTCGATGTGAGCCGCGATCCCTATGTTACGAGTGTATTTTAAATCTCTTGCCATTTTATTTGTCTTTAACTATATTATGATTTAAAGTGAGCGAAAGCTTTGTTCGCTTCAGCCATTTTATGAACGTCTTCTTTTTTCTTGATTGTTGCACCTTCACCTTTAGCTGCTGCTACAATTTCTGCAGATAATTTTTCTGCCATTGATTTACCGCTGCGTTTACGTGCAAAACCAATCAGCCATTTCATTGATAATGAAATTTTGCGGTCAGGACGAATTTCTGTTGGAATTTGGAAGTTAGCACCACCAATACGGCGGCTTTTTACCTCAACACCCGGTGTTACGTTGCTGAGTGCTTTTTTCCATACTTCATAACCATTTTCACCTGTTTGTTTTTCTACTAATTCAATTGCATCGTAGAAAATACCGAAAGTGATACTCTTTTTACCTTCGTACATCATCATGTTTACGAAACGGGTAACCAGTGCATCATTAAACTTTGGATCTAATGGTAAATATCTTTTTTTAGGTTTTAGCTTTCTCATTTGTTATAATTGCTACCTTTTTTCAAATTATTTTTTCTTTGCCGGAGCTGCTGCAGCACCTGCTTTAGGACGTTTAGTACCGTATTTTGAACGGCTCTTTTTACGGTTGTTTACACCGGCAGTATCCAATGCACCACGAACAATGTGGTAACGAACACCCGGAAGATCTTTAACCCTGCCACCACGAATCAATACGATTGAGTGTTCCTG
>Ga0268298_10001510_pt1 | contig 27301 bp, 20 predicted proteins | sample WWTPWeurt_MetaG_FD_194462 | JGI IMG/M metagenome (GOLD analysis project Ga0268298, IMG submission 194462) | Activated sludge microbial communities from WWTP in Nijmegen, Gelderland, Netherland - WWTP Weurt | ecosystem: Engineered > WWTP > Aerobic digester > Activated sludge | place...
CATGGGCGCGCTGATGCCGGCGACCTGCACCTTGCCGGCAAGGTCGCCGGGCTTGGCCGCCTGGCCCGGGGCGGCGCCGGTGGGCGGCGTGGTCAGGGGGGCCGTGGCGGGGACCGGCGGCTGATTGGTGAGGGCGCCAGGGACGCCGCCCGGGGTCTGGTTGACCGCCGCCGATTCGCTGCTCTGCTGGCTGCGGATGGCCGTGTTCTCGGGGGTGTTGTTGGGGCGGTAGCTTTCGGCGGTCTGTTCGCTCTGGGAAAAATCGATGTCGGCTGCCACCTGGACCTTGTAATTGTCCCCGCCCAGGACCGGCTTCAGGATGGCGTCGATGCGGGCGATGACGCTGGCCTCCACCTCGCGCATGTACTTGAGCTGGGCCGGGTCGAGGCCGGCCTCGGTGAGTTTGCTCTTGAGCTGCGAGAGCAGGCTGCCGTTCTGGTCCAGGACGGTGACGTTGGAGATGGGCAATTGCGGCACGCTGGCCGCCACCAGATTGGTGATGCCCACCACCTGGGCCGCATCGAGAACGCGCCCCGGGTAGAGGGTGACCAGGACGGACGCGGTGGGCTTTTGCTCCTCGCGCACGAAGACCGAGGGCTTGGGGATGGCGAGATGGACGCGGGCCGCCTGGACCGAGCCGATGGACATGATGGTGCGGGCCAGCTCGCCTTCCAGCCCGCGCTGATAATTGACCTGTTCGGCAAACTGGCTGATGCCGAATTTCTGCCCCTCCATGAGCTCGAAGCCGACCATGCCGCCGCGGGGCAGTCCCTGGGAGGCGAGCTTGAGGCGCACCTCGTGCACCTTGTCGGAGGGCACGAGAATGGCGCCGCTGTCCGACATGCGATGGGGAATGTTCTGTTGCTCCAGGGCGGCGATGATGGCGCCGCCGTCCTTTTCCGAAAGATTGGAGAAGAGCACCTTGAAGTCGCCGTGCTTGGCCCACAGGGCAGCGCCCACCAGGATGGCGACGATGGCGGCGAGGGCGGCGGCAAACATCATCTTCTGACGACTGTCGAGACGACCGAGGGCCTCGCGCAGGCGGTCCAGCGCTCCGACGGTCGGCGCGGCCCCCGCAGTGGTATCAGTCGTCGCTGCCATCTAAGCCGGTAAAACCCTGAAAAACAGAAGAAGAATCAATCGGGAAGCCCCATTTTGCTAGAAATATTCTATATTAGCCGGGCCGAAATGCCGCCAAACTTTTTGATGCCCCCCGCCGCTCCCGCGATTGCCGATACTGACAGCAAGACTGCCGAACTGCAACGGGCCTTCGACCTGTTCAACCAGGTCTCGGCAGAACTGACCACTGCCTACGGCGCCCTGCAGGACCGCGTCGCCTCCCTGACCGAAGAACTCGCTGTAGCCAATGGCGAACTGCGCCGCCAATACCAGGAGAAGGAAGCCCTGTCGGAGCGCCTGTCGCTGCTCCTCGATGCCCTGCCGGCCGGGGTGGTGGTGCTCGACGGCGGTGCCCGGGTCACCCAGGCCAACCCGGCGGCCCGCGCCCTGTTCGGCGAGGCGGTGCTGGGCAGCCATTGGGGCGACGTCGCCCGCGCCCACCTGGACCCGACCCTGGCGGTGGGCGAATGGCTGGTGGGCGAGCGCCGCGTGAGCCTCGCCGAAAGCGCCCTGGCGGCCAGCGGCGGCAAGATTCTCCTGGTGCACGACGTCACCGCCGCCCACGGCATGAAGACCGAACTCGAACGCCACCAGCGCCTCGCCGCCATGGGCGAGATGGCCGCCTCGCTGGCCCATCAGCTGCGCACCCCCCTGGCCGCCGCCCTGCTCTACAGCGGTAATCTCGGCCAGCCCGGCCTGGCCGATGAAACCCGGGCCCGCTTCGCCGACAAGGCGACGGGCCAATTGCGCCGCCTGGAGCGGCTCATCCAGGACGTGCTGCTCTTCGCCCGGGGCGAAACCCTGGGCCGCGACGTGTTTCCCGTGGCCGAGCTTCTGGCCGACGCCGCGGCCACCGTCGAGCCGCTGCTGCGCGAGCAGGGTGTGGCCTTCACCCTGCGCGACGACAGCGCCGGTGCCGTGCTGGTGGGGGGGCGCAAAGCCCTCTTCGGCGCCCTGGTGAGTCTCCTGGAGAACGCCCAGCAGGCTCTTGCCGGGGGCGGCAAAATTTGCCTCTCCGCCAGCCTGAGCGGCGACGGCCTTGCCCTTTCGGTGGCGGATGACGGGCCCGGGATCGGCGCTGAACTGCGGGACCGCATCTTCGAACCCTTTTTCACCACCCGCGGCCTGGGCACCGGCCTCGGGTTGCCCATCGCCCTGGGGGTCGCCCGGGCCCACGGCGGCAGTATCGAACTTCGCTCCCAGCCCGGGGCGGGGGCCGAATTCATCGTCCACCTCCCCGTCGCGCCGCCGGAGACCGCCAGCCCATGACCGATTCCGCCCTGCCCATCCTGGTGGTCGAAGACGACCCCTGCCTGCGGGAGGCCCTGTGCGACACCCTGGAACTGGCCGGCCGCGCCTTCGTTGCCGCCGATGGCGGCGAGGCTGCCCTGCGGGCCCTGGAAGCCCAGGCCTTTTCCATCGTGGTGAGCGACGTGCGCATGCTGCCCATGGACGGCATCGCGCTGCTCAAGGCGGTGCGGCAGCGCCTGCCCCACCTGCCGGTGGTGCTGATGACCGCCTTCGCCGAAGTGGAAAAGGCCGTGGATGCCATGCGTTCGGGGGCCTGCGACTTCCTGCTCAAGCCCTTCGAACCCGCCGCGCTCCTCGCCGTCATCGACCGCTACCGCTTGCCGGGCAGCGACGGAGAAGCCGGCGTGATCGCGGAGGACGCGGCAAGCCGCGAACTCTTCGGCCTGGCCGGGCGGGTCGCCCTGACCGACGCCACGGTCCTCCTGGACGGTGAGTCCGGCGTCGGCAAGGAGGTCGTCGCCCGCCACATTCATCGCCATTCCGCCCGCCGGACCGGCCCTTTCGTCGCCATCAACTGCGCCGCCATCCCCGAGAGTCTCCTGGAAGCGACCCTCTTCGGCTACGAAAAGGGAGCCTTCACCGGCGCCCAGCAGGCCCAGGCGGGCAAGTTCGAGCAGGCCCAGAAGGGCACCCTGCTCCTCGACGAAGTGACGGAAATGCCCCTCGGCCTCCAGGCCAAGCTCCTGCGTGTGCTGCAGGAGCGGGAAGTGGAGCGGGTGGGGGGCAAGCAGCCCGTGGCCCTGGATATCCGCATCGTCGCCACCACCAACCGCAATCTGGGCGAGGCGGTCGCCAAGGGCATTTTCCGCGAGGATCTTTACTACCGGCTCAACGTCTTTCCGGTCAGCATCCCCGCCCTGCGCCAGCGACCGGCCGACATCGTTCCCCTGGCGCGGCGCTTCGTTGCCGTCCATGGCGCGCGCTTCGGCCGTCCGGCCATGGTCCTGACGAGTGGAGCCGAGGCCGCCCTGCGCGCCTATCCCTGGCCGGGCAACGTGCGGGAACTGGAAAACGTCGTCCAGAGAGCATTGATCCTTGCCCCCGGCACCCGCATCGAAGTCGAGCACCTGGGCCTCGCCGACCTGCCTCCGCTCTCCAGAACGACGACGGGGGAGCCGGAGCGGGCGGACAACATGAAGGATCTGGAGCGCGAGCACATCCTGCGCACCCTGGCCGAAGTGGGGGGCTCGCGCAAACTGGCGGTGGAACGCCTGGGGATATCGGAGCGCACCTTGCGCTACAAGCTGCAGCAGTACCGGGACGAAGGGTTTTTTTCCGAGTGATCTGGCCCGGGCTTTGCTAGCATGAGGGGGTGAGCGGAGGCCGCCGTCGGCCGGGAGCAGGAACCATGGACACCAAGGGAATCGAAGACATGTTGGGCGTGCTGCGGGCCACCGCAGCCCAGGCGGCTGGAAAGCCCGCCGAATCAGCCGCTTCGGCGGGCGGTGCTGATTTTTCCCAGGTGCTCAGGCAGTCCATCGACAAGGTCAATGCCGCCCAGGTCCAGGCCCAGGGGATGGCGGAAAAAATTGCCGGTGGCGATACCTCCCAGAACCTGCACGAAGTCATGATCGCCCTGCAGACCGCCAGCGTTTCCTTCCAGGAGATGGTCCAGGTGCGCAATAAACTGGTGAATGCCTACCAGGACATCATGAACATGCAGGTCTGACGCCCTGCGAGGTTGTGGCGGTTCCAGGCGGGGATTCCTTCCGCCAAGTGGCTATTCCGGCGGACGCGCGCCTTCCAGCATGTCCAGTTCCTTGCGGTATGTCGCTGTCTCGATTTCCAGCAGGCCGAGGACGGTGTGAAAGAGATTGTCGTGGGTGAATCGCTGCTGCAGTTTCTTGGCCAGGGCGGGGACATCCACATCCCGGTTGGATGGGCCAAACCAAAGGATCGCCGGTACGTGAAGCTGGCTGTCGGGGGCGATCGCGCGGGGCAGTCCGTGCAGGTAGATGCCTCGTTCGCCCAGGGATTCGCCGTGATCGCTCACGTAGAAAAGCGCAGTGTCGAACCTTGAGTCGTTGCGCTTGAGCAGCTCGATGACCTGCCCCAGGAAATGGTCCGTGTACAGAATGGCATTGTCGTAGGCGTTGCCGATCTCCTCGGCGCTGCAACGGTTCAGATCCTTGTCGTGGCAAGCCGGACGAAATTTTTCGAATTCGGGCGGGTAGCGTCGATAGTAGGCGGGGCCGTGATTTCCCATTTGGTGGAGGACGATCAGGATGTCTCCCTTGGGGCGTGAATCGATATAGTCCTGCAGGGACGTCAGCATTCCCACGTCGCGACATTCGTCGTCACAGCGCGGATTGTTTTTCGGGGTCCGGTAATCGACGTAGGGAACTCGAAGCGCCACGCCTTTTGAGCTTGAATTGTTGTCCAGCCACAGGACGTTCACGCCGGCTCGCTGGGCGATGTCCAGCAGGTTTTCCTGCTGCAGCGCAAGCTGGGGATCGAATTTCTCCATCCCGAGGGCAGAGAACATGCAGGGCACCGATACCGCGGTGGAAGAGCCGCAGGCCCAGAAGTTCGTGAAGCTCAACCCCTTTTCCTGCCGCAAACGGGGGGTCGTATCCCTTGCGTAGCCATTGATGGAGAGCCGATCGACGCGTGCCGTTTCGCCAACCACCAGGAGGATCAGTTCGCGTCCCGCATCGTTCGCGGCGAGGTGGGAGTCGCTCGCGATGGGCTGTACGGTGTTGGTGTCGGCGGTCCCCGCGAGACCGGCTTTACCGTGGCGGACTGCGGCAACCAGCGGGGCTGCAGGATTGGCATAGGCGCGCAATGCCTTGTGCTCCCGCAGGAAGGAGGCAAAAAAATCGCCGGCGGCGACAAGCGAGAGGCCTGTGATCGCGGTCAGGACGGCGACCAAAGTCAGGCGGTGCAGGATTTCCTTTCGCCATCCGAGCCATTTCAGGGGGATCAGCCAGAGCAGTGTTGCCGGCCCCAGGCCCAGGAAGAGGATGTAAGCGAGCAACTTGGGAGTGACGAGATCCAGGGCCTCGTCCCATTGCGTCTCGGCTGCATTGCGCAACATGTCCCCATTGATCGCTACGCCAAAGCTGTCCATGAAATAGGCGCACACCGCGGCCACAAGGCACAGGAGCGTCAGGATGGGCTTCGCAGCACGGCCGAGCGTGAAAGGGGCGAGCAGAAGGGCGGTGACGGCGATCAGTGATACGGCCAGGGAAGCGATGGCGAGTAGGGTCGTCCCATGGGGCGGAAAGACTGCCACGACGCGCGAGAAGAACGCCGCATTGGCGCAGGCAACCCAAAAGCATGCCACCGCGAGAAGCATGGTGTGGGAAGACATTGCCCGGCGGCACAGGCGGGAAATCATCCTGGAAGCCTCTGTTGGACGAGCCCGACGCTGTATTCGTCGGGGGGGCGTGTGGCGCGAAGGGACGCCGTGGCGGGCTCGTGCCTGCGCGGCAGCGTGACCAAACCCGGTGCCCGCGCGGATGCGCCGGCGGGCTGGTGGCGATGCCCGCCGAGGGGCGATGAGCGGGCATGTGCGGTGTGCCGAAACACCCTGAATCTGTCCAGCCGAGGCCTTGGCGCAAGGGCTTTCACGGCTGGGGGCCGGGCTCCCGGGTCCGGAAACCCTGGCGCTCCAGGCGTGTGACGAAACGCTCCACCAGTGCTCGTTGCGCGCGCGAGAGTTCGACGAACTCGCAGCCCAGACGCACGTGGGCGAGTCCGGATTCCGCCGTGTGGGGGGCAAGGCTGCGCACGACCAGATCAGCCGCGACGACCCCCGCTTCCGGCAATTCGATGCGACAGCGGCCGGTGTGGGTGCCCGGCGGGAGGAGGGGCGCCAGGGATTCGGGCAGGGCGAGGCAGGCGCCTCCCCCGCTGATGTCCAGAATGCGCAGGACTTCGGTCAGGGGGGCCACCTCCGGACGAGGCAATTCAAGCCGACAGGTGAGCGTCGGCGCCAGGGGGGTATCGAGCCGGAAATACTCCCGCCTCTGCAAGCGCAGGAGCGAAGCGGGCAGGGGGGCCGCAAGGGCGGGCTTGCCCTCGTGGTTCACGGCTTCCAGGCGGGAAAGATAAAACTGGACCTTCACCCGATCCTGGCGGGCGGCGACGATCAGTTTTTGGGTGGACAGCGCCTGATCGTTGGCCCCGGCGCTGTTGCCGGGGTCGAGAATCAGGCGGTCGGCGGCGTCGTCCACGGCGAGGACGCTGGAAAGAAAGAAGTGGCCGGCGGCATCGTAGTAGACCGTCACCAGGGCCTTCTGACGCAGCAGGGCGCGCAGGACGAAGAGAATTTCCGTCCTGCGCTGCAGGAGATAGGGGCCGAAGCGGTCGCCGTGCTCCAGTTCCAGGTCGGCGAGCGGCGGGAGGTGCGGGGAATGCGGGGGAGAGGCGGTCAAGATCGGCACGCTCCTGGAGGGCAGAGGAGCGAGTTTACCCCAGCCCGGCCCGCTCACAGCGGCTCGGTCTCGCCCTGTTCCAGGCGGTAGAGCCAGGCCAGCAGTTCGGCGACGGCCCGGTAGAGCTGGGGGGGAATGTGCTGGTCCAGGTCCACCTGCATGAGCAGGGAGACGAGTTCCGGCGACTCATGCACGTAGACGCCGTGCTCCCGGGCGCGGGAAATGATTTCTTCGGCCACCAGGCCCCGTCCCCGGGCGACGACCCGGGGGGCGGCGTCGGTCTGGCGGTAGGCCAGGGCGACCGCCTCGCGCTGGGGATCATTCTCCGGAGGCGGCATGATCGAAGTGCAGCCCGGCAAGGCTCAGGCCGGCGTCGGCCAGGCGGTGGGCGAGAAGATTTCCCTTGCCGCTCAGCAGGGCGGTGGTGGTGGCGTCACCGGCACTCAGGCTCAAATCCACCCCGCCCTGGGCATCGAGACGCAGGGTGGCGTCGATGGCGCCCAGGCGAGGCAGGGTGAGGCGCAGCCGGGTGGTCCAGCGGCGGCTGTCGGCGCCCTCCTCCCCCGGGCGCGACTGCGGCGCATCCTCGATGTCCCACTCCAGGGTCTGGCCCGGCCAGATTTGCCCCTGCCAGGACAGGACCTGGGTGGCCAGGGCGTCGAGCTGTTGCTGCACCAGGGGCGTCAGGGTCGCCGGCAACCCCGGGGCCATGGCCTGCTGCCCCTCGCGCAGGGCGGCGGTGCTTGCCGAGGGCGACTCGGCCGGGGCGGGCGAAGCGGGGACGGAGCTCTCCGCCAGGGCAGCCCTGGCTGTGGCCCCCGCGGCGGGGGCAAGGGAAGGCGCTTCGGCCTGAAGCGCGGTGCCCTCCGTCGCCTGGGCCGGCGGAGGAGGCGCGACCACCGGGGTCGACAGGCGCCCCTGGGGTTCCTCCAGCAGCGCCGCGGTGGGCATCTGCCCGGCGACCCAGCGGGCCTGGTGGGATTCGTAGAACAGGCCGCTCTTGACCACGGCTTCTTGCAGGACCGGGGCCAGTTGGGCGGCGTCGCCCGGCGCTCCGCTCAGGAGGGGGCGGCTGGCGTTGAGGGGGGCAGGAGGCGCCCGGTCTCCGGGGGCACCGATTTCGGACATGAGGGTGCCGATCAGGCGGGCGGCGGGGCTCAGGGTGGTGGCGACCGAATCGCCGGGGGTCTTCGCCGTCTGGGTGCTGCGCTCGGCTACGGCGGCGAGGACGAGGCGATTGCCGCGTTCGACCACCTCCAGTTCCAGGGTGTCGCCAGGCTTGGCCGCGAAGGGCAGGGCGAGGGTGACTTCGCGCTGGGCCACGGCGGCCCGGTAGGTGCCATTGGGAAGGAGGGCCTGGATTTCCGCCAGGATGCGCTGGCCGGGAACCAGGTCGCTGAGGACGTCCTTGAGTTGCTGGGCCGGAATGGCCGGCTGTGGCGCCGCGGGTTGCTCGGGGAGTACGAGCCGCAGCCGGGCGGCGACGTCGGCGGGGATCATCGGGCTGCCGGGTTGCTCAGGGTCTCCAGCAGGCGACCCACGTCAGCCAGCCAGGGGCCGGCGTGTCCGGACAGGGCGGCATGGCGATCCAGGGTGGCAGCCAGGAGCGACTTGGCCTCGGCGCGTTCGGCGGCGTCCAGGGCCGGGGGACTCGTCTGGGCGAAAGCTTCGAAAAGAAGCTGGTGGCGGGAGGACTCCTCGGCCAATGCCTCCCACTGGCCGCCCTGGGCCAGACTCAGGAGCCGCTCCGCGTGCCCGGCGAGCGCCCGGAGGCTGTCCAGGTAGGCGGCCATGGCCAATCAGGGGGCGGTGCCGGCGGCGGGGCCTTCGCTGACCTTGTCGCCGATTTCGACCCAGGCCGAATGGATTTCGCCCAGCAGGCGGGAGACCTCGTCCAGCGCGGCGAGGTCGTTGTGCAGATTGGCGTGCAGGAGGCGCCGCCCCATGTAGTCGTAGAGGGCGCAGAGGTCTTCGGAAAGCTTGCCGCCCCCTTCGAGATTGATGCTCGCCCGCAGGCCGTTCTGGATGATGTCGATGGCCTTGGAGATGGCCATGCCCTTTTTGGGAATGTCGCCGGCTTCCATGCCGTAGCGGGCGCCGGCCAGGGCCTGCCTGGCCCCGTCGAAGAGCATCAGGATGAGCTGGTAGGGGCTCGCCGAGCGGACGGCGGTTTCCAGCCCGACGGTTTCGTAGGCTTTGAGCGGATTGAGCTGGGACGCGAACATGGGGGCTATCTTAACCGATCAGCCGAGGCTGGCCAGTTGTTGCGTCAGGTAGGCGGACTGGGTCTGCAACTGGCTCATGAGTTTGTCCAGGGCCGTGAACTGCTTGGAATAGCGCGCCTCGACAGCATCGACCCGGCGCTGCAACTCCTCGCGCCGCGTCTCCAGGTTGTCGATGAGCGTATCCAGGGACGCCTGGCGGATGGTGATCGTTCCCTCCAGGTCCACCAGGGCTTCGGCGGCGGTCTGGAAGGCCGAACCGAAGGCGGTGACGGTGCTGCTGACGCCGCTCAGGTTGGCCGCCAGGGCTTCGGAGAATTCGTCTTCGTCCAGGAGCAGACTGCCGTCGGATTGCAACGAGATGCCCAGGTCGGCCAGGGTGGGGTAGGCGGTGCTGATGCCGCTGGGGGAGGAAAAGAGCACTTCCCGCAGCTTGTTATTGACCGTGCTGACCGTGCCGTCGCCGGTCAGGACCGAGCCGGACTGGGTCGTGGTGTCGTACTTGGTGAGTTCCTTGGACAGGCTGTTCAGATCGTTCCAGGCGGTGACGAAGGCCTGGATGCGCTCGATCATGCCGGCGTTGTCGTTGCCGATATTCAGTGTCGTGGCGTCGGTCGGTTGCAGCGGGTCGTGGGCCTTCTTGAGGGTGAGGGTCACCCCGGTCATGGCCTCGGACAGGGTATTGGTAGAGGACGTGACCAGAACGCCTTCCACGTAGGCCTCGGCATCCTGGGCGGCGGCTTTCTCGGTGAAGGCGACGCTGGGGCTGATGGGGTCGTAGGTGAGGCCCACCAGACCGCCCGAGCCGGTGAGGCGGATGGTGTTTTCCACGCCGGTCTCGTCGCTGGTGAGCATGAGTTGCTTGCCACCGGCGCCGTTGATGATGGTGGCCGAGATGCCCGCGTCGGCATCGTTGATCGCTGCCCGCAGTTCCTCGATGGTGCTGCCGGTGAAATTGATGGTGACGGGCGAAGTGCCGCTCTTGGCGACAAAGCTGCCGCCGGAGATGTTCCCCAGTTCCAGGGTCAGCGTCCCCGCCGAGACCGAGGGGGCGGTGGCGGAAAGGAGCTTGTTGGCCTGGGCAAGCCGTTCCACGCGCAGCGAGAAGCTGCCCGGGGCGGCATAGCCGGTGGCCGAAGCGGAGGCGTACTCCTCGTCGGCCACGGTGGCGGAAAAGCCCTTGAAGCCGGCCTCGGTGGCGATGTCCTCGGCGGCGCTGGCGAAGGTCTCGACAGCGCTCTGGATACGCCCGATGGCCGAAAGCTGGTTCTTGAAGCTGGTCTGGCGGGTATTGAGCTGGGTGATGGGCACGCTTTCGGCGGCCACCAGTTTGCTCAGGAGGGAACTGAGATCGATCCCGGTTCCCACTCCGAGGGATGAGACGCTGGGCATGGCGCCCTCCTTGCCGCGGGACCGCCGCCGGTCAGGCGGTCTGCTTGATGATGAGTCCCTGAAGCTTGTCCAGGGCCTTGGCCAGTTCGACCACTTCCTTGGACGGCATCTGCCGGATGACTTCCTTGGTTTCCTTGTCGACGACCTTGATGACGCGAATGCCACTATCTTCATCGACCGAGAACTGTACATCGCTGGCGGCGCTTTCGACGAATTTCTTTACCCGCTCCACGGCGTCGCGCACCGTCTTGGCGTCGGGCTCGTCGCGGGCCTCGGACTTCTGGGCATTGACCGCCACCGAGCGCTTATCCACGGCGGCGACGACGGATTCCTGACCGTCGACGCCTTGCACGCGGGCGCTGGCGGCGTCGTGAGGCAGGTTGGCTTCGGTCCGAGCTCCCTGACCAGGCAGGGGCAGCGGAACGACGCCCTGGGCGGTAACCGATGAGATGGCCATGATGTTCCCCTGTGTGTTGCGGCGAATCGGCCCCGGCCTGCGCGGCGGGGGCCGATCCGGTCTTCCTTAGGTCGTTCCCGCCGTGCTTAGCGGAGCAGGCTGAGGACGTTGTTGGGAATCGCGTTGGCCTGGGACACCATCGCCGTGCCGGCCTGCTGCAGAATCTGGTAGCGGGTCAGCGAAGCGGTTTCGGAAGCGAAGTCCGCGTCCATGATCCGGCTGCGGGCAGCGGTCTGGTTCTCACGGGCCGACTCCAGATAGGTGATGGTGCTGTTCAGGCGGGAATTGACGCCACCGATGGTGGAACGCTGGGAGGCCATGGAGTTGATCCAGGCATCGACACTGGACAGAGCCGTCGAGGCGCCGCCGGTGGTGGAGACGTCGGTCCCGGTGATGTCGGTGCTGGTGAAGGTGGCCGACAGGGTATCGGAAGCGTTGGAGCCGACCTGGAAGGTGAAGCTGCCGAAGACGCTGGTGCCGTTGATCTGGGCGGCGCCCTGGACCCGGTTGGCTTCCGCCTGGAGTTGCGAGAATTCGTTGTTGATGAAGCCGCGCTCCGTGTCGCCGATGGCGCCGTTGAGCGACTGGGTGGCCAGTTCGCGCATGCGCTGCAACATTTCGCTGACGCTGGCCAGTGCGCTGTCGGCCGTCTGGGCGTAGGAAATGCCGTCGGAGGCGTTGCGCATGGCGACGGTCAGGCCGCGGGACTGCGCTTCCATCTTGGAGGCAACTGCCAGACCGGCGGCGTCGTCCAGGGAGGAGTTAACCCGCAGGCCGGAAGACAGGCGCTCGATGGCGGTGGAAAGGCCCATCGCATTCTTGTTCAGATGGCGTTGGGAGTTGAGCGAATAAACGTTGGTAAAGACGATTGAGGCAGGCATTTGGATTCTCCTCGGTTCCGGTGACTGAATCTCCGATGGGTCGAAGATGTTGCGGGATTGCTCCCTTGGACCCAATTACGACGCCCTGGAAAGAAACTTTAGGCCCTTCTTCACATTTTTGAGTGCCCCCGCCCGCCGCGTTCCCCGGGGGCGCAGTTGCCCCGCAGTTGTCTCTTTCGCGGGAGTGCTACACTCGCCGCGGATAAAAAAGTGAGGACGAGGACGCGCAATGAGCCAGCAGGACGCCGAGTTGGCCCGGGTCGAGGAGGAGGTGCGCGCCGCCCTGGCCCAGCGCCCCGACCTGGCGGGTCTGTGGGCGGCCCTGGGCCTGGTGCGCATCGACCGGGGCGACTTGGCCGGCGGGGTCGAACATCTGGCCCGGGCGGCTTCCCTGGCGCCGGACGACGGGCGCATCCAGTCCGACTACGGTGCCGCCCTCACCACGGCCGGGCGCGCCGCCGACGCCGAAACCGTGCTGTGCCGTGCCCTTGCTTTGGCTGGCGGGGACGACAATCTGCACTTCAATCTGGCCCGCAGCCTGCATGTGCAGGGCCGGACCGACGAGGCCCTGGTCGCTCTGGAACGGGTGCGGGAGCGGGCCGACGACGTCCTCAAGCTCTCCGGCGATCTCTACAAGGAAAAGGGCGACTGGCAGCGGGCGGCGAGCGACTATTTCGCCGCCCTGCGCCTGCGCCCCGAGCATCCCGCCTACCTCAACGACCTGGGTGTGCTCCTGGAGCTGAACGGTGGTGCCGGTGAGCATCTGGCCCTCTGGCAGCGGCTGACCGCGGAGGGGGATGCCCATCCCGTCGCCTGGTTCTTCCTGGGCAACGCCCTGGCGGCCCAGTCGAGGATGAGCGAGGCCCTGGCGGCCTACGAACGCGCTACGGCCCTGGACCCCGATTTCGCCGAGGCCCTCAACAACCGCGCCCTGGTCCTGGGCAAACTGGGGCGGGAAGACGAAGCGCTGGCCTGCCTCGGGCGGGCCACCGAAATCGATCCCGGCCTGGTGGCGGCCCGCACCAATCTGGGCTGCATCCTCTCCCGCAACAATGCCCTGGCCGAGGCCGAAGCCATGCTGGCCCGGGCGGTGGCCCTCGACCCGAGCTCCACCGACGCCCGGGTCAATTACGGCGCCCTGCTCATGCGCCAACGGCGCTTCCCCGAGGCGGAGGCGCTCTTTCGTACCGTGCTGGCAGAAGTGCCGGGGCACCCCTCGGCGGAACTCAACCTGGGCCTGCTCAAGCTCAACCGGGGCGAGCTGGAGCAGGGCTGGCCCTATTACGAGAGCCGCTGGAAGATGCCCCAGATGGCCGGCAAGCGGCCGGCCCTCGGCTCGCCGGAATGGGACGGCCGTCCCCTCGATGGCCGCACCCTGTTCGTCTTTGCCGAGCAGGGCTTCGGCGACAACCTCCAGTTCGTGCGCTACCTGGACGAAATCCACGCCCGCTTTCCCAGCGCCCGGGTGGTGTTCTACGCCCTGCATCAGTTGGTGGGGCTGCTGGGGACGTGCTACCGCAGCGACTGGTGCCGCGTCGTCCCCTGGGGCGAGCCCATCCCGCCCCACGACGCTCACATCCCCCTGCTGTCGCTGCCCTGGCGCTGCGGCACCGGGGTGGCGACCATTCCGGCCCGGGTGCCCTACCTGGGGGCGGACCCCGCCCGCCTGGCACCCTGGCGCGCACGCTTGCAGGCGGCGCCGGGGCTGCGGGTGGGCCTGGTGTGGTCCACCAGCGAAACCTTCATCTATCGCTCGGCCAAGACGGTGGCTCTGAAGACCCTGGAACCCCTCCTCGCCGTTCCCGGGGTCACTTGGGTCAACCTCCAGTTCGGCAAGGAGGCCGAGGAAATCGCCGCCCTGGGCTGGAGCGGGCGTTTTCTCGACCCCATGCCCGAGGTGCGGGATTTCGCCGACACGGCGGCCCTGGTGGACGGACTCGACCTCGTCATCTCGGTGGATACCGCCGTGGCCCATCTGGCCGGCGCCCTGGCGCGGCCGGTGTGGATGCTCGACCGCTACGACACCGACTGGCGCTGGCTGCCGCCGCGGGAGGACAGCCCCTGGTATCCCACCCTGCTTATCTTCCGCCAGGAAGCCTTTGGCGACTGGACTGCCGTCGTCCAGCGGGCTGCCGCGGCGCTGCACGATCTGGCCTGCCGACCCCAAACCGCCCCCCTTTCACCCTGCAAGGACTCGCCGTGACGCCCATGCCGCCAAAACTCAAACTCAACCTGGGCTGCGGCCAACGCAAGATGGACGGCTATGTAAACGTCGATGCCTCCCCCGTCTGCGCGCCGGATCAGGTGGTCGACCTGGAGAAGACCCCGTGGCCCTGGCCGGACGACGCGGTGGATACCGTCAAGCTCATCCACGTCCTGGAACACCTGGGACAGCAGCCGGCCACCTTCCTCGCCATCCTGCGGGAGCTTTGGCGGGTGTGCTGCGACGGCGCCCTGGTCCATATCGAAGTGCCCCATCCCCGCTCCGACGAATTCCTCGGCGATCCCACCCACGTCCGGCCCGTGACGCCCGATACCCTGGCCCTCTTCAGCCACCGCAACAATGCGGAATACGAACGCATCGGCGCCGCCAACACCCCCCTGGGCCGCTACCTGGGCATCGATTTCGAAATCGTCTCCTCGTCCCTCACCCCGCGGCAGATCTGGCTCGACCGCCTGGCCCGGGGGGAAATCGACGAAGCCGCCCTGCGGGAAGCCGGCGACAGCCGCTGGAACGTCTATTCCAGCATCCAGATCACCCTGGAAGTCATCAAGCCGGCGGGCCGTCGCGTGGCGGCGCCCCAGGACGACATGACCGTGACCGTCCTTGCCGACGCCGCCCAGGCGGCCCTGAACGAAGGGCGCAGCGCGCATGCGGCCAGCCTCCTGGAGCGCCTGTGCGAACTGCGCCCGGATCACCTCGAGGCCCGCTGCCTCCTCGCCTCCTGCCTTCAGTCCCTGGGGCGCCTCCCCGAGGCGAGGGCTCACTACCAGGCCGTCGTCGACCGGGGCGGGCGGGCCTACGAAGTGTTCAATAACCTGGGGGCCGTGAGCCTGGAACTGGGCGACGCCCACGCCGCCTGCCGCCACTTCCGCACCGCCCTGGAGCTCGCGCCGGGGGACCGCCTGGTGCGTACCAACCTGGCCGAGGCCCAGGCCGCCGCCGGGGACGTGCGCGATGCGGTCGATCTCCTCGCCACCCTGGTCGAAGAAAAACCCGATGACGGCACGGTCTACCTCACCCTGATCCAGGTCTTCCTCGACCAGGGCTGGTTCGCCGACGCCGCCAACGCCGTCGCCCTGGCGCGCCGCTTCGGCATCGACACCCCCGATCTGGCCAACCAGGAGGGCATCTGCGCCCGGGAGCGCTTCGACTACGCGACGGCCGTCGCCGCCTTCGAACGCGGGCTGGCCGCCGACCCCGGCAACGCCGCCCTCGCCACCCACCGCGCCAATGCCCTGGCCTGGCTGGGCCGCGACGCGGAAGCCGACGCCGCCTACCGCGCCGTCGTCGCCGGCGCACCGGACTACGCCGAAGGGCGCTTCGCCTACGCCTGCTTCCTCCTGCAGCGGGGCCACACCGACCCCGGCTGGGCCCTCTACGAATCCCGCTGGCAGCGGGGCGGCCCCCAGCGGCTGCGCCCCTCGCCCTCCCGGCTCCCGGCCTGGAAGGGCGAAACCCCCGACCCCGCCGCCGATGACCTCCTGGTCTTCTGCGAACAGGGCTACGGCGACAACCTCCAGTTCGTCCGCCTCCTGCCCCTGATCCGCCCGCGCTTCCGCCGCGTGGCCCTCGTCGCCCGCCCGGCCCTGGCAGCCCTCTTCGCCCGCAACCTGGCCGGCGTCGTCGAAGTCCTGAGCGGCGCCCCCGCCGATGCCGGCTTCCGCTGGCAACTGCCCCTGCTCTCCCTGGCCGGCGTCCTCGGCCTGGACGTGGCGCGCTGGGGCCACGGCCCGGCGCCCTATCTCCTGGCCGACCCGGCCCAATCCGGCCGCTGGCGCGAGCGCCTGCCCGTCGACGGCCGGCGGCGCATCGGCCTGTGCTGGTCCGGCGGCAAGGCGCCCCGCACGCGCCACCGCTTCGACCTGCCCCTGCCGCTGGTGGAGACGCTGCTCGCCGCGACCGACATCGCCTGGGTCAGCCTGCAAAAGGAAGGCGCCGAAGCCTGGCGCCGGGACCAGGGCGCCGCCGGCCGCCTGGCGGACCCCATGGCCGAAGTGAGCGATTTCGATCAGGCCGCGGCCCTCGTCGCCGCGCTGGACGCCGTGGTCACCTGCGACACCGCCATCGCCCACCTGGCCGGCGCCCTGGGCAAGCCGACCCTGCTCCTCTTGTCCAGCGAAGGCGAATGGCGCTGGCTGCAAGCGCGCGCCGACACCCCGTGGTACCCGACCCTGCGCCTGCTGCGCCAGCCCACGCCGGGAGACTGGGCGGGACTGGCAGCGCCGGCGCTGGAGTGGGTGCGGGGGAGGTAGGGGTTGAGGGGCGGGTCGGCCTGAACGGCCATACAGGCGGCGCCGCATGAGGAGCCGTTGTCCGCTTGTCGGTCGTCTTTGGTGCCGGCTTGGCGACGAAGGGCTGCTTCCATCTTCCGTTTAGTTCGGCGCCCGACCCCAAGCCGGACCTTGGCGCGCTCAAGAATCTCAAGGTCCATTTCAGCAATCGCTGAAAGTGGCCTCTGGAATGAAATTAGTGCCTAAGTTTCAGTAAACGTGATAGTTTCAGCAAATGCTGAAAGCGCCCAATACACCGAAAATGGCCAACGCCCGTGCCTGTGAAGCATTGCGCGGCTTGCTTGAGAAGATTCCCCTCCTTCAGGTCGAAGGCATTGAGGCCGAGGCGTTGTCCGGCGATTGGGAGCCGGACTTTATCGTCCGGCTCCTCGTGGATGGGCAGCCGCACCTGCTCATCTGTGAGTACAAGTCGACCGGGCAACCGAGGATTGCCCGGTCCGCAGTACTGGAGTTGCGGAACTGCCTCGCGCACCAAGCCCCCCAGGCGACGCCGGTGTTCATCGCGCCCTACCTTTCACCCGCGGTGAGGCAATTGTGCCAAGAGAAGGGTGTCGGCTTTCTCGACTTGGAGGGAAACGCCCGGATCGTCTTCGGTGGCGTGTTCATAGAGCGCGTGGTGACGGACAAGCCTGTGGTCGAGCGACGCGAACTGAAGTCCTTGTTCCGACCGAAGTCGGCCCATGTATTGCGCACCATGCTCCGCGAACCGGGTCGTGCATGGCGCGTCAGCGAGTTGTCGGAAATTTCCGGGGTCAGCCTCGGCCACGTCAGCAATGTGCGCACAGCCTTGATTGATCGGGAATGGGCACGCATCTCCGAGGGTGGCCTGATCCTCGCGGCACCCGATGCACTCCTGGACGCGTGGCGGGACAGCTATACCGCGCCGTCCGGTGAACGGCTGCGTTTCTACACGCCGCTGCATGGCAGCACATTCGAAGACGCGGCTCGAAGCGCTCTGCGCGCGGACGACTCTCCTGGGCACGCTGCTTTCGCATCGTTTTCGGCGGCGCAGTGGCTTTCGCCGTACGGGCGCAGCGGCACGCACTACTTCTTCGCCGACGAAGAAGGCCTGCGCAAGCTCCAGGCCGCTCTGAAGCTCACGCCTACCCCGAAAGGCGAGAACGTGGTCGTCACCGTGCCGAAGGATTTGGGGCTGCTCGCCGACACCGTTGAACCTGCACCGGGAGCGCTCTGCACGAGTCCGGTTCAAACCTACCTCGATCTCTCCATCGCCGGTGAGCGCGGCGCCGAGGCCGCGGACCACTTGCGGCAGGAACGACTCTCGTGGCCCCAATGAGGCCCTCGAAGGAGCCGCAGTCGGCGGCCGAGTACGACGACCGCACGACCGCGGCCGTAAAGTCGGTGCTGATCGAGATCGGCCAGATTCTTGGCAGCTTCAAGGGCAAGTTCGCCATCATCGGTGGCGCGGTTCCTTGGCTCCTGTTGGCCAACGAGGACATGCCCCACGTCGGTACGCTCGACGTGGACCTGGGGTTGGACGCGGAGGCGCTTGGCGACGGCGAGTACGCCACCTTGATCGGCGCACTCCAAGGTCATGGATACACGCAGCGCGTGGGACTGCGGCGCTTCCAACTGGTTCGCCAGGTCCCCGCGCGGGATGAAGGGGAAGCGATCGATGTCGTGGTCGATTTCCTGATGCCGCGCGATGCGGTGGTCGTCAAGAACGACCCGCCCTTGATCAGCGACTTTGCCGTGCAACGGGCGGACGGCACTGACTTGGCGATGCGCTTCTATCAGCTGGTGGCTGTGGCCGGGTCGATGCCGGAGGGAGGGACGAACCGCGTCGAGATCGCCGTGTGTCCCATCCCAGCTTTTCTGGCGATGAAGGGCCATGCGCTTGCGGGCCGCTACAAGCAGAAGGACGCCTACGACATCTACTACTGCGTGCGGAACTACCCTGACGGTATCGAGGCGTTGGCGCAGGAATGCCGCCTCCTGCTCGGACTTGCCAGCGGCGAACGCGGCTTCCGGCATATTGCCGAGAAGTTCGACACCTTCGAAGGTCACGGTCCTACCTGTGTGCGCCGCTTCGTCGAAGACACGCGAGCATTGGGTGATCGTACGCCCGACCAATGGCAGCAGGATGCTTTCGGGCAGATCGACGCGCTGCTGCGCGCTATGGCATTGCGAGAATGAGCCGAATTGAGTGGCCGAACCGAGAGCCTGTGCAATTCCCTAAGCACCCGTTCGTCATGCCAAAGCTATGGCTGTGCTTTGCGCCTTGATCGCGCACACTTGTGGGCGCCGCTCGGGCTCGCCCGCAGGATTCTCAGGTTCTGAGCGAAAGGCGCTCACCCACACCAACCCGGAACCAGCGCCTCCCGCCATTCCTCCAGGTGGTCCTCCAGCACGCAGTGCCGCCGCACCCAGGCGGCGAGTTCCTGGCCCAGGCGGTGGCGGGTATCCGGGTCGGCGGCCAGGGCGTGGAGGGCCGTGATCCAGGCTTCCGGGGTGTTGGCCACCCGGATCACCGGCGGGGCGTTTTCCCGGTAGGGCAGGATGTCGGTGCAGATGACCGGCCAGCCGAGCCAGCCGTAATCCAGCAGGCGGAGGTTGCTCTTGGCTTCGTTGAAGAGGCTGATCTCCAGGGGGGCGAGGGCGATGTCCAGGTCCAGGGCGGTGAGGCGGGCGGGGTAGTCGGGGAAGGGGACGGCGGGGTGGATTTCCCGCACCCAGGCTTCGCAGCCGGCGGGGGCCATGCCGAAGAAGACCCAGTCGAAGGCCTCGGCAGTGGCGGCGATGACGGGGCGCAGCAGGGCCAGGTCGGCGGCGTGCTGCTGGGCGCCGGCCCAGCCGACCCGCAGGCGCCGGGGAGGCGCCGCTTCCCGGGGCGGGGGCGCCACGCCTTGCCACAGGGCGCGTTCCAGGCGGTTGGGGACGACGCGCACCGACTCCACCAGGGGGCCGTAGAGTTCCGCCAGGGGCGGAGTCGAGACCACCAGGCGCTGGCAGAGGCCGAGGGCTTCGCGCAGGCGCCGGTCGAGCTGGGCGCCGCTGAAGTGGGTGGCGTAGGGGTGTTGCGGGGGCAGGTCGCCGATGCGGTCGTCCAGGCCATAGACCCGGGGCAGGTCCGGGAAATCCCGGGCGCAGCGGGCGATGCCTTCGGCGAGGCGCAGGTCGTCGACGATGAAATTCCAGTAGGTGGCGTCCGGGGCCAGGGTGGCGATTTCCGCCCCGGTCAGGCAGCTCACCTGATTGGAGTGGGGGCGGCCGAAGAGCAGGGTGTGGGCCAGGCCGCTCTGGCGCAGGGCGCGCAGGGGTGAGGCGGCGCGGTAGTCGTGCAGGAGCGTGGTCTGGGAGGCGGCCAGGATGCGGGGCTTGCCGTCGCCGGGGCCGGGGGGCCAGCCGCCCTGCATGTCTGTGGCCGGGGCGGGGGTAGCGGGCGGCGCTGCGGCTGCCGCAACCGCCGGTACGGCGGTTCGAGGCCGGCGGGGGCCGGGGCTGAGGGCTTCCAGCCACTCCTGGGCATGGTCTTCCAGCAGGTAGCGGGCGCGTACCCAGGCTTCCAGGCGGCGGCCTTCGGCCCGCAGGGCCTCGCGCTCGGCCAGGCGCTCGCGCACGGCGGCGATCCAGGCTTGCGGGCGATTGGGCACGCGGCACACGGGGGCGTCGTCGCTGCGGTAGGGGAGGATGTCGGAAGCGATGACCGGCCAGCCGAAGATGCCGTACTCCAGGAGCCGCAGGTTGCTCTTGGCTTCGTTGAACAGATTGATTTCCAGGGGCGCCAGGGCCAGGTCGAGGTCCAGGTTGGCGAGTTTGGCCGGGTAGGCGGCGTAGGGCTTCACCGGGGGGTGGAATTCGGCCACGAAACGTTCGCAGCCGGCGGGGATCATGCCGAAGAAGACCCAATCCACTTCCCCCGCCAGGGCTTCGACCAGAGGGACGACCAGGGCCAGGTCTCCCCCGTGCTGCAGGGCACCGGCCCAGCCGACCCGGGGCCGCGGGCTTTTGCGCGGCGGCTTGGGGCGCGCCGCGGCGTCCAGCCACAGGGCTTTTTCCAGGCGGTTGGGGACGATGCGGGTATCCGCCACCTGGGGGCCGTAGAGTTCGGCCAGGGGGGCGGTGCTGACGATGAGCCGGTCGCTGTGGGCCAGGGCCAGGGCCATGCGCTCCGCTACCTTCTCCCGGGGCAGCGAGCGGTGGGCGGCGTTGTAGGCGGGGATGTCGGACACGCGGTCGTCCAGGGAGAAGACGCGGGTGATGTCCGGGTTGAAACGCGCCGCGGCCAGATAGCCGCGCAGGCGAACGTCGTCGATGGTGGCCTGGGCGTAGAGGACGTCAGGGGCGAGGCGGGCCAGTTCTGCCGGCGTCGGCGCCCGTTCCCGCCCCGGCCAGGGTTCGCAGGCGCTGGCGGTCTGGGCCAGCCCCAGGCGGTCCAGGGCGCGCAGGGGGGCGCTCACCCGGTATTCGGCCTGCCCCGAAGGGGCGAGCGGCAGGGCCAGGATGCGCAGGGCGTCGGCCCGGCCCGGGCGCCAGCGGGCGACGAGGTCGGTCTCGGCCAGGGCGCTGCCGTCGGCCAGGGAGAGGTTGCGGTTCCAGGCCGGGTCGGCGGCCAGCCGCGGCAGCCAGCGCTGGACGAAGGGGGCCGGGTCTTCCTGCACGGCGGGGGCGGGGGCGAGGCGGTCCAGGCGGGCCAGGGGCGTCCATAGGGGCGGTTTTCCGGCCGCGGCGAGGCGCAGGGCGGCATCGGCCAGACAGGCGGCAAGGCTGCCGTAGCCAGTATCCAGCCCTCCGGCGGCAGCGAGGGCGGCGCGGGAGAGCAGCAGGGCGCTGGCGTCCAGGGCGCCCACCCGGTGGGGCAGGGCAGCCCGCCCCAGGGCATCGCCCCCTTGCCCGAAGGGGGTTCCCGGCAGGGCGGGGCCGAGGGCGCCGCCCAGGCCCAGGACCAGACCGGCGCCTTCCAGCCTTCCCTGGGCATCGACGATGGCCGGGCCGACCATGCCTGCCCGCCAGCCGTCCAGGGTGGCGACCAGGGTTTGCAGGTGTTCCGGCGTGGCGGGGCGGAGGGCGGCGCTCAGCACCAGGACCAGGTCGTCCGGGCAGGATTGCAGGGCCTCCGCCAGGGCGCGGGGGTCGGGGGGCAGGGGGCCCGCGCAGCGCAGGGCGGGGTAGTCCGTGGCGGCGACGAGGGCCTGGGGGGAGACGCCCAGACCGATCACGGTCACCGCCGGCCAGTCGGCGGGTTGGGGCAGGACCCAATGGCTGCCCGGCAGGGGGCCATCGACCTGGATCAGGCGCTCCGGCGGCAGGCCGAGGAGGGCGGCGGTGCAGGCGCGCCGGACCTCCGCCGGGGGGGTGGCCGTGGCGGGGTCCAGGGTGAACAGCACGTCGGCCACGTGGCCGATGAATGGTTCACCCGCCGTGGCGGCCAACTGGCGCACCAGGGCGTGGGCCAGGCCAGGGGAGGGGGGTGCTCCCGGGGCCAGGGCGGCAAAGAGAGGGGCGGCGACCAGAACGGCGCCCAGGTAGTCTCTGCCGGCCAGCAGTACCGGGTCGAAGTCGGGTTTGAAGCGGGGCAGGTCGTCGGGGCCTACGTCGTCGGCGTAGAGGGCCTGGCACTGGGGGTGGCGGTTCAGGTGGTCGGCCAGGGCGAAGAGGGCGTGGGCTTCCAGCCGGGTTCCCCGGGGCAGGAGCAGGGCCCAGTCGTCGGGGCTGCAGCCGGGCAGGGCCGCCAGCAAGGTGTCGGCCGCCGTGCCGGCGGGAAAGGCGAGGTGACGCGGGTGGCCGGTGTCGGCTTCGCCCCCGACCAGGGCCGCGAGCCAGTGGCCGTAGAACTGCTGCTCCAGGGATTGCAGGGTGGCAGCGAGGGCGGGGTCGGTGGCATCCAGGAGGAGGACGACGCGCGGTCGGCGGGCCCAGGCGTGCTGGCGCCGGGCGAGGTGCTCACCGTCGATGTCCTGAAAGGCGGTCCTGGCCTGCCAGGCCCGGAAGGCGGTCGCCGCCGGAGATGGGGGCGGGGCAGGGGCCAGCGCGACAGGAGCGGGCGGCGCAGCTTGCCAGTCGGCCAGGGAGAGGGGGGGGTGGCCGTCGGCCCGCGCCCCATCGCCCAGGCGGCGCCAGGTTTCCGGCAAGAGTTGCCGCGCCAGGGCGTTGTCGGGATCGAGGCGCAGGGCGGCGCGAATCTGCCGGTAGGCGTCTTGGCTGCCCAGGTGCGTGTGACCGAAGAGACGGGCGTCCAGATCCAGCCCGTGGGCGGCGAGGCGGGCGTGGCATTGGGCGCTTTCCCTCTGGCGTTCGGGGCTGCCCTCCGGGCTGGCGAATTGGAACAGCTTCTCCAGGGGCCAGCGCCCCAGGGCGTCGGCGATGGCTGCGGCGGCTTCGTAGCCTTCCGCCAGGAGCGGGGCGGGGGAAGGCAGTGGCCCGGGCAGGCGCCGGCGCACCCAAGGGCGGGCTTCGCGATGGACTTCGCCCCCATCCAGGAGGCGCAGCCAGCGATCCAGATCGGCGGCATGGGGCAGGGGGCTTTCTGTTGCCACTGCGCGGAGGCATTCGCCTCGGCCGAGGACGGTACACCAGTCGAAGGGGTGGCCGCCGAGCAGGTGCCAACGCGGGTTGTCGCAGGGGCGGTTGCCGGGGGCGTCGTCGAGCCAGGACGTTGGCCGGCCACCGGAATCGACTGCCTGCACGGTGGAGCAGACGGCGGCCAGGGAAGGGTTGGCGGCGAGAAGTTCCAGCCCGGCGGCGATGCGGTGGGGGACGGCCAGGTCGCGGGGGTCGGCCAGGGCGACGTAGGGAGCCGTCGTGGTGCGGACCGCGTGCCAGAGGGCTTCCCCCGCAGCGGCGGAGGCCGACAGGAACTCGCCCCGCAGGGTGCCGGGGTGGCGTTGCGCGTAGTCCTCGACGATCCGCCGGCTGCCGTCCGACGATCCCGCATCCACCACGACGATTTCCTGTACCAGGTGCGTCTGGGCGAGGCAGGCGTCGAGGCAGGCGGCCAGATGCCCCGCCTCGTTGCGGCAGGCGAGGACGACGGTGACCCGGGGCTCAGCCACCGCGAGCGGCCTCCCGGACCGAAGGCATCAGCCGTCCCGGGCCGGGCTGACGCAGACGCGGTTCTTGCCCGTGCGCTTGGCTTCGTACATGGCTTCGTCGGCGCGCTTCAAGACTTCGGCCTGGCTTTCGCCGGGGCCGACCTGGGTGACGCCGGCGCTGAAGGTGATGAGGGTCTTGTGGTGCTCGTGCAGGAAGATCTGGCGGGTGAGTTCCCGCTGCAGCCGGGTCAGGGCGCCGACGGCGTCGTCGATGCCGGTGTCGGGAAGAAGAATGATGAATTCCTCGCCGCCGTAGCGGGCCACCGTGTCCTGGGGGCGCAGGGTAGTGCGGCATACCGTGGCCAGATGGACCAGGGCGCCGTCGCCGGCGTCGTGTCCCAGGCTGTCGTTGAGTTTCTTGAAGTTGTCGATGTCGAGAAGCGCGGCGCAGAGCAGGGTCTCGTGCCGGTCGGCCCGGGCGATTTCCTTGGCGAAGGTCTCTTCCAGCCCGCGGCGGTTGAGGACGCCGGTGAGCTGGTCGTGGCGGACGAGGTCGCTGGTGACTTCCAGTTCCTGCTCCAGTTGGCGAATCTTGGCGTCGGATTCCCGTACCCGCTCCTGGGTGCTGCGCAGTTCGTCCCGGGAGCGCTGGGCGTTGTGCTGCATCGCCCGGGTTTCCTGCATCACCTCGGCGAGGACCGTTTCCAGTTCGGAAATGTCGTTGGCGCTGCTGATCTTTTCGGCGCAGCGCTCTATCCGGTCGTGGTAGTCGGAGGTGGCGTCGGCAAAATCGGCCAACTGGTCAACAAAGCCGGCCAGCATGGCCTTGAGGGCGTCCTTGGCCTCCTGGAGGCTGTGCTTGAGCTGGCTCTGTTTATACACAACCTCCTTCAGGCGGCGCTCGGCGTCGTCCAGGGCGCGCTGGGAGAGGGGCTTGTCGACGATTTCCCGCACGACTTCGAGTTGGCCCGCCAGCCAGCGGTCGTCCATGACCAGTTCGGTCATGTTTTCGATCAGCAGGCGCAGCAGATTGAGCAGGCTTGCCCGCAATTCGGTGCGATCTTCGGCCAGCAGTTCGAGCTTGAAGGCGAAGCGCTTGAGACTGGCCAAGAAATCCTGCAACTCGCGCAGCGTCCGGGCACGGCGGATGTCGGAGGCGAGGGCCCGGGCGGTGTCGGCGAGGCCCGGGGACTCCACCAGTTGAGTGTTGATGGCGGTTTCAAGCGTGAAGGCGAGCAGTTCGCGCATCTCGCCGAGCAGTTCTGCGGTCTTGTCGGCAGGAGCGCTTGGGGAGGCGGGGGACGAGGCGGGGGATGCTTCGCTTTCGGGCACCGTTTCCACGCCGCCCTCGTCTCCTTCGCCGGTGGCCCAACTGCGCACCAGGCCCTTCAGGCGGCTATGCAGGGTCTCGCCGCCGGCCGAGGCGCCCGCCAGGACGCGATCCAGGGACTCCCGCTTCTTGGCCTGGGTCAGCCCGGCGGTGCGTTGCTCCCAAAGGCGCAGAAGGTCGTTGATCAGCTCGCCCCAGGGGAGCTTCTGGCTCTCCGAGAGCGCCGCGAAGTGGGCGACGATCTGGTTCTGGAAGGCGTCCCAGTCCTGGTCCTTGGCCGCGCTATCGAGAGCGCGACCGAGACGCATCTGCTCCGGCGAAACCCGTGGCAGGGCGGCCGCCAGCGCCTTGGCGGCCTTGTCCGGAAAGGCCTCCTTCTCGCGTACGCCGGAAATTTCGTTGTACAGGATGCGGTAATTGTCCGGAGTCGGAGGGATGCGCCGCACAGCCAGGAGGCGCAGGGTTTCCCGGGCCAGTTCGGAAGGGTTGGAAGGGTTCGCCATCGATGATCGGGGGAGATAAGGGGCTCAGGCTATAATGCCGCTCCGACGTCGCCGGCCCCTGTAGCATGAAGGTCGTGCAGTTGCCTTGTAAGCATCAGGCCCTGGTTCGATTCCGGGCAGGGGCACCAATTGAAACTCTCGGTCACGTCCTTCTTCCGGCTCGGGCCGGTCTCCAGGTAAGCCGCTGCGGGCGGTCTTCGGTGGCACTAGGATAAATGAAAAACGGCGCGGTGGCGGGCCTGGCGCTTGGGGCTCGCTGCGAATGATCCCGGGCTGCGGAGCTTTCGCGCCCTTTCACCCGCCCTGGATCATCCCGTAACCCAGTTGTTGCGACAGGAGCGTCGAGGCGTCCCGCATGGCCCCGGCGGCCGGACTGTCCCACTCCACGCTGAATTCTCCTACCGGACCCAGGGACGTGATGGCGGCGACCATGCTGCCCGAATGGTCGAATACCGGGGCGCTGAATCCGTTGATTCCCGGGGTCAGGCTACCCGTGGCCCGCGCGAGCCCGCGTTCGCGGAAGTCCACGAGGTTGCGCTCCAGTTGCCGGCGCAGTGCGGTCAGCGCGATTCGGGATTTCGCGGCGGCTTGACGCAATTCCTCGTCCAGGAAGGCACGCAGGTACGGCGAGCGGTGAAAAGCGGCGAAGGCGCGGCCGGTGGCGGAATTGTGCAGCGGAAGAACGGTGCCCGCCCGCAGGGTGACGGTGATCGGCCCCCCGGCGTCGACGATGCGAACAATCGTTGCCCCCCGGTTGCCCCACACTGCCAGGGCTACGGTCTCCTGCAGCGTCTCGCAAAGCGCGTCGAGGACTGGCCCTGCCAGGCGAACGGGGTCCAGGCGCCCCAGGCCCGCAAGGCCCAGTTCCAGTGCCGTGGGGCCGAGGTCATAGCGCCCACTGCTCGTATCCTGGGCGATGGCTCCGGTGCGCAGAAGACTGACCGCGTAGCCATGGGCCTTCGCGGCAGGCATGCCGACGCTTGCAGCGAGATCCCGCAGCATCATCGGGCGGCCAGCGGCGGCAAGGCTTCTCAGCATCGCGATACCGTGCTCCAGCGACTGGATACCCGCCCGGCGGCGTGGCTGCCTTTCGCTCATTTCAATTCCCTCCGATCGGGCGAGCCAAGGCTGGCCCATGTCCTTGTTCGGGCAATATAATCCACCACAAATCAACACAGGGGGAGAATGTCATGCGAGCAGTCCTGATCGCCAATCCCAAGGGAGGGGCCGGAAAAACCACCTTGGCCACCAACCTTGCGGGCCATTTCGCCAACGAAGGCAAGAAGGTCACGCTTTGTGATCTCGATCGGCAACAGTCGGCACTGCGCTGGATGGCGTTCCGGGATCCATCCGTTGCACCTGTCACCGGATATTTTGCTGGCAACCAGCTCGTCCTCAGCATGCCCAAGGAAGCGGACTGGGTCGTGCTGGACGCTCCGGCGGGCTTGCAGGGCTACAAATTGTCGGACTACCTGCGCGAAGTGGACAAGGTTCTTGTCCCCCTGGTGCCCTCGGTCTTCGATATGGCGGCGACAGAGGATTTCCTCAATTCCATCCGTAACGACATGCGAGGTCGCCGCAACGCCATCGGCATCGTCGCCATGCGCGTCGATCCGCGCACCAAGGCCGCGGCCATGCTCGAAGAGTTTCTCACACACTTCGACATCCCCATCGTCACCTATCTGCGCAACACCCAGAACTACGTCAATGCCGCCGCAGGGGGCTTGACGGTATTCGACCCGCCCCGCTCCCGCAATCGCCGGGAGCTCGAGCAGTGGGATCCGCTCTTGCGCTGGGTGGGGAGATAGGGGATACTGCGCGCCCTTCGACGCAAACGGAGATTCTTTCGGCGTCGGGGTTTACAGGGAAGTCGAGTTCAACCATAATCTCGCCTCTCTGACGGACGCGGGGTGGAGCAGTCTGGCAGCTCGTCGGGCTCATAACCCGAAGGTCGCAGGTTCAAATCCTGCCCCCGCAACCAGCAAGTTCAAAAGCTTGGTGTTGCCAAGCTTTTTTATTTGTGAAACCCGTGTGGGATGGTTAAAAAGAAGTTGGTTGTTGGAGTTGACTGGTAGTTTTAGGTGCTTCATAATTCCGCTTCTTCGCTGGTTGGTGGTTTTTCTGGCGATGTTCTTTAAAAATTTGGACAACCGATAGGTGTGGGTGTCCTGATGCGAAGCGACGCGAGTCGCGAAAAGTA
>Ga0268298_10001511_pt1 | contig 27286 bp, 23 predicted proteins | sample WWTPWeurt_MetaG_FD_194462 | JGI IMG/M metagenome (GOLD analysis project Ga0268298, IMG submission 194462) | Activated sludge microbial communities from WWTP in Nijmegen, Gelderland, Netherland - WWTP Weurt | ecosystem: Engineered > WWTP > Aerobic digester > Activated sludge | place...
ACGAGCTGCGCCTGGGCAGCAGCAACTTCCGCGATATCGACAGGCTCCGCGTTGCCGTCCGGCGGCGCGGTCATCACCCGCACCTGCCGGGCGATACGACCGCCCGCCAGCACGCCACCGACCGCGCCAAGCAGCGTGGCCAGGACGATGGCCGAGGCAAGGAATATCAGGGCCCTGTTCAAGCCCTCCCGTTGAGCGCTTTTCGGGATTTCCAGCACCACCGACCAGGGCGCCCATTCCGAGCGCTCGACCAAGCGATGTTCGGCCGCGACGTCGCGGACGCTGTCGAAACCTGGCGGCGAGCGCCGCGCGATGTCGGCGCCGGTGCCATCCCGCAACGCGATCGACCAGTCGGCCGGCAGGCTCAGACTTTCGAGGCGTTCCTGAAAACGGCGGGTTTCGATGATGCTCAGCATCAGGCGCGGCGACTGACCCTGCCTCAGTGCCGGCACGGCGACGGCCACCAGCGGCGTTTTGTTGTCGATCGGGCTGATGACGATGTCGCCGACTTGCGGCTGACCCGTTTCGAACGCGCGCAACGCGGCCGTGGTGCCTTTCGAGTCCGGCAGCCGCGGCAGATCGGAACCGTAGGGCAGGCGCGTGTTGAACAGCATCCGCCGATCGTGGTCCGCGAAAATCACGTCCAGGCCGAAACTGGCCTTGAAACCACGCGCCTCGGCATACAGCTCGGGCCAGCGCCGCGGGTCGTCCGCCAGGGGCGACGTGGCCAACATGTTGAGCGCCTTGATGCGCGCTTCCAGATAGTGATCGATGTTGGCCGCGACGTTGCGCACCTGGTGTGCGGCTTCCGTCACGTGATGCCCTTCCTGGTCGCGCAGGCTGTCCCAGGCCAGCCAGACGGCGAGCAGCAGCAGCGGCGTCATGCACAGCCAGATCAGCCGCGCGAGGAAGGACGAGAGCGGTCGGGTTTTCAAGGTGTTTTCCCGTCCCCGGGTTCTTCGGCGAAAGACAGGTCGTAGGGCGCGGGCCGGCCGAGTTCGCGCGCCATGGCATTGACTTCGCGCTTGAGCGCGATCATCCGCAGTTCACGCTTGGTCGCGACCCCGTTGAAGCGTTCCAGTTCGGCGTTGCGCGCCTGCATCTCCCGTTCCGCGGCCTGGCGCGCGGCGATGTTGACGGCATAGGCAACCCGCAGCAGCGGCTTGCCGGCATCGGACTTGAGCACGGTGACGTCCATCAATACCGGGAAGCGGCGGCCATCCTTGCCGACATGTTCGGTTTCGAATGCGCCATGGCCCGTGATATCGAGCGCGGCGATCTTTTCCTTGACCTCGGCCACCAGCTCGGGCGGATAGACAGCCATGATCGGCTTGCCCGCCAGCTCTTCCGGAGCGTAACCTCTTTCGTGAGCGAAGGCGGCGTTGACCGACAGGAAGGTGTTGTCGAGCGGGCCGGCGATCGCGGCCGCCAGTCCGCTGCGGCTGAATGCCTCGGCCCAGAGCCGCAACCTGTCCTCATCCTGTTTGCGCTCGGTGATGTCGCGTGAAATGCCGATGATGCCGATCATCCGCTGGCTGGCATCGCGCAGCGGGCCCTTGGTCGCCATGAAGGTTCGTCTTCCCGACGGCGTGTCGAGCACGATTTCATTTGTCTCCGTCTGGCCGGTCGCGAGGACGCGCAGGCCCATGCTCATCATGTCGTTCGCCTGATTGAGGGGAAAGACATCGCGATCGTCGTGACCAATGACCTCCCCGACAGTCTTGCCCAGCGCCTTGGCCGCGGCGGAGTTGAACAACATGTAACGCCCCCGCAAGTCCTTGGCGAAAATCGCATCGTCGGAACTCTCGACGACGGCGGTGAGCAGGTCGAGCGTTCTTTGCCGGTCGTCGAGTGCCGCGATCTTGTGGCGGTGGGCGTCCTCGACATTGTGGAGCAGGCGACGCACCAGGAAATAGAGCAGTGCGGTCGTGACGGCGACGAAAAACCAGCCCTTGACCATGCTGGCCTGCATGAACGTGTCCGCATCGCGAAACAGCAGGACCATCGCGCGGTCGGAGAGCAAAATCCACAGGGTCGAAAAAAGCGCATACGCCAACACGACGATGAAAACACCGTGCGACGGCGACCCGCCTTCCTCCTTGGGCTCCTTCATGTGTCTCCTTCTGATCGGTACCAGCCGATTCTTTGCCTCTCCCGGGAGGCTATTTGAAAAATAAAAGCATTTCAGGCTGCATTCGTCCATGAGCAGGATCAAATCGGCTCGCTACAGACTCTCGCCCCAGACTGCGATAATTGGATACTGGATTCTCGCCACCATCGGCCTTATGGCCTGCGTCCAACCTCACGGAGACTGAAATGGAACACCTGACCCCCAAGGAAACTACCCAATTCCTGCACGACAACCCCAAGGCGCTGTTCATCGATTGCCGCAGCGAAATGGAATTCCTGTTCGTCGGCCATCCCAAGGATTGCCTGCACGTCTCGTGGAACGACGGCCCGGACTGGGACGTCAATCCCCACTTCGTCGGCGAGGTGAAGAAGCTGGCCGGCCACGCGCACGACCGCCCGGTCGTCATCATTTGCCGCTCCGGCAACCGCTCGGTCGACGCCGGCAACGCGCTGGAAGCGGCCGGCTTCGAGCGCGTCTATAACGTCCTGCATGGTTTCGAGGGCGAACTCGACGACGACCACCACCGAGGCACGACCAACGGCTGGCGTTTCGACAGCCTGCCCTGGGAGCAGTGCTGAACCCGGTAATCCTATTGCCGCCACGGCATGGCGCAGTCAGGTCGATCGGTATATTGTGTTTCCGCCATATATTGCTAAGATGCAATAGATGGATGCGCGGCTGATCGCCCATGCCAAGGAGGTACGCGACGACGGCGCTATTGTCGAGATCGTCATCTGGGCTTTGCCGCGACCCTTGTCGCCCTGTCGCCACAGTTACAAGTATCGGTTGTACTTCGGTCGTTCGGGCGAGTGCCTGGTGCGATACGACAACGAGCGCGGCAAGGGCGATCATCGGTACCGCCAGGGGCGGGAAGAGGTCTACGAGTTCGTCAGCATCGAACAACTGCTGACGGACTTTCAAGCGGACGTGGAGAAATGGCAATGAAGGCAATCATCGAACTGGGCAAGCGCGGTAGCGTTTTCGCGGCGGCCAGGGCGCAACTGGCCGAGGGCGCGCCTGTCGATTTTCGGCTGTCGTTCGAATCGGCGCGTACCCTGTTCACGGAACTGACACCCGCGCGCATGGAGCTGCTCGACACGCTGCGGCGCAGCGGTCCATGCAGCATTTATGCACTGGCCAAGGCTGCGGAGCGCAACTATTCCAATGTCCATGGCGACGTGGCGCGGCTGCTCGATCTCGGCCTGGTCGAACGCCAGGACGACGATACCGTCTTCGTACCCTTCGATGCCATCGAGATTCGCATGCCACTGCCGATGGCGGCCTGATCGGCTTGAGCGGTACCAAGACGGCACTCATGCATGCGTGACCATTCGCGCTGGCGGAAGCGGGCGCTCGAAGCGCTCGCCATTGTCGCCGTCATTTTCGGCGCGCAATACTGGCAGACGCGCGGCCTGCCCGAGGGACCGGCGCCGGTGCTGGCCGGCACGCTGCTCGACGGCCGGCCGGCGAACCTCGATGACGCGCTGAAGGCGGCTGGCGGCAAGCCGGTGCTGGTGGCGTTCTGGGCGACCTGGTGCCCGGTGTGCAAGGCGGAGGACGGCAACATCGAGTCGATCGCGCGCGACCACGCGGTGCTGTCGGTGGCGATGCAGTCGGAGGACGTCGCCCGGCACATGCGGACGCGCGGCCTGAGCTTCCCGACCATCGACGATCCGGAGGGCATGATCGCCTCCGCCTGGAAGGTGAATGGCGTGCCCGCGCACTTCGTCATCGACGGCGCCGGCAAGGTCCGCTTCCGCACGATCGGCTACGCGACCGAATGGGGCCTGCGCGCGCGCCTGTGGTGGGCCGAGAACTTTTCGTGACGCCGCCGCCCGCCCGGCTGGCATGGTCGATCTGGTGCCTTGGCGCGCTGGTCTACCTGGTCGCCTTCTTCCAGCGCGTGGCGCCGGCGGTGATGACCGAGCAGCTGATGGCCGAGTTCGCCATCGGCGGCGCGGCGCTCGGCAACCTCTCGGCGTTCTACTTCTACGCTTACGTGGCGGCGCAGATTCCCACCGGGCTGCTGGCCGACCGCTGGGGGCCGCGCCGGTTGCTGGCCAGCGGTACGGCCATCGCCGCGCTCGGCGGCGTGCTGTTCGCGCTGGCGCCGACATTCGCGCTGGCCGCCGCCGGCCGGCTGCTGGTCGGCATTTCGGTGGGCGTGGGCTTCGTCTCCATGCTCAAGTTGTCCTCGCATTGGCTCGAGCCCCGCCGCTTCGCGCTGGTCTCGGGCCTGCTGCTGATGATGGGCCTGGTCGGCGGTGTCATCGCCGGCGTGCCGCTGCGGCTGGCGGTGGACGCCTTCGGCTGGCGCGAGGTGATGGCGGTGTTCGCGGTGTTCACGGCGGTACTGGCCGTCGCCCTCTGGCTGTTCGTGCGCGACGACCCGACCGAGCGCGGCTACGCCAGCCATTTCCACGAGCCCGGATCGAAAGTCAGCCATGGCCACACGCCGATCCTGGCCAGCCTCGCCGAGGTGCTCTCCTACCGCAACGTCTGGCTGCTGATGCTGGTGCCGGTCGGCTTCTCCGGCGCGGTGCTGACGTTCGCCGGCCTGTGGGGCGTGCCCTGGCTGCGGCAGGTGCACGGCCTCGACGCCAAGGCCGCCGCCGCGATCACCTCGACCATGCTGGTGGCCTGGGGCGTCGGCGGGCCGCTGCTCGGCAACTGGAGCACGCGGCTGGGCCGGCGCAAGCCGATCTACATCGCCAGCGGCATCGTCGCCGCCGTCGGCTGGGCCATCGTCATCTGGGCGCCACTGTCGCTGGCGGCGCTGGTGCCGGTGCTCGCCATCACGGGGTTTGCGTCGGGCAACATCATCATCGGCTTCGCCTGGGCCAAGGAATCCGTGCCGCTGCGGCTGATGGGCACGGCTTCCGGCGTGGCCAACATGGGGCCGCTGATGGGCGGCATGTTCCTGCAGCCGGCCGTGGGCTGGGTGCTCGACCGGCAATGGACGGGAACGATGGCCAACGGTGCCCGCATGTACGACGCGGCGGCCTACCAGGCCGGCTTCGCGCTGATCTTCGCCACCGTCGCCGCCAGCCTGGCGCTGGTCACCCTCGCCCGCGAGACCGGTTGCCGCCAGACGCCCTGAGCGCGAAAGCCGCCAGTCCGAGCAGCAGGAACCCGGCCATGGCCAGCGCCAGGGTCAGCGTCGAATCCCAGAACAGCGGCGCCAGCACCGACGCGGTGACGGCGTTCATGCCGGTCTGGGTGGCGCTCTGGCAGCTGGAAACCAGGCCGCGCCGCGCCGGGAACAGGTCGAGCACGCGCAAGGTCAGGCTGGGCGCCGTCACCGAGATGCCGAACAGATAAAGGCCTTGCGGCAGCACCGCCCACGGCAGCACCGCCGGCCACCAGAGATTGATCGCCACGTTGAGCACGGCGGCGCCGGCCATGATGCCGAAGCCCAGGCCGATGGTGCGGCGCGAACTGACCTGCCCGGCCAGCCGCGCCGACAGCCAGTTGCCGCCGATCAGGCCGAGCGTGGCCGGGCCGAACAGCCACAGGAACGACTGCGCCGAGACGCCCAGGTGCTCGAGCAGGAACTTGGGCGCCGACACCACGTAGATGAAGAAGCCGTTGAACGACAGGGCGATCGCCAGCGCCAGCGCCAGGAAGGGCGGGTGCGTGAACACGCTGACATAGGCCCGCGTCAGTTCGCCGGGGTGCAGGTTCTGCCGATCCTCCGGCGGCAGCGTTTCCGGCAGCAACCGCCAGACCGCGCCGAACAGCAGCGCGCCATAGAGGGCGAGGAAGATGAAGATCGCCTGCCAGCCGAAGGCGTGGTGGATCCAGCCACCGATCACCGGCGCGATCGACGGCGCGACGGCGAACATCATGGTGGTGTGGGCGATCAGCCGCTGCGCGGCCGGGCCGTCGAGAAGATCGCGGATGATGGTGCGCGACAGCACCAGGCCAGCGCCCGCCGACATGCCCTGCAGCACGCGGCCGAGCCAGAGTTGCTCGATGCTGGTGGCGAACACGCAGAACAGCGACGCCGCCACGTAAACCGCGAAGGCCACCAGCAGCACGCGCCGCCGGCCCAGCGCATCGGACAGGGCGCCGTGCCAAAGCATCATGAAGGCGAAGGCCGCCATGTAGAAGGCCAGCGTCTGCTGCACTTCGACCGACGTCGCCCCCAGGTCGACCGCCATCTCGGGAAACGCCGGCAGATAGGTATCGATGGAAAACGGCGCGATGGCCGTCATGGCGGCCAGCAGGACCGCCATGCGGCGCGGCGCGGCGCTCATCGGAAAATCCTCATTGCCGCATTCTACCGGGGCGGCATTCCCGCTCGCCGCCGGGCGCGATCCGGCCGGGTGCGACTAGCCCCGCCAAGCGGTGCCGTGGAACACGGGGACCCGCATCAGCGCTCCAGCAGTTCGCGCAGCGCCCGATGAACCTCGTCGGCGTGGTGGCGCGCCCGCTGGCCGGTGGGCGCCAGCGCTTCGCCATAGAAAAATGCCGGCAGCTCGTCGTCGGCCTCGACGAAGCCGGCCGCCCGGTTGAACGCCAGTTCGAGCTCGATCACTTCGCGGCCCAGCGTCCGCAGAAAGGTCGTATCAAACGTCGTGCCATGCGCATCGTTCAGCGCGGTGACGATAAGCTCGGGGTTCTGATCCGTCACCGATCGCCCGAAAACGCAAAACCCGAGCGAGTCCGCCGCGGCGGCGGAGACTTGCGCTCCGAGGCTGGCCGCGACCAGCTCCGCCGTGGATTTGCCTTTGCAGTCGTAGGCGGGCAGGTTGCCGACCGTGTGGTCGGCGCCCTGGGCGGTCAACATCATCGAGATGCCGGTCACCTCGATCACGCGCGGATCGTAGGCACTGATGCCCTGGCGCTTGATGACGGGCACGCGGGTAACGCCGTAGTGCTCGCCGACCCGCGCCGCGCCCTGGGCCAGCAGGCGTCCCCGCTCGTTGCCGGCGCGGATGTCCTCGAGCGCGGCCATCATGAACACGGCGTCGCCGAATGCCGCCTGGCCCGCCTCCATCAGCACGCCCAGCATCGCTCCCACCTCGATGGTGTCGATGCCCAAGTCATTGACCACCGCATTGAGCCGCGCGACGTCGTCCGGATCTTCGAGGCCGCAGTTGCTGCCCATCAGGCCCAGCGTCTCGTACTCGAGCGGCGAGACGATTTCCTTGCCCTGGTCGTCCGCATAAACGTTGCTGCACTCGATCATGCAACCGGGCATGCAGGCATGTTCCGTCAGGCCGCCGCGCGCAAGGTTGCGTTCGCGGATATGGGCGCCGCCCAGCCTGAACGAATCCTTGTCCGGCGTGAGCTGGCCGATCCGGAAGTTGTGCACGGGCAGGCCGCCGACGTAATTGGTGAAGTCGCCCACGGCCGCAGTGCCGAAGCGCTTGAACGAGTCGATCGCCGCTTCCTTGCCGAGCTTCGCGCCGTACTCGCGGACGGCGCCCATCACTTTCCGGCGGTCGTGAAACGTGGGCATCTTGTGCTGGTCCACGACGATCGCCTTGATCCGCTTCACCCCCATGACCGCCCCGACGCCGCCCCGGGCGGCGAGCCGCGACGGCCGACCATCGGTGTCGGCAAACGCAATGCCGGCGAGCAAGCCCCGATACTCGCCCACCGGCCCGCAGATGGCGTAGCTGATCTTGCGGCCATAGCGCTCATGCAGCCGGCGCGCGACTTCGTTGTTGCCGAGGCCGAGATACTCCCGCGCATCCTCGAAGGTAACGGCGCCTTCGCGGGTGATGCGGATCAGCGTCCAGTCGGCCGCTGCGTTGTCGAGCGTGAAGCCGGCGATCTCGCACTGGCCGAGCGCGAAGGCGAAGGTGCCACCCGCATTGGCCTCCTTGATGCCGCCGGTCAGCGGGCTGCGGCACCCCACGCTCAGGCGGTTAGCGTTCGAGAAGTTCGTCCCGGCGAATGGCCCCGCCGAAAAGATCAGCGGATTCGCGGGCGATAGTGGGTCGATCTCGTAGGCGCGGCGGGCCATGAGCGTCCTGGCGATGAAGTGCCTGCCGGCGCGCACGATATCATCGCCCTGGAGGGTCTCGCGCGTGGTCGTCCCCCGAGCAAGGTCGATGGTCAGGTAGCTACGCATGTGGGGTCCCTGGCCGCGACCGGGCGCGCCAGTAGCGCCAGGCAACGAAGGCGAGGAAGACAGCCGCGACGCCCCAGCGCGCGGTTCCGGATTGGGCAAGCAGGGCAACGGCCGCGACAGCCAGCGCGACGCGCACCGGCACTGCGAGGTCGCCGAATAACCAGCCCTCGAACGCGATGACGAGCGCCATGGCGCCCAGCACGACGAAGGCGATCGTGTTGGCGATGCCAGCGGCGTCACCCATCAGCAACAGCCCGGGCTGGCCGACGAACAAGATCGGAATGACAAACGCCACAATACCGATGCGGCAGGCCAGGAACGCCACCGCGACCGGGTTGGCGCGCGCGATGGAGGCCGCCGCGAACGCCGCAACCGCGACCGGCGGCGTGATCGCCGACATCGACGAGAAGTACACGATGAACAGGTGCGCGGGCAGCAGGTCGATCTTGAGGGCCTGCAGCGCTGGCGCCGCCAGCACCGCGGCCAGCGCGTACACCGCCGGCGTCGGCATGCCCATGCCCAGCAGGATAATGACCGTCGTGGCCACCAGCAGGGTCAGGGCATAACTGCCGCCCGCCAGCGTGAACATGCCCGAGCTGATCTTGCCGGTCAGATCGGCCATCGACAGGGTGCCGACGACGAGGCCGGCGACCGCGCAGGCGATCCCCACGGCGACCAGCTGCCCCATGCCGTTGTTGAGTCCGGCCACCAGCGAACCGAGGAAGGCCCTGGGCGAACGATGGCGAAGCAGGCCGATCGGAATCAAGGCCAGGCAGGCGATGGCGCCGGCGAACACGGGGCGATCAAGCTTGAGCACGCCCCAGACCAGCAGCGCGATCGGCACGAAGTAGATCCAGTCGCGCCGTAAGACCTGCGCGAGCGTCGGGGCGCCGTCGGCCAACGTCGGCGCCAGCGCCAGCTTGCGCGCCCGCAGGTGTACCGCCGTGAATACGATCAGGTAGTAAAGCAACGCGGGCATGATCGCGGCGGTCACGATCGTCGCATAGGGAATGCCGGTGAAGTCGACCATCAGGAAGGCCGCCGAGCCCATCACCGGCGGCAGGATCGCGCCGCCGGTCGACGCCGTCGCCTCCACGGCCGCGGCGTAGGTGGGCGGCACGCCGGTGCGCATCATCAGCGGAATCGTGAACGAACCAGTGGTCACGACATCCGCGGTCGGCGATCCCGAGATCGAACCGTACAGGCCCGATGAAAACACGGCGACCTTGGCCGGACCGCCAACCTGGCGGCCAACCAGGCTCTGCGCGAAATCATGGAAAAAATCGCCTCCGCCCCAGCGGTCGAGCAGCGCGCCGAAGACGACGAACACGAATACCAGGAACGCCGCCACTTCAAGCGCCGGTCCGATCAGGCCGTTGGTGGAGAACACCAGGTGGTCCACGATCTCCTGGGCACTGAGTGGGCGGTGCGAGAACGAGCCCGGCAGCCGGTCGCCCCAGATGCCGTAGGCGAGGAAGCCCAGCACCAACACCACCAGCGTCATGCCGATGCAGCGACGTGTCGCCTCCAGCACCAGCACGGCGAGCAGGATCGCCGCCGTCATGTCGGCCAGCGACAGTTCGTCGATCATCGGCACGCGCTTGGCGTGCGCGCTGTTCATGCCGACGAAATACAGGCTTGCCGCCCATGACGCCGCCACCAGCAGCCAGGATATCCGGGTCGGCCCGGCCGGTCGACGCGGGTTGCCGGTGATCGTGAGGAAGGCGAGCGTCAGTATGCCGCCCAGAAACAGATGCAGCGCCAGTGCCCGATTGACATAGACACCGAAGGCCATCGCCATGAGCAACGCGGTCAACCCGATGGCAACCGCGGTGGCCAACAAGCGGCCGGCCGGGCCGTTCTGGCGCCGGCGACCCGGCGCGAGCCATTGGTACGCACTCATCGACAGAGTCCTCCGCCTCCCAGGGTGTCTGGCGAACCACGCGGAGCCCGACCTGCTCCGGGCTCCGATGGCTCTTGTAATTATTACTTGAGGACGCCGGCGGCCCGATAGGCCTTCTCGGCGCCAGGGTGCAGCTTCAACGGCGCCACCTTGGCCAGCGCCACCGCGTCGAGATGGCGCATCATCGCGTGCGACTGCTTGAGGAAATCGAGGTTCTTGAGCATCGCGCCGACGATCTTGGCCGCGTCGTCGTCGCTCATCGTCGAGCTGGCGACAACCACGACGGTCGCGGTAACGGTCGGCACCGCCACGGTCTGGAAATCGTAAGTCTTCGCGGGCACTTCGACCGGCATGGTCCCAAGCGCCTTGTCGAGCACGCCGGCAACCTCGGAGGACACGCCGATCATCTGCACGGGCATTTCGCGCGTGGCGGCGGTAACCTGACCGGACGGGAACGCCAGCAGATTGATGATCAGGTCCACCTGTTGGTTCTTCATCATTTCGAGGCCGTCGTTATAAGCGACGTAGTGCACCTTGCCGCCCCAGGCTTCGATATCCTTCGCCGGCATGCCATTGGCGGCGAGCAATTCCTCGCCGGCCAGCGCCATCATCGTGCCGCGCAGGTTCAAGGCGACGCGGATCGGCTTCTTGTCGCGCCGAACCTGCTCGAAGCTCTCGAAACCCGACCCTTGGCGGGCAAACACCTGCATTGCGGCCTGCGGGTCGATCACCGCGATTGCGCGGAGGTTGGTCACCGGCTGCTTAAACGGTTCGCCACCGGCGATGGCGCGACCGGCAAGCTGTGCGTGGGCGATACCCAGTTGCACTCGTCCCTGGGAGACGAGCAGGATGTTCGACTGTTCGCGTCCGGGCTCGTAGGTGAAGGAGGTGTTGGGATATTCTCGGCGCAGCGTCTCGCCGATCGCGTTGCCGGCGACGCTCCAGGCACCGCCGACCGAACCGCCGGCCAAGGTGACTTTCATCGGGGCATTGGCTTGAGCCGAGGCGGTGGCGGCCGGCATGCCGGTGGCGAACGCAAGGGCGAGGGTGGCAAGTAACCTACGCAACATGGGAGCCTCCTTGTGGGCGGGGTGGGAAAATCGGGGTTCGAAGCGAAACATGGCAGGCACGGGCACGATAGATATGTTGGCTCGACTTCATCGGCCGGTCAGTGGATGCCGTTATCACGCGCCGCCACCGAGGCTGCGCCATCAAGTTCGCAGGCCGTGCTGGCGTGGATCGTGTAGAGAAGATCGCCGCGCCGCAGACTGTCGCCGACGCGCGCGGCCAGGTCGACGCCGGCCTTCTTGTCCACCGGCGTGCCCGCCCGCCGCGCGATCTCGCTGATTCGGGCGATGTCGATGCGACCGACGCGACGCGCCGCCTCGGCGTGCACCCGATGGGTCAGCGTGCTGGGGCGGGCCGGCGATGTCCAGCGCCCCTGGGCATCGACGATCTCGTCGAATTTCTCCCGGGCGGCGCCGGAATGCAGCAATTCCAGCGCGCGCGCGCGGCCCTTGTCCACCGAGGCAACAGCCGGATCCCAGGCGATGATGCGGCCGGCGAACGCGACCGCCTTGGCCACCAGGTCAGCCGGGGCGGCCGGGTCGTTGTCGAGCACCCGCAGCACGTCACGTACCTCCAGAGCGGGTCCGACGCCAAGGCCGATCGGTGCGGAACCATCGGTGGCGTGCGCCGCCACGACCAAACCAAGCGCCGCGCCAACACGCTCGAACAGTTGGCCAAGTTCGAGCGCCTCTTCGGCAGTGCGAAGCTTGGCCTGGGGACCCCAAGGCAAGTCGACAATCACATGCGTGGAGCCCGCCGTCAGCTTCTTGGAGAGAATCGACGCCACCGACCAGCGGTTCGAGTCGATGCCGAGCGGTCGGGTGATCGCGTTCATCACATCGTCGAGCGCCGAGTGATTAAGGCGGCCATTCCAGGCAATGCAGCCACGCACGCGGCGAACCGTCGCGCGCACCTCGTCGGCCGTCAGGTCGACGCGTGCCAGGGTTTCCATGGCATCGGCGGTGCCGGCCGCCGAGGTAATGGCGCGCGAGGAAGTCTTCGGCATGGCCAGCCCGTGGGCCGCCACGATCGGAACCACGATCAGCGTGATCCGGCTGCCCGGCACGCCGCCAATCGAGTGCTTGTCCACGACGATCGGTTCGTCCCATTGCACCGGCGTCATCATCGAGCTGCGCGCCCGGGCCAGCGCCACGACCTCGTCGTCACCGAGATGTCGGGTCGCGGAGACAAGCAGCGCGGCCACCTCGGCGTCCGAGTAGCGGCCCTCGACGATATCGCGGAACAGGCGGTCGTATTCCGGCTCGGTCAGCACGGCGCCCTTGACCTTGGCGCGCAGCGCGTCCCGGCTGGCCGGGGACGAGGAGCGGCTCAGCGTAACGCGGGTTCCGGCCGGCACCCCCAGGTCTTCGAACGCCTGGCGCGACAGGCCAACTTCATCATCGGCAAGCGCGGGTTGTGCTTCCGACACATGCAGCGATGCACGGATGCTGCGCCCCGCGGCCGCGATCTCGACGCGTCCAGGGCCAAGGTAGTCGTTAGCGCCGATGATGCTGTCGGCCGGCAGGTAGGCGACGCGCTCGCGCCAGGTATCGACCGGGTACGGAACGACGCGCAGCCCATGGTCGGCGGCGGTGATGGCGGCGACAAAGCGCGCGACACCTGCGTCAACCGAGCCATCGTTGACGACATCCACCCGCTCGACACCATCCGGCAGGACGAGGTCGACCTGTCGGCCCAGGCGCGCCGTCACGGCATCGCCGCTCTCGCGCCCCCGCCCGGCGATTCTGTCCTTGAGCGCGACGGACGGCGCCGAGACCACGACGACCACTAGTCGCGGCACCCGGGTGGCCAGTTGCGTGATCGTTGCGCGCGAGCCGTTGGCGATGACATGACGCCCAGCGCCGATATCCCCGGCGAGCGTCCTCGGCAGCCCGTAGCGGAGTCCATGGGCCGACCAGGTGATCAGGAATTCGCCCGCGCGCTCGGCCGCCGAAAATTCGGCGTCGCTCATCGCCAAGTGGCGTTCGCCGCCGGCATCGGCCGGCCGCGTGATGACGCGCGTGGCGAACACCCAGCCAGGCTCCTCGGCGAGTGCCCGGCGGGCGCCGTCGATCAACGTGTCTTTCCCGACTCCGCTCGGGCCAACCACGAGGAAAAACCTGCCCGGTCGCACGACTGCGGCCTGGCTTGGCTACGCCGTCTCGTCGAGGCCGATATCGACCGCCGGCGCCGACTGGTGCGTCTTCGAGGTCGAGATATAGTCGACACCGGTTTCAGCGACAGGTCGAATCGTCTCCAGCCGGATGCCCCCCGATGCCTCGAGCTTGACCCGTCCCGCCACCAGCCCAACCGCCTCCGCCATGTCCGGCACCGACATGTTGTCGAGCATGATCACGTCGACACCAGCAGCGAGCGCCTCGCGGACCTGATCGAGACGGTCGCATTCGACCTCGAGCTTCGTCAGCACCGGCAGCAGGCGACGCGCGCGCTCGACCGCCTTGCCGATGCCGCCGCACACCGCGATATGGTTGTCTTTGATCATCACGCCGTTGTCGAGGCCCAGGCGGTGATTCAGTCCCCCGCCGCACGAAACGGCGTGTTTCTCGAGCATCCGCAGGCCCGGCGTCGTCTTGCGGGTGTCGATGAGACGCGCGCGCGTGCCGCGAATGGCATCGACATACTTGGCGGTTTCGGTGGCGATGCCGCACATCCGTTGCAGGATATTGAGGGAGGTACGCTCCGCGGTGAGCAGGCTGCGTGCCGGCCCCCTGACGTTCATCAGGCGGGCACCCTTCGCGACGCGCTCGCCATCCCGGGCGAGCACATCCACCTCCACGTCTTGGTCATAGCGCCGGAAGACGCGGGCAGCGATGTCGATGCCCGCGATGACGATCGGCTCGCGAGCGTTCATGGTGAACGCGCCCCGCTCGTCGGGTTCGATCATCACTTGCGCCGTGAGGTCGCAGGCGCCCACGTCCTCGGTAAGCCACAGATCGATCAGGCGGTCCGTCTGGAATTTGTCGTACATGCAGGATTCTCCGGTGGTCGGGGGCCGCGGCTACGATCGGCCGCTGCTCAATTAGCGCATGGAGTACATACTACATAAAACGTCGAGGCATGCTAGATGCTGGCAAGGCGAATGTCAACCGGGGAAAGTGGTCAGGTCTCGCGGCCGGTGATCGGCCACGTCTCTTCCAGTTCGTAGGCGATCGAGCGGGCGAGCCCCTCCAGGTCCGGGAACAGCGTCGCCTGCGTGATGTTCATCCGATAGAGTTGATGCATCGCCTCAGCGCGCAGCGTGCGGTCGAACACCACCTTCTCGATCAGCGGCGTCTCGTCGTCGTAGGCGTTGAGCAATACATCGAGCGGCGGGCCGAGCGTGCCAGGCATCACCAGCAGCCCGGACTGCGCCACCAGCCGGCGGTCCATTTCGGATGGTTCGCCCAACCACACCAGCGGGTACGCTCCGGGAGCAAACCACCGCTCGAAGTTGCCGGGCACCTGAGGATCGACGGCGTCGCGCGTCAGGCGGGCATCGAACTGCGGCGCGACAGTCCACAGGCGCTGGGTGTCCAGCGCGTAGACCGCGCTGTCGCCGCTGGCGTGCTCGACCGCGAAGAACGCAGCGACGAATGGCGACTTGGTGAAATCGAGCAGTCTGGTCGGCGCGCCGTGGTGCTGCATCATGGCCAGGCACCGCAACGCGTCGATGAGTACGGAACGATCGGGCAGATAGATGTGGGCCTTGCGCCGGAAGATCCGGATCGCACGCTCCTCCCGCTCGCGCCAGGTACCGAGGTCGGCCCCCGAGTCGCGCAGGCGGCGCGAGAGCGAACTCAGTAGTGGCCAGCCGGCATCGCTCTGTCCGCGAAAGGCCCAGCCATCCCGGCCGTCGATGTAATGAATGAAGGCATCCCAGTCGGCGATGCGGATTTCCCGGATCGGCGCGACGCCCTGCGGGTGATCCTGGTTCACGAGCCCGCTCCCACCCTCGTCCCCATGTGAGGCAAGAACGCGGCGGGATGGCCGAACATGAGCATCCTGGCGAGCAGCGGTCAATGACCAGGCGCGATGACCACCGGAATATCCGTGGCTGGCGGCGTGTTGCGGCTGCGGCCGCAGCGCACGATGCCATCGATCATCACCATGCCCACGCCCGGAATGTCGCCCAGGCCCACGCTCTCGAGCAGCGTGCGGCCCGCCGTGTGCTGCGCCCGGTCCATGAACACGAAGTCGGCCACGCGCCCCTCCTCGACCAGCCCGCAGTCGAGCTGGCGAATCCGCGCGGTGTTGCCGGTGGCGAAGCAAAAGACCTGCTCGGCCGGAATGCCCGCGATGCTCGCGAGGAAAGCGATCATGCGCAGGATACCGAGCGGTTGCACGCCCGACCCGGCGGGGCCGTCGGTACCGAGAATCACGCGGTGCGGACAGCGCAACTCGAGCGCGGCCCTGGCGGCGGCGATCGCCACGCGCTCGTTGCCGTTATGTACGATTTCGATGGCGCGGGAAGAGCGTTCGCACAGTTCGCAGACATGAGCCTCGGGGAGCGCGGTGTGCCCGCCATTGATATGGCCGATCACGTCGGCGTCGGCCTCGAGGACGACGTCCTTGTCGATGAGCCCCGACCCCGGAATCGACGGGCCGCCGGTGTGGATCGTGCTCTGGATCCCGTACTTGCGCGCCCAGGCGACCATCATCCGCGCCTCGGCACCGGCCTTCACCGACCCCAGGCCCACTTCGCCCAGGAGCTTGACGCCGGCTCCCGCGAGTTCCGCGAAATCCTGCTCCGTCATTCCCTTCTCGATGACGGGAGCGCCGGCCAGCACCTTGACTCCGCCCGGTCGGAAGTTGTCGTACGCACGCTGGGCGGTGATCGCGAGCGCCTTCAGGCCGACAATATCCTTGGGCCGACCGGGCAGGTGGACCTCGCCAGCCGAGATCATCGTGGTGACGCCGCCGTGCATTGTCGAATCGATCCAGCCGAGCTGTCCTTGCCGCGGCGTCCAGTCGCCGAACACTGGGTGTACGTGGCTATCGATCAGCCCCGGCGCCAGCGCCGTGCCGCGCGCATCGATGAGCACGTCGGGCACCGAGGTGTCGCATTCCGCCGCGCGGCCCACCGCCGCGATGCGCCCGTCGCGCACGACGATGGTATCGGCGTCGAGTATCGGCCTGTCGATGTCGCCGGACAGCATGAATCCCACATTTCGAATCACGACCTTGCCGGAAGTACCACCTGCCGCGGGTTCTGCCATCGTCCCTCTCCATCGGAGGCGGCGCCAACCAGGGCGCCGCGTTCATGTGGTGAATGCTAAACCAACGACAAGCGCCCGGCAAGCCGGGGCCATGGCGATGCCGCTAGCTGGCGGGGGTTAACACATCGGGCGGGGCAAGCGCGCGACGGACCGTGTCCACGATAAACGCCTCCCAGTGCGCCAGTTCCTCGGGGGTGTCGATGCGCTCGCCGAGGAATGCCGAAAGCGTGTACCTGTTCGATAGATAGAAATAACCCATCGCCGCGATCAGAAGGTAGACATCGCGAGCTGTCGCCGTCCCGCGGAAAAGCCCGCGCGCGACGCCCCGCTCCAGCACCTCGCCCAGCAGCCGTACCGCCGGCGATGAATGCTGACCAACGCTTGGCGACTTCGCGATGTGCCGTCCGCGGTGGAGGTTTTCGGTGTTGAGCAGGGTGATGAACTCGGGATTGCGGCGATAGTAGTTCCATGTGAACCGAATGACTTCCTCCAGTGCCTTGTCCGGCCGCTCGAGGTCGAGCGCCAGGCGCGACTCTGCTTCATTGAACTTCCGGTAAAGTTCCTCGAGCACCGCGATGTAAAGTCCCTCCTTGCTGCCGAAGTAGTAATAGATCATCCGATCGTACGACTTCGCCGCCTTGGAAATCTGTTCGACACGGCCACCGTCGAAGCCATGCTTGGCGAAGATTCGCGTCGCCGCGCGAAGGATGGCGTCCCGCGTCGCCTGCGCGGCGGCGGCGCGAATCCCCGTGCGCCGACCCGTTTGCGCGTTGCGGCGTGCTGGCGCCGCCGCGCGAGCCACGACCGGCACGCTCATGGCTCGATCCCCGCCAGCTTGTTGCGCGCATCCTTCCAATGCTCGGCGTCGGGCAGCGGCTCGTGGCTTCGGTTGATCACGGGCCATTCCTTGGCGAGACGCGCATTGAGTTCAAGGAAGGGGCCAAACTCGGCGGGCATGTCGCTGTCGACGAATATCGCATTCACCGGGCACTCGGGAATGCACACGGCGCAGTCGATGCACTCCTCGGGATCGATGACCAGGAACAGCGGGCCTTCGTGGAAGCAGTCGACCGGGCAAACCTCGACACAGTCGGTGTACTTGCAGCGCACGCAGGCATCGGTCACAACGTGGGTCACGGCAGGGCTCCTTTCAGGCTGTTGCGGAACCGGTCTGCATACGCTAGCATAGGAGAATGTAGTATCCGCAACATTTAGATTCAGTGAATGCAACACGTAATCTACCGCAGGCGCTCCGGGGCGGCAAGCCGGTTCCGCCTGCCCGAGGACCACGTCAATGACCGAGCACACCAAGACCGACGGTTTGCCGGCGATCGAGCCGGCGAGCATTCCCCAGGTACTCGAACGCGCCCGCCCGCGCAACGAGCGCATGGCCAGCGACAAGATCGAATGCAACGCCTGTCCAGTACTCTGCCAGATTTCGGCGGGCAAGTCAGGGGCCTGCGACCGTTACGCAAACGTGGCCGGCCGGCTCGTGCGGGTTGATCCCGTGCTGCTGCTGCGCCGATCCGCCGCGGCGAGCGGGGACGACGTGGCGCCTTTCCTCCCGGGCGAAGCCGCGGCCCCGTCCACCCCGGTCCAGGATGAGTTATTCGTCACTGGCGTGGGTTCGTCGACGACCTACCCCGACTACAAGCCGGCGCCGTTCATCGTCGCCTCGCAGGCGAATGGTGTCGACCTCGTGACCGTGGTCACCGAGGGGATATTCAGTTACTGCAGCTTCCGGGTGAAGATTGACACCGACCGGTTCCTCGGCCCGGAGCAGGCGAACATCCGATGCAAGGGCGAGGTCGTCGGCCATGTGACGACGGCAGAGTACGGCTCGCAGATTCTCTCGCTGGGTGGAGTGCATCACCTGACCGGCGGCAGCAAGAAGGAAGGCCGCGTCACCTGCGAAATGATGGCCGCGCTCGGCAATAAGGAGGCGGTAGAGCTGGCCATCGACGGCGGCTCGCAGGTCATCGTCCAGTCGGGGCGGCGGCCGGTCGTCAACGGTAGCCCCGAGGCGAGGATGCGCGTCGGCTGCGGTTCCGCGACCGTCGGCATGTTCGCCAAGCAGTTCCATGGACTGGCCGACGAAGTGATCGTCGTCGACGACCACATCACCGGCGTGCTGACGCAGCACCAGGCCGGACGCTGTCTCGACATGCGTCCGTCGGGCGTCAAGATCAGCGGGCGTCGGTCGACGCCCGGCCGCTATTTTCAGGTGGCCAACCCCGGCACCGGCTGGGGCGGCACGGACATCGCCGATCCGCTCGCGATCATCGAGGGCTGGGACGCCGGGACGGCGTGGCCGGGCTTGCGACTGCTGATGGTCTCGACGACGGGCGAGCACGCGGAATGGTACGTGCTCGACGAAACGCTCGCGCCCCGGCGGGCGCCACTGCCCGAGGCGGTCGCGCGCATCGTCGCGCGCATTGGCGAGAACTGCGAACCATCGCTGTGCACGGTGCTGTTCGTCGGTGGCGCCGGCGGCAGTCTGCGCGCCGGCGTGACCGAGAATCCGGTGCTGCTCACGCGCGCGATCAAGCAAGCGCTGGTCAACGTCAGCTGTGGCGGCGCGCCGGCCTACGTCTGGCCGGGCGGCGGCATCACGGTGATGGTCGACGTCGCCCGCATGCCCGACCGGAGCTTCGGCACGGTACCGACCCCGGCGATCGTCGCGCCGATCGAGTTCTCGATGCGCCTGGACGACTACCGGGCACTGGGCGGCCACATGGACAATATTCGACCCATCGGCGACGTCCTCGCCCACGGCGCCGCGCACGGCGACGGCGCGCCGACGCAACGGCGGATTGCATCACCCGACCCGAGCAACCCCTGGCCACTCGGCGGCGTCCCGCTGCTCGGCTAAGCCCGGTACCGATGCCTGCCGTCCGCGCCCGCTTGCCCGATCGTCGCTGGCATTTCCAGCACGGACCGATCGATATCGTGATCGGCGCCGACGGCGAGGCGGGCGCGATAGCCGCCGCGCACGAGGACGCCTGGCGCCGGTTCGCGACCATCCTCGACGAGCTCGTCGCCGAGTTACCGGCGTTGCGCCGCCCGGTCCGGGATGGCGACTGCCCGCTCGAAGGGACGATTGCGCGGCGCATGTGGCGGGCCTGCTTCCCGTATCGCGACCGCTACGTGACGGCCATGGCCGCTGTGGCCGGCGCGGTGGCCGAGGAACTTGTCGCGGCCTACGACCGGGATGGCGTAACGCGCGCCTACGTCAACAACGGCGGCGATATCGCGCTTCACCTGTCGCCGGACACCAACCTGCGCGTGGGTCTGTGCGCCGACCTCGCGAGCCATGTCCCGCGCCAAGCGCACACGGCGCTCGCGCCAGACCTTGACTTCGAGGTGCCCGCCGAGTTGCCGGTGCGGGGTGTCGCCACCAGCGGCTGGCGCGGGCGCAGCTTGTCGCTGGGCATCGCCGACAGCGCCACGGTGCTCGCACCGACGTCGTCGCAGGCCGACGCGGCCGCGACGATGATCGCCAACGCGGTCGACGTCGCCGACGCCCGCATCGTCCGGCGCCCGGCCCGCGACGTCCGCGATGACAGCGACCTTGTGGACATCCCGGTGACGGTGGAGGTGCCCAAACTCGAGCCGGCACTGGTCGGCGCGGCGCTGGCGGCCGGCCGCGCCCGGGCGCGCGAACTCGTGGCATCGGGTCTCGTCACGTCCGCCGTCATGGTGTGCCAAGGCTGGTATATGACGACCGATGGCGCCACCCCGCGCCGCCTGGCCGCGCCGATAATGTCCCATTCATTGCGCGGGAGGAATACATCATGATCGAAGTGCGTCGGGTCCTGACCCACGTCGAGGAAATCCACCACGAGTTCGGGCCGCCGCCGGCGACGCCCTGGCGCCGTGGCGCGATCGCCATCGTGCTCGCCAACCCTTACGCCGGACGCCATGAACCCGACATATTGCCCATGATGGACGCGCTGCAGCCGCTCGGCATCGAGATGGCCGAGCGGCTGCGCGCGGCGATGGGCGTGCCGGTCGAGCGCATCGAAGGCTATGGCAAGGGCGCGATCGTGGGTGCCGCCGGGGAGATCGAGCATGGCGCACTGTGGCACGTGCCCGGCGGCTACGCCATGCGCGCGCTCCTGGGCTGGAAAGGCGACCAGGCCGCCTATGCGAGAGGTCAGGGCGAGGCCGGCGGCGGCCAGCCCGGCAACGCACTGGCGATCGTGCCGTCAACCAAGAAAGTCGGGCCCCCGGGGGTCACGCTCGACGTGCCGCTCACCCACATCAACGCCAGCTACGTGCGCAGCCACTTCGACGCGATCGAAGTGCGCGTGCCCGGCGCCCCGCATGCCGACGAAATCATCTACATCCTGGCCATGAGCACGGGCCCGCGCATCCACGCCCGCGTGGGCGGACTCAAGGCCGTCGATATCAGCAAGTGGGACGGCCAGCGCTGACCCGCGCCGCCCCCAGATCAAGGAGAAAGACATGCTAGCCAGGATACGCAAGCTGGTCGTCGAGGTCGAGGAGACCCGCATCGAGATGGGCAAGCCCATCGTCCCGCCGACGCGCAAGGCGCTCGCCATGGCGGTCATTGACAACCCCTGCGCCGGTCGCTACGTCGACAACCTCGACGAGCTGGTCGCGCTTGGCGAGGAACTCGGGGGCCTGCTCGGCACAAAGTGCGTCGAGGCTCTTGGCATCGCCCCCGGGGCGGCGCAGAGCTATGGCAAGGCGGCGATCGTCGGCGAGGCCGGCGAGCTCGAGCACGCCGCCGCGATCCTGCATCCCAAGTTGGGCGCCCCGCTGCGCCAGGCCGTCGTCAAAGGCGCCGCGCTGGTGCCTTCGGCGAAGAAGCGCGGCACTCTCGGCACGGCGATCGACGTGCCACTTGGCCACAAGGACGCTGCCTTCGTGCGCAGTCACTTCGACGCCATGGAGGCGCGCGTCGCCGATGCGCCCCGGCCCAACGAGATCGTCGTGGCGGTCGTTGTCACCGACAGTGGCCGCCCGCTGGCGCGCGTGGGCGGCCTCGCCGTCGCCGAGATCAAGGGCGAGGACGGACTGCGTTGATCCCGTCGGCCCAGGCGGGACCGGAAAGCCGTCCGGCGACGGACGCCGAACCAGATGGCAGCACTCCGCTGCGCCTCCAGGTCAACGGGCGGTACCGCGAGGTGGTGGTGGCGCCGGCGACGCCGCTGCTCACCGTGCTTCGCAACGACCTCGGACTGAATGGCCCCAAGTATGGTTGCGGGCTTGGCGAGTGCGGCGCCTGCACGGTACTCATCGACGGTATCGCGGCGCGCGCCTGCGTCATTCCCGCCGGTGGCGTGACGGGCCGCTCGATCACCACGCTTGAGGGGCTCGGCAGTTCCGATGCGCCGCACCCGGTGCAACAGGCATTCATCGACGCGCAGGCCGCGCAGTGCGGCTACTGCCTCAACGGCATGATCATGGCCACGGTCGCGCTGCTCGCCCGGTGCCCCCGACCGACCGACACCCAGGCGCGCGACGCCCTCGCGCACAACCTGTGCCGGTGCGGCACGCACATCGAAATCCTGCGAGCGGTGCAGCGCGCCGCCGAGCTGACGGCGCGAGCCACCGCCGATGCCGGCCGGTTGACGGAGTCGCCCGAATGACGCCGCGTTCGCAGTCCCCGCGAACGAGGGCGGACTTCCATGCCGCCGCGGGCGTGCTCGTCGTCGTGCGGGAACCGCCACCCCCCCCGCCGCCGGCACGGGGCCAGCCCCCCATGGTGCCGGGCGATCCCGCCGAAGGCGTCGAAATCCTGCTGGCGGTGTGGGATGACGGCAGCGTCACCGCGCTCCATGGTCACGTCGACCTCGGCACCGGCATCCGCACAGCGCTGGCCCAGGTCGCGGCCGACGAGCTCAATGTCGCCTTCGACGCGGTGACGATGGTGCTTGGCGACACCGCGTGCGCACCCAACCAAGGGCCCACCATCGCGAGCAGCTCGATCCAGATTCACGCTGTGCCGTTGAGGCTCGCCGCGGCGCAAGCGCGCGCGTGGCTGGTCGAACGCGCGGCGGAGCGGCTTGGTGTACCGCGCGATGACATCCACATCGACAATGGCGTCGTTGCCGTTCACGGCGACCCGGCGCGCCGGATATGCTATGCCGACCTCGTCGCCGGCGAACATGTCGAGCTGCGCCTCGATCCCGACACCCGCGTCAAGCCGCCCGGCCGCCACCGGCTGGTCGGGCAGTCCATCCCGCGCGTGGATATCCCGGCCAAAGCTACCGGTGGCGATGTTTACGTCCATGACGTGCGCTTGCCGGGCATGCTGCACGGGCGTGTCGTGCGCCCGCCCTACGTCGGCCTCGACGCGGGCGAGTTCGTCGGCAACTCGCTGCTGGCGGTAGACGAATCGTCGGTCGCGCATCTCCCGGGCATCGTCGCCGTGGTCGTGATCCGCGACTTCGTCGGCATCGTGGCGGAACGCGAGGAACAGGCCGAGGCGGCCATGCGCGAGCTGGACGTCCGCTGGCGGCCGGTGCCGGGCATCGCGGGGCTCGACGACCTGGAGCACGCGCTTTCGGCGAACCCGTCGACACGGCGCGTTCTCGCCGAGCGCGGCGATGTCGACGCGACCATCGCCGGTTGCGCGCGACCGATGTCACGTACTTACGTGTGGCCTTATCAGCTGCATGCGTCAATCGGGCCATCGTGCGCCGTCGCCGATTGCCGGGCCGACCGTGCGACGGTATGGACCGGGTCGCAGAGCCCCCACGTGCTGCGCGCGGACCTCGCCTTGCTGCTCGGCTGGCCGAACACCGCGATCGAGGTAATCCGGCTCGAGGCAGCCGGTTGCTACGGCCGCAACTGCGCCGACGACGTTGCCGCGGACGCCTTGCTGATGTCGCGCGCGGTCGGCCGTCCGGTGCGGGCGCAGCTCACACGCGCGCAGGAACACACCTGGGAACCCAAGGGCGCGGCTCAGTTGATGCAGGTCAGCGGCGGCCTCGACGGCGAGGGTCGCGCGGTGGCCTACGACTTCAGTTCGTCGTACCCGTCGAACGCGGCGCCGACGCTCGCCCTGTTGCTGACGCGCACCATCGAGCCGCGTCCGATCGCCTTCGAGATGGGCGACCGAACCGCGGTGCCGCCCTACGCTTACCCGGCGCTGCGCGTGGCGGCCCAGGACATGGCGCCCATCCTCCGGGCATCGTGGTTGCGCGGCGTGTCGGCACTGCCCAATTCCTTCGCGCACGAATCGTACGTCGATGAGCTCGCGACCGAAGCGGGCGCGGATCCCGTCGAGTTCCGGCTGCGCCTGCTCGATGACGAACGGGCCATCGAGCTGGTCAAGGCCACCACCGAGCGGGCCGGGTGGCGCCGGCACACCGCGCCCCAGGGGCAGCAAAGCGACGGCGACCTGCTCAAGGGACAGGGGTTCGCCTACGCGCGCTACATACACAGTCGATTCCCCGGTTTCGGCGCCGCTTGGTCGGCATGGGTCGCCGACGTCGAAGTCAACCGGTTGACCGGCGAGGTGCATGTCAGGCGCGTGGTCGTGGGGCACGACGCCGGCTCGGTAATCAATCCGGCGGGACTCGAACACCAGGTCCACGGCAATGTCGTGCAGACGACCAGCCGCGCCCTCAAGGAACGCGTCGCGATCGACGCGCGGGGCGCGCCCGAGCCGCGCGAATGGGGCGCCTATCCGATCCTGTCGTTCCGCGAGGTGCCGGTAATCGAGGTGTTGTCGATGCCACGCCCGAACGAGGCGCCACTGGGCGCGGGCGAGTCGTCGTCGGTTCCCGGGACGGCGGCGATAGCCAACGCGATCTTCGACGCCACCGGCGTGCGCTTCCGGCAGCCCCCATTCACGCCCGAAGTCGTGCGCGCGGCGCTGGGCGTGCCACCCCCGCCCCGCCCGCCCGTCACGGACACACCTTCGCGGGCCCAGGCGCGAGCAGCCATTGCGCCGGGACGCCGCCGCCGGTGGTGGGGAGTCGCGGGCGCGTTCGCCGCCGGCCTGGTCGGCATGGTCGCGGCGGTCGTCGGCCAGCGGCCGGCCCTGGCCCCCGTCGGACCATCGGACCCCGCGCTCTTCACCGTCGCGACGTTGGAACGTGGCCGCCAGGTTGCCGCCGCCGGGGACTGCGTGGTCTGCCACACGGCGCCCGGCGGTATCCCGAATGCCGGCGGGCGGGCGATCGAGACGCCGTTCGGGACCATCGTCACGACCAACCTGACGCCGGATGCCGAGACCGGCATCGGCCGCTGGTCGTACGCGGCGTTCGAACGCGCGATGCGTCATGGCGTCTCGCGCGATGGCCGCCATCTGTATCCGGCCTTCCCATACACGTATTTCACCAAGCTCGTGGCGGATGACATGCTCGCCCTCTACGCCTACCTGATGTCACAGCCGGCCGTCAGCAACCGTGTCGTCACGACATCGCTTGCGTTTCCCTTCGGTCTGCGCGCGGGAATGGCGTTGTGGAACGCGCTCTACCTCGACCCCGGCCCCTTGGCGCCGGACCCCGCGCGCTCCGCCGAGTGGAACCGCGGCGCCTATCTAGTCGAGGGTGCCGGGCACTGCGGCGCGTGCCACACGCCGCGCAACGCCATGGGCGCCGAGCGCCGTGGCGATGCCTACCTCGCCGGAGCGGTGGTCGACGGCTGGGAAGCACCGCCGCTCGCCGGACTCAGCCACGCGCCAGTGCCTTGGTCGGTCGACGAGCTCGAGCGATATCTGCGTGACGGCCATACCCTGCATCACGGCAGCGTCGCGGGACCGATGGCACCGGTCGTCCGCGAACTGGCGACGCTATCCGCGGCGGACGTGCGCGCCATGGCGGTCTATCTGGCGTCGCTCGCGGCACCGGCGCCGGACGAGAAGGCGGCGGCCCGTGCCACCGTCGCGGCGAGCATCGCGACCGCCGCGACGATCCGCGGCCCGGGGCAAAGACTGTTCGAGGGCGCATGCGGAGCCTGCCATCACGATGGCGCCGGTCCCGTACTGCTCGGGCGCAACCTGCCGCTCGCGCTGCACAGCAGCCTGCACGGCGCCCGCCCCGACAACCTGATCCGCGTCATCCTGGATGGACTCGGCGAACCGGCGACGCGCGAGCTCGGCTTCATGCCCGCGTTCCGCGACGCCATGAACGATCGGCAGATCGCCGAACTCGCCGCATACATGCGCGAACGCTATGCTCCAGCGAAGGCGGCGTGGGCAGGACTGGATGCCGAAATCGCCCGCCTGCGGGCAAGCGGGTCGCACTGATGAGCCATGGCCTCGGCAAGGCACCGCGGCAGACGAAGGATGCAACACATGTCTAATACGAATGTCATGATGGGCGCCGACGACGACCGCCGACCGCCACCGCTCGCCGGCATCCGGGTCCTCGACCTTTCGCGGGTGCTGGCCGGCCCCTGGGCAGGCCAGATGCTCGCTGACCTGGGCGCCGATGTCGTCAAGGTGGAACGCCCTGGCGTCGGGGATGACACGCGCGCCTGGGGGCCGCCCTGGTTGAAGGACCGGGCGGGAGAAGATACCGGCGAGTCCGCTTACTACCTGTGCGCCAATCGCAACAAGCGCTCGGTGACGATCGACTTGGCCAAGCCGGAAGGCCAGGCACTGGTGCGCTCGCTGGCGCTGAAGGCCGACATCCTGCTCGAGAACTTCAAGGCAGGCGGGCTCGCGCAGTATGGGCTCGATTACCCGAGCCTCGCGGCGGCACACCCCCGACTGATCTACTGTTCGATCACCGGCTTCGGTCAGAGCGGGCCCTACGCACCGCGCGCGGGCTACGACTTCCTGATCCAGGGCATGGGCGGACTCATGAGCGTGACCGGGCGCGCCGACGGCGAAGAGGGCGCCGGACCGCAGAAGGTAGGTGTCGCACTGACCGACATCCTGACCGGCCTTCACGCGACGATCGCCGTGCAGGCCGCCCTCATCGAGCGCGCGCACTCCGGCCTGGGCCAGCACATCGACCTGGCGCTGCTCGACGTGCAGATCGCCTGCCTCGCCAACCAGGCGTCCAACTACCTGGCTGGTGGCGTCGTGCCCAAGCGGATGGGCAACGCCCACCCGAACATCGTCCCCTACCAGGACTTCCCGACCGCGGACGGCGACATGATCCTCGCGATCGGCAACGACAAGCAATTCGCGAAGTTCTGCGAGGTCGCCGGGCAGCCCGGCTGGGCGACCGACGACCGCTTCGCGACCAACCCGCTGCGCGTAAAGCACCGGTCGACACTGATCCCAATGCTGCGGCAGGTGACCGTGACCCGTGACACGCGCGACTGGATCGCCACCCTCGAGGCAGCCGGCGTGCCCTGCGGACCGATCAACCGCCTCGACGAAGTGTTCGCCGACCCGCAGGTTCATGCCCGCGGCCTGCGGATGACCTTGCCCCATCCGCTCGCCGGCGACCTGCCGCTGGTGGCGAATCCCCTGCGTTTATCCGGCTCGCCGGTCGTCTACCACACCGCGCCGCCGACACTCGGCGAGCATACCGGCGAGGTACTCGATCAATGGCTCGGCCTGACCAGCGTCGATCTCGCCGAACTCCGCGGGCGCGGCACGATTTGAGCGCCTGACGCGGTACTTGCCTTACCCGAAACCCCGCCGGTAGTGGATCGCCTCGGCGACGTGCGGGCCGCCGATGTTCATGGCGCCGGCGAGATCGGCGACGGTGCGCGCGACCTTGAGGATGCGGTGATATGCCCTGGCCGAAAGATCGAGCCGCGCCATCGCCTGCTTGAGCAACTGCGCGCCGGCGCAGTCCGGCAGACAGTGACGATCGATCTCCTCGGGCGTCAATAGCGCATTGGCCTTGCCCTGGCGCTCGATCTGCGTCGCCCGCGCCCGCGTCACCCGCTCGCGAATGACGGCCGAGGCTTCACCGGCGCCACGCATCGCCAGGTCGGCT